>Ga0307947_1002361_pt1 | contig 15117 bp, 9 predicted proteins | sample OrgLakmetagen232_FD_201840 | JGI IMG/M metagenome (GOLD analysis project Ga0307947, IMG submission 201840) | Saline water microbial communities from Organic Lake, Antarctica - #232 | ecosystem: Environmental > Aquatic > Non-marine Saline and Alkaline > Saline | place: Antarctica: Organic Lake...
GAGAGAGAGAGAGAGAGAGAGAGAGAGAGAGAAGGGAGAGAGAGAGAGAAGGTGCACGTGTGCGTTGTGCGTTTATTATAGTTTGTTTTTGTGTTTATGCACTAGGTGCTAATAGAATTGAGGCCGCAAACTCATTACAAAGGAAGCACCTAACAAGTCATAAGGCACAAAAAGGAACTGGAAAATCTTGTTCTTGCCACCCTTGTCATGATGAGTTTAAACACAGGCATTCACCGAAATGTTGGTGTAAGTACATGCAAGTTGAGACTTAAATTGAAACACAGGTATTGACCTATATGTTGGTGTGATGCAGTCAGAGACCTCTAAGCATTGTATGGCAGTCTTGATAAAGAAAGAGCAGGCAAAACCTGTTTGGCGCACCCCATGGCGTGTTTGTACATCACATTCGCAAGCATGCAAACCTCAACTACTTGGCGCGCACCTTATATGGAGTGTGTGTGTGTGTTTGTGTGTGTGTGTGTGTGTGTGTGTGTGTGTGTGTGTGTGTGTGTGTGTGTGTGTGTGTGTGTGTGTGTGTGTGTGTGCATATTTCAGGATGTGTTCCCGCAGGCCTCACCTTGAGAATCACACACCTTGATGAGTGCAAGCACGCAGACCACAGCTCCATAAAAAAGACCCCACCTCAATAAAGACCCCACCTCAATAGAGACCACACCTCAATAAAGACCACATCTCAATAAAGACCACACCTCAATAAAGAAAGATGCAGGCATAACCTTTTCAGCGCACTTCTTGGTGTGTATGTACCTCCCATTCACAGCTTGCAGGCAAAGACGCAACCTTTCCAGCGCACTCCTTATGGAACATACACTTCTTATGGAGCATACATTCCTTACGGCACATACAATCCTTACGGCACATACACTTCTTATGGCACATACACTCCTTATGGCACATACACTCCTTATGGCACATACACTCCTTACGGTACATACACTCCTTATGGCACATACACTCCTTATGGTGCGTATGCAAAACTTTGTAATGGTGCAGTTCTGGAGGCCTTATAATTAATTAGGGTTGACAGAACCATATATACATGGTGTATATACGGTATTATTGGCAGGGAAATCACCAAATACATGGTCATCTACATCGCATATATATATACCGTCTGTCCACGATCACTTCAGATTGTAAATAATTATTTGACCAAAAACCTTGGATACGGGCTTCCACCATATGCAGGTACGACAGGTCCCACTTGTTCAGCTGCTCAACCAAATACCTGTGAGCAAACATGTTTTATACGTGCGCACATGTTCTGTGTGTGTGTTTTGAGTGTGTGTGCGTGTGTGTGTGTGTGTGTTGAGTGTGTATGTGTGTGTGCGTGTGCTTGTGTGTGTGTGTGTGTGTGTGTGTGTGTGTGTGTGCGCGCGTGTGCGTGTGTGTGTGTGCGTGCGTAAGTATGTTTGTGTATACGAACCCTTAATTGCAAACACCGAGCTTACACCTGGACTCACGTGAATGTGGCGTACGGTGTGGAGTCAACGGCATCCAAAAATGATGTGCAAGGTGAGAGCCGGATGCCTACACGCTCTGCGCCAACCTCCTCTGTCACTGCAGCAACGACCTCCAAGGCAAACCTGCGCACGCGTGTGTGTGTGTATGTGTGTGTGTACGTGTGAGCGTGTGTGTGTCCTCCTCTGTCACTGCAGCAACAACCTCCAAGGCAAACCTGCGCGCGTGTGTGTGTGCATGTGTGTGTGTACGTGTGTGTGTGTCCTGCTCTGTCACTGCAGCAACGACCTCCAAGGCAAACCTGCGTGTGTGTGTGTGTGAGCGTGTGTATGTGTGTCCTCCTCTGCCACTGCAGCAACGACCTCTGTGGTAAACCTGCAAGTGTGTGTTTGCGAGCGTGTGTTTCTTTGTGTGTCTGTGTTAGTGTAGATGTGTGAGCATGTGTTTGTGTGTGTACAACCAAGCAGCAAGCCAGAGACCGACACCAAAGCATTCCATACATCACAGCGTCGCACACCATTATGTTCCCCTTTGGAAGTACTAAACACACACACACACACACATGCACATACATACACACATGCAAATACATACACACACACGCACACACACACACAACACACACACATGCACACACATGCACACACCTGCAACGGTTCTCGATGCAGCCGCCGTACTCATCCGTGCGCTGGTTGATACCGTCCTTTGTGAACTGATCGATGAGGTACCCATTAGCGGCGTGGAGCTGCAGCCAGCAAAAGGTCATCGAATGAGAGTGTGGGACGCATGCATTGGGACACAAACACATGCACATACATGCACACACATGTACACACATAAACACGCACACACATATGCACTCACACACACACAAGGTCATCGAATGAGAGTGTGGGACACTCAGGTCAGTGTGCCTGTGAGGGACGACCCCACACTACAGTGCTTTTTTTGGACAGTAGCTCGGCCCCCCCAAAAGTCACGCATGACCACATCCCACAATAGAGATCTCACACACTAGCCAGGGCCCCCCCAATGTCATACATTACCATGTCAATACAAGGCACGCACACACACGCACACACACACACACGCACACACACACTCACACATACACACACAATACAGCTGATGAGGTGCTGGCGAACACACTTACGAGGTGCTCATCCTGACATCAAAACAGGCCCACAGCGAGGCTGATGGGTTTTTTAGTGAAATTCCTTATGAAGGAGCTCATCCTGACATCAAACAAGCCCACAGCGAGGCTGATGGGTTTTTGAATGAAATTCCTCGTGAAGGAGCTCATCCTCACATCAAACAAGCCCACAGCGAGGCTGATGGGTTTTTGAGTGAAATTCCTCATGAAGGAGCTCATTCTGACATCAAACAGGCCCACAGCAAGGCTGATGGGTTTTTGAGTGAAATTCCTCATGAAGGAGCTCATGCTGACATCAAACAGGCCCACAGCAAGGCTGATGGGTTTTTGAATGAAATTCCTCATGAAGGAGCTCATGCTGACATTAAACAGGCAAATAACGAGGCTGGTGAGATCCTGACTTAACCATTAGCCATGTAAGGTGCAAATCCTGACATCACACAGCCACCAAACAGGGCCCCACCTCGACACCCTGGAAGGCGGCATCGATGGCGCTGTCGTTACGGTCCTCATTCTGACATCACAGCCCTCACTCCCACGGCAAGACTGGCGCGAAGCGCAGCCGAGCAAAGCATTCTACATCCTGACATCACACAGCCACCAAACAGGGCCCACCTCGACACCCTGGAAGGCGGCATCGATAGCGCTGTCTTCACGGTCCTCATTCTGACATCACAGACCTCACTCCCACAGCAAGACTGGCGCGAAGCGCAGCCGAGCAAAACATTCTACATCCCGACATCACACAGCCACCAAACAGGGCCCACCTCGACACCCTGGAAGCCGGCATCAATGGCGTTCCGTGCAGCCTTCTTGAAGGCCTGGACCTTCTCCTTGATACCCTCCTTGTCCAGTGCGGTGGGCACTGCACATGAATAGGGTTCGCGTGTGTGTACGACTGTGTGCGTGCGTGTTGTGTTTTTGAATCAATCGAGCGTGCGTGGCTGCCTGCATGTAGGAATGGGTGGTGCTGCCAAATTAATTAGCCATTATGTGCCCCTTTTATAATGGGCTTCATAAACACGTTACGGGTAGGGTTGGCCTGAACCGTATATGTACACCGTATATGTGATGAATTCCCTGCCAATAATACCATATATACACCGCACGTATATATCGATATATATGGTTATGGCCAACCCTACAATTGGTGTTTAGTGTTTAGAGTGTGGGCATCAGTGTGTTGTTACAAATAGGCAGGGTTGGCCAGAAGTATGTATATACCTTAACGGTGTATATACGACAATTTTGGCAGGGAACTCATCACATATACGGTGCACATATACGGCGTATGTGTACGATTCTGGCCAAACCTACAAACAGGCAGTCGTGAAAGTTTAGAAGATGACATTTTGCAATCGTGTGCTGATAAGGTAGTCACGAGGAGCACAAAATGGTGCCACACACATCGAGAAGCGTGTGTCGCTGGGCAATCCTGTGCTTTTTCTGCCGTGTGTGTGTGTGTGTGTGTGTGTGTGTGTGTGTGTGTGTGTGTGTGTGTGTGTGTGTGTGTGTGTGTGTGTGTGCGTGCGTCCACACACACAAAACATACAGCAAGCTCCTCCTGAATGGAGTGCTGGGAACTAGGGACGTTTTTGGGGCAGTGAAGCTGCTCCCGGCATTGAATGAAGAGGAGCTGTACCAGCATCAGTGAGTGGTCACTCTAGTGTTTTATGAATTGAGTGAGGAATAGTGCAATCACAGTCACAGCATTATATTCTTTATCCAAGTTCTACCAGCAACAGACGGCGGTCGGTCACTTTAGTGCTGTGTGAGCTGAGTGAGGAGTACACGCAAAGTAAGGAACACATGCACTCACAGTCACGGCACCATTTTTATGAAAGCTCTACCAGCATCAGACGTCGGTCGATCACTTTAGTGCTGTGTGAGCTGAGTGAGGAGTACATGCAAAGTAAGGAGCACATGCACTCACAGTCACGGCACCATTCTTATAAAAAGCTCCACCAGCATCAGACGGCGGTCGGTCACTTTAGTGTTGTGTGAGCTGAGTGAGGAGTACACGCAAAGTAAGGAAAAGATGCACTCACAGTCACGGCACCATTTTTTCAAAAAGCTCTAGCAGCATCAGACGGCGGTCGGTCACTTAAGTGCTGTGTGAGCTGAGTGCAAAGTGAGGAAAACATGCACTCACAGTCACGGCACCATTATCTTAAAAAGATCTACCAGCATCAGAGGGCGGTCACTCTAGTGCTGTGTGAGCTGAGTGAGGAGTACATGCAAAGTAAGAAACGCATGCACTCACAGTCACGGCACCATTTTTTTTAAAAGCTCTATCAGCACCAGACGGCGGTCGGTCACTTTAATGCTGTGTGAGCTGAGTGCAAAGTGAGGAAAACATGAGTGAGGAGTACATTCAAAGTAAGGAACGCATGCACTCACAGTCACAGCATCATTTTTATAAAAAGCTCTACCAGCATCAGACGGCGGTCGGTCACTTTAGTGCTGTGTGAGCTGAGTGAGGAGTACACGCAAAGTAAGGAGCACATGCACTCACAGTCACAGCATCATATTGTTAAAAGGCTCTACCAGCATCAGACGGCGGTCGGTCACTTTAGTGTTGTATGAATTGAATGAGGAGTACATGCAAAGTAAGGAACACATGCACTCACAGTCACAGCATCACATTTATTTAAAGCTCCACCAGCATCAGACGGCGGTCGCTCTAGCGCTGTGTGAGCTGAGTGAGGAGTACATGCAAAGTAAGGAACGCATGCACTCACAGTCACGGCACCATTTTAATGAAAGCTCTACCAGCATCAGACGGCGGTCACTCTAGTGCTGTGTGAGCTGAGTGAGTAGGTGTGTAAACATGCAAAGTGAGGAAAACAATGCACTCACAGTCACAGCATCACATTTAAAAAAAGCTCTACCAGCATCAGACGGCGGTCACTCTAGTGCTGTGTGAGCTGAGTGAGGAGTACACGCAAAGTAAGGAACGCATGCACTCACAGTCACGGCACCATTTTTTTAAAAGCTCTACCAGTATCAGAGGGAGGTTGCTCTAGTGCTGTGTGAGCTGAGTGAGTAGGTGTGTAAACATGCAAAGTGAGGAATATGTGCACGCACAGTCACAGCACCAAATAAAAAGGAGCTCTTCCAGCACCAAAAAACGGTCAGTCATTTTAATGCGAGGGGCACTAAAGTGACGAATGTATGAATATGCCTGCATATATTCCTCATGAGCAGGTGCAGGCAAGGTGAGGAGAATATGCAGGCACGGTGAGGAGAATATGCAGGCAAGGTGAGGAGAATATGCAGGCAAGGTGAGGAGAATATGCAGGCAAGGTGAGGAGAATATGCAGGCAAGTCCACAGAGCTATCCTTGTTTTGCCAATCCTTGACTGGCCAATCCTGAGTGCACAAGCCCCCTTCACCTTGCCCTTGTCTCGCTATGTTACGCTCATCAATAGGGTTGGCCAGAACCCCATATATATACGGTGTATTTACGGTATTTTTGGCAAGGAAATCACCAAATATAAGCTCATATACGGTGCGTATATATACAATTATGGCCAACCCTATATATTTCGCTTATCAATCCTAGATACACGGGCCTCCTTTGACTTGCATACACGATCCTTGTTTGATTTGCCCATCCTGCAGGCGCCCACACACACACACACACACACACACACACTCACACACACACATACACACACACACACACATTTTTTGACTTGCAATTCCATATCTTGCTACGCCTTCCGTGAACTTGCCAATCCTACAGACACAAGTCTTGCCCTTGATTTGCCGATCCTTGACTTCCAAACTGACATGCAAAAGAACGACAGTCACCTCGCCCTTGCTGTCAAAGAGTTTCTTCTAATGGTTTATGCAGGCGTGCACGTGCACACACACACACACGCATACGGGCACGCGCACGCACACACACACACACCCCTACCTGGGTACAAGTCCATCTTGCCGTCTCCTGCAAGGGGCGAACAGTGCAGAGGGTCAGGTTGAGAAGTGAGTCAGGAACAAATTGAGGCAATTCACTAGCCAACATGAATATCTAATAACAGCGATCCTTACCTTATAATATTCCTTCCAGGCCTCTTAGGCAACGGCGAAAGGACACAAACTCGATGACACAAGCGGCATCTAACGATAGCGATCCTTGCAGGTCTCTGAGACAGTGGCGAAAGGACGCAAACTCTATCAAACACAGGCCTCTTAGGCAGCAGCGACAAAACACAAACTTTATTATACATACGAGAGACTTGCTTACTGTAATATTTGGCCAATTTGCTTCCTTTCTGCAACCTTTCAATTTGTGACGATGCCTTGCACTGCTCTATACATGTTTTTCAGGGCAAAACATTTCTCACAAACACGCGCACACACACACACACACACGTTTTGAGGGAATCGGCCCATACCATCGCAATATGGGGAACATGGTTGGCAAACTTGCTATGGTGTGCAAACCGGCTTCCTTTTGTTCGTCTGTCGCTTCATTCATACGCAACCATCGTTGCGCACCGTGCAAAAAAAAAAACAGTGCAATGCCCTTCCTTTTCATCTTTTCATACATAGTAGGAAGTCATTGGGACAATCGCGCGCGCGCGCTACATTTCCCTCCATAAGTGCTCACACCTATGTAGCAGTATGTGTTCACACCAATGTAGCAGTATGTGCTCACACCAATGTAGCAGTATGTGTTCACACCTATGTAGCAGTATGTGTTCACACATATGTAGCAGTATGTGTTCACACCAATGTAGCAGTATGTGTTCACACCAATGTAGCAGTATGTGCTCACACCAATGTAGCAGTATGTGTTCACACATATGTAGCAGTATGTGTTCACACCAATGTAGCAGTATGTGTTCACACCTATGTAGCAGTATGTGTTCACACCAATGTAGCAGTATGTGTTCACACCAATGTAGCAGTATGTGCTCACACCAATGTAGCAGTATGTGTTCACACCAATGCAGCAGTATGTGTTCACACCTATGTAGCAGTATGTGTTCACACCAATGTAGCAGTATGTGCTCACACCAATGAAGCAGTATGTGTTCACACCTATGTAGCAGTATATGCTCACATCTATGTAGCAGTATATGCTCACATCTATGTAGCAGTATGAGTTCACACCTATGTAGCAGTATGAGTTCACACCAATGTAGCAGTATGTGTTCACACCAATGTAGCAGTATGTGCTCACACCAATGTAGCAGTATGTGCTCACACCAATGTAGCAGTATGTGTTCACACCTATGTAGCTGAATGTGCTCACACATATGTAGCAGTATGAGTTCACACCTATGTAGCAGTATGTGCTCACACCTATGTAGCAGTATGTGTTCACACCAATGTAGCAGTATGTGCTCACACCTATGTAGCAGTATGTGCTCACACATATGTAGCAGTATGTGTTCACACCAATGTAGCAGTATGAGTTCACACCTATGTAGCAGTATGTGCTCACACCAATGTAGCAGTATGTGCTCACACCAATGTAGCAGTATGTGTTCACATGTGTTGACACCAATGTAGCAGTATGTGTTCACACCTATGTAGCAGTATGTGTTCACACCTATGTAGCAGTATGTGCTCACACCTATGTAGCAGTATGTATTCACATCTATGTAGCAGTATGAGTTCACATCTATGTAGCAGTCTTCCAGGCCTCATAAATGTTCACACCTATGTAGCAGTTCTCCAGGCCATAAATGCTCACACCCCATAAATGTTCACACCTATGTAGCAGTTCTTCCAGGCCTCAGAAGTGATGGCCACAGCTGAGGACGACACGGGTGCGCTCGTTTTGTCTTCCATAAACACTATGAGCACGAGTGAGCACGAGTGTGTGAGTGTGTGTGTGTGCGTGTGTGTGTGCATGTATGTGTTATGTGTGTGGGTGAGGACGACACGGGTGCATTTTTGTGTCTTCCATGAACACTATGAGCAGGAGTGTGCATGTGTGTGTATATTCGTGTGTGTGTGTGTGTGTTTGCCTGTGAGTGTGCGTGTATGTGCGTGCGTGTTCGTGTGTGCGCGTGCGCCTGTGAGTGTGCGTGTTTGTGTGTTCACGTGCGCCTGTGAGTGTGCGTGTTTGTGTGCGTGCGGATGCGCCTGTGAGGTGCGTGTTTGTGTGTGCACGTGCGCCTGTGAGTTTGCGTGTTTGTGTTTGTGCGCGTGTTTGCGTGTGCGTGTGTCAAGAGTCAGTTACGTCGATAGCCAAGCTCTTTGCAGACAATGAGCACCAAAAAACGGAAGGAAAATAGCAGACAGTGAAATCCACTACCCACTGTTGTTGAGCTTCATTGGAATTTACACTTTTTGCCTGACAATCGGGCATCAGTTCCGGCATTCAGGCGTATTTCACGTGACATGCCATCGCTCACTCTACACACACTCACACACGCTCACTTTACCACGCACTCACTCTACCACACAATCACACACGCTCACTCTACACTCACACACACTCACTCACACACACTCACTCTACCACACACTCATACACGCTCACTCTACCACGCACTCACTCTACCACACACTCACACACGCTCACTCTACACTCACACACACTCACTCACACACAATCACTCTACCACACACTCATACACACTCACTCTACCACGCACTCACTCTACACACACTCACACACGCTCACTCTACACACATTCACACACGCTCACTCTACACACACTCACACACGCTCACTCTACCACACACTCACTCTACACACACTCACACACGCTCACTCTACCACCCACTTCAAGCACCATAGAAGGCGGCATGTTCGATATAGGCGTGTTCCACCAAAGAGCGTGTTACACACCAAAGAGCGTGTCATACACCAAAGAGCGTGTCATACACCAAAGAGTGTGTTACACACCAAAGAGCGTGTCATACACCATAGAGCGTGTTATACACCAAAGAGCGTGTTATTCACCAAAGAGCGTGTTATACACCAAAGAGCGTGTTCCATCAAAGAGTGTGTTATACACCAAAGAGCGTGTCATACACCAAAGAGCGTGTTCCAGCAAAGAGTGTGTTATACACCAAAGAGCGTGTTATACACCAAAGAGCGTGTTCCAGCAAAGAGTGTGTTATACACCAAAGAGTGTGTTATACACCAAAGAGCGTGTCATACACCAAAGAGTGTGTTATTCACCAAAGAGTGTGTTATTCACCAAAGAGTGTGTTATTCACCAAAGAGCGTGTTATACACCAAAGAGCGTGTTATACACTAAAGAGCGTGTTACACACCAAAGAGCGTGTCACAACAAAAAGCGCATTTGGTTGCGTTGTAGGCACAAATTTGAGTGCCTTGCGTATCATATTAGGCATAATTTAGTGCCGGACATTGCAGAAAAGCACGCGCGCAATGCTAAACACTTGTGAAGCACGACTCAGCGCTAACAGCCTAGGAAATAGGAGCTCTACAGTACCTCGCACTAAAGTGGCTTCCCTTTACTTACAACGTGTAAGGGTCACTCACTGACGTTTTCACTGCCTAGGAGGTTTTTTTGAACAAGTTATGCGAGCACACCACGCATGAATTCACTCCCTTGCTTCTTGACATCAAAAGCGCTTTTAAGGAACTCCCCCACCGTTTTCACAAACACACACCCACACACCCACACACACATACACTCACTAAACTGGCACACACCCACACACACACCCACACCCACATCCACACCCACACCCACACCCACATCCACACCCACACCCACAAACACACACACACACACACGCTCACCAGGGTGGGATGCACGGCCAGCATGCCAGAGCTGACAGTAGAACACGGCACCCTTGTCCTTCACAGCCTGCACCACCGGCTTCCAAGCCTGTACCTGCTGCTCGTTGAACATGCCAGGAGTGTGCGGGTACCTGCATGTTAGGACGTGTGTGTGTATGTGTGTGTTATGTGTGTGTGTTATGTGTGGTATATGTGTCATATGTGTGTGTATGTGTGTGTGTTGAACATGCCATGAGTGTGAGGGTACCTGCATGTTACGTGTGTGTGTGTATGTGTGGGTTATGTGTGTGTGTGTGTGTGTGTGGTGTGTGTGTGTGGTGTGTGTGTGCCTGTGTGTGTTGAACATGCCAGGAGTGTGAGGGTACCTGCATGTTACGACGTGTGTGTATATGTGTGGGTTATGTGTGTGTTATGTGTGGTATATTTGTTATACGTGTGTGTATGTGTGTGTGTGTTGAACATGCCAGGAGTGTGAGGATACCTACACGTTACAACGTGCGTGCATGTGTGTATGTGTGTGTGTGTATGTGTTATGTGAGGTATATGTGTGTGTGTGTTGAACATGTGAGGAGTGTGAGGGTACCTGCACGCTACAACGTGCGTGTAGGCATAAATGCGTGCGTGCTTGCGCGTGTGTAGTTTGCGTGTTTAGGCTGTGTGCGAACATGTTATGGCCATGTTATGGAAAGGAAAGGACGTGAAACATACTGTGGTGGCAATGTGGTGTCAGAGCCTGCGTGCAAACAAAAAGCAAAAGAAGTAAAAGAGTAGGGTTGGCCAGAACTGTATATATACGCCGTATATGACCGTATATTTGGTGATTCCCCTGCCAAAATACCATATATATGTACACCGTATATATATGGTTCTGGCCAACCCTATAAAAGAGACAACAAGCATGTCTGTGAACACACGTCACACCGCATCTCCGCCATCCAGGACCTTAGTCTTGCCTCAAAGCCCGCAAGCACAAAAATAGGGTTGACCAGAACCATATATATACGGTGTATATACGATATTTCAAACAGGGAAATTAACAAATGTACGGTCATATACGGTGTATATATACGGTTCTGGCCAACCCTACACAAAAAGCACAATTATAGGACAAATTGGACATCCCTTGCGCATGTGTCACGCACCCATTGCCGTCTGGGGCCACTATAGCTTTGCCTCAAAGCCCGTAAGCACAAAAAAGACAAAAAAAACACAAAAGCAGGTGAGCTATTATATCCTTGTGCACGTGCCACCCACCCATTGCCGTCTGGGGCCACTTGCGTCGCCTCCGCAATGAGCAAAGAACCAGGGTATGCTCGCTGCGCATCTGTGTGATTGTGCACGTGTGTTTTAACTGTGTATGTGTGTGTATGTATATGCGTGTGTATGTGTGTGTATGTGTGTATGTGTGTACATATGTACATGCGTTGCGCACTCGCACCAGTTGAGACACAGAGGTAACAAATGGTGCTCTCAGTGCGTGCCAGTTTTAACCCTCAGCTGTAATTCTTCTATTATGCCAAATAAACATCATACTAAAAAATGTGTGTGCCGTATGTCCATGGATCCACCGCCCCCCTGAAAAGAACAAAATTTTTACGATTAAGTCGTACAAGCGCCTCCCCTTAAAACAATTCGATTTTTTAATTCCTCAGCTATGTACTGCGACCGCCACCCCTGCAATGCCCCGCTCAAAAAAACGAAGTGCACTCCGCTGGAACTTCCCAATGGGTGAGGCTGGGGCTGGGGCTGCAGGGGCAGGCGGAGCTGGGGCTGGGGCTAGGGATCAGGGAGTGTTGGGAAGGAATTCTGACCACTCATCGCTTGCACTGCTCAAGCAATCTTAATTTCCGCCACCGCCCCACAACTGTCCCCTTCAGAAATAATTTTATACTTATTAAATCACCGCCCCGTCACCGCCCCCACCAAAAAACAATAATTAGGGGTGGGTGATATACTTTCCGTACGGTCACATGATAGTGTCACAAACGTCATATGTTTAGGGTTGGCCAGAACCATAAATATACGGTGGACATACGGTATTTTTGGCAAAGAAAGCACCAGATGTACGGTCTTATACGGTGTACATGTACGATTTTGGCCCTACATATGTGAACACGACTACGCTGCACTCAGAAATGCATTTTATGCTCTAATGCGGACCGTGCTGTAGTGCAGACCACACAAATCCACTAGGGAAGGGCGCATGGCAAGAGTGCCAAATCACACTGAGTTTAAAAATTGACAAGAGAAGGGAGAAAATGGGAAAATACATGACGTAAGTGCCGCCCGTTTCGTAAACGCTAAAGCCTCCTTTTGTTCACAATCATGTGCGCCCTTCACACTCACAGTATTGAGCCATCCATTCCCGGGGGATGGAGTCCAAGGCTCTGCACCGCGTCAGTGGTGGGAACACAATCCTGTTGGTCAGCTGCTCTCCCCCTGTGTATGTGTGTGTGTGTGTGTGTGTGTGTGTGTGTGTGTGTGTGTGTGTGTGTGTGTGTGTGTGTGTAAACATAGTTGTGGCAGTATCGTGTCGTGCCAAACGGGAACAGAGTTGAGGCATCAATTGCTACAGGAAAATAAGTGCCAAGATTAAGTCATAAAATGCTGATTCCTAAATCATGTTAAGAACACAGATTCTAGAGCTAGTACACTCGACTGTGCTAGTAAACTGACCTGTTTGTTGCGTTGTATACAATTTCCACGCTTGATACAAAGAACATAAGAGCTGGTTCATATAAAAAGCATGCATGCTGAATGGCAAGGTGCAACAGCTAGTGTTTTTCCTCCCTTTGCTGGCCCTGAACATTATTCCATAAAACTCAGCACCAAATGTTTAGATATCACGCAAGAGCCTGAATAACAAGCCAAAAGATAAAAACAAACACACACATCACAAACGATAGATGTACACACCCACAAACACAGCAGCAGCAATTTGGTGTGGTGGTGGCAAAATGAACGCAAGTGGCACCTGCTTACACACAAAAGCTCAAGTAGCAAGCCGACCTATCCACCTGGCAGCTTAAACGGCTGGAAAAGGGAGGAGACGTCATCTTTGGGCTGTGCGGTGCTTGAGGCAGCCACGACGCTTTGTGCTCCGGGCCTGTATGAAATAAGCCAATACGATTTTGCTGCCTCCACTTTAAATAGACAGTACGTCTTTCCTGCGTGTTTCCTCAGGAATGAGCTTGCATGCAAGCGCATGTGGTGCAGTAAACTGCTCCAACACACGTCTACGAGCATTGGAACGGGTGATACATATCCTACTCATAACCCTGTTTGTGCACGAGTGCAATTGTGAGTGCAAGCGTGTACATATGCACTTGTGCTATTGTGTGCATGTGTGTATGCGTGTGCGTGTGTGTGTGTGTGTGTGTGTATGTGTGCAAGTGTGTGTGTGTGTGTGTGTGTGTGTGTGTGTGTGTGTGTGTGTGTGTGTGTGTGTGTGTGTGTGAGAGCGCGCGCACGCACGCGCCTGTGCGCGTCCACGTTATCATACACACCTCTGAACAGCTGCCTTGCTAGATGTTGCGCCCATCCTCACGATTGGAGAGGGAGTGGAAGACTTGAGAGCCAGCTGCATCCTCTTTAGCATTTCAATTAAAATGTTTTTTTGGCGACGGGGTATTTTCAAGAACCTTGACAATTGGGTCAAATGTGGGGGTAAAAGGGTGTCACCGGCGTAAAATTTGGAGAGTTAAATTTGGTCAAGTATCTATGTGCAATATTTTGACACCAGGAGGGTGCCGACAAGCCCGAACAAAAACTGAGCTCCAAAGTTTGTTCGATCAGCTCTTTGCCTGCTGTGATTTCAAGTATGCATGCAAGCTCGACAAAACTTCTGTTCCAGCAGCAGCGCCTCTCTCCATCATTGCCACGAGTGCGGTTGGATCCACTCCTTGCTGTCCACTTTGCTGAACCCCACACACCTCGCCACGAATGTTGGCCTGCGAAGAGTAAAATAAAAAAGTCTGCCACGAACGCAAACTAAGCAACTAACGGGGGCAGATCGCTCAGATCCAATCAAGGCGATATAAAGGTTAATTTGGCCTCATGCATGGCACGTGCGTGTTTAGTCAAGTGGCACGTGCGTGTTTAGTCAAGTGGCACGTAACCGAACCCACCGCAATATGCATGACTGAGGCGGCACAGTGCTCTTCCAGAGACGTTGGGTCCACCACCACAGCGTTGCCGACCTGTGGAAGGAAAAGCAGGCGTGTTTGATGTCAAGTTATATAAAATCGACCAGTGTGAAGGTGAGGTTAAGAGAATTTAAACAAAAAGGATAAGGGTGGTAATGTGCAATCAATAAATCGTGCAGTTTAGTGATACAAGAACGCTCATTTCAAACTTCCAGATGTAGGTAAATAGAGGTAATTCAATGAACCTCTTTTGTATCTGTCTCGATTTTTATAATTGTCAGATGCGATTGCTCACAGTTTACAATTTACTTAGCAGGTGTCAAAATGCCTTCATAGTATGCTGTACACCTGTTTATCACACTCCTCTGCAGTGCATACCGACTCAAAGTACAATTGCATATGAATACAGGTGGCACTTCACGGGCATAACGCCACCACCATTACCACCACACATCACTCAAAAAAGGAATCTGGACGAGCTTGCGTGCCAAGCTTAATGGGCACTGTAGCGCAAAATCTGCTTGGCCGTCCACAAAGGCACATCCGTGACCATACACAGAGAGTAAGGTGCTAATGTCACAAGCTGAAACCCA
>Ga0307947_1002366_pt1 | contig 15103 bp, 12 predicted proteins | sample OrgLakmetagen232_FD_201840 | JGI IMG/M metagenome (GOLD analysis project Ga0307947, IMG submission 201840) | Saline water microbial communities from Organic Lake, Antarctica - #232 | ecosystem: Environmental > Aquatic > Non-marine Saline and Alkaline > Saline | place: Antarctica: Organic Lake...
AGACACACAAACAAACTCACACACACACACACACACACACACACACACACACACACACACACACACACACACACACACACACACACACACTCACACACACACACGCACACACACACACACACACACACACACACAAAGATACAATTGGGGGGACCAGGCACACACACAGGAACACACAGAGTCTTTGTGTCTGCGCTTTGCAATCAGCGACTATCACTATTTCATTCCAAGATGTCATGACCAGATATAGTGTCAGCTTTAACATAGATATAGTCAGACATGAGCTCAATAACAAAAGGGTTTTCCCGGTACTAGTTTAACTTCATTATCAGGAACATTAAGGAACAATGTTTTGATTAATCTGAACCACAAAAAGGATGCAGCGTCACACAATGCCCCAGATGGAAAACAAAAAGATGGAAGGGTTTCCTTAAGAATCAAAAGGTTGAGAGGCAAAGGTTTGCACACCACCAGCAGTATAGATGCCAAGCAAGACATTCCTGTAAGTTTTATTCGTCGATGTTTGAATGGATCTGGCATGAAGGCGAAGTCCTTGCTTGAGTGCTGTGGCATTTGAGCCAGTAACTCTCAAGGCTGTGGAGCAGGGTGTTCTTTGCGTAGCTGCTGTGAATTCAGCGGCAGCGCCTGTTGATCTTGACTTATAAGAAGATACAGTGGAAGGATTTGCGGTGTTTCAGCAAGCGTGTTGTAAGCAATTTATGTGGCACAGCGCGCAGTTTGGAGTGTGCTAGCCTGCAAAGGATGGAGGACTTGAGCCTGATGCGGATTGCTTGCTTCTCTGATCATTGCTTCTCTCTGCTTACCGACCTGTTGTGTCTAATTGACAGGTTCTGATCGATCTTTACCTCGACAAAGATACAAAAGGGAGATTTAAACGAAGTTCAGACAGTTGTAAACTCAGCCCACACCTGAAAAGGTTCCTCTTACAACAATTTTTAATGGAAGGTCCACATAATTATGTACAAAAGAAAGCTAAAGAAGAAGCAGGCTAGAACCAGGGTGGGTTCTTAGAAGTGGCAGGGGCAACTGAGGGCGGGAGACCAGGAGCACCTCAACAGCACCGCCACCAGCCATTAGCAGATCCACCTTCCCCAGACAGCATCATCCAAAGATCTCAGCATTCTCCAACGTAACATTCACCTCATCGAAGTCATACCACATCTCGACCACAGAACCAGCTGAGCGCCGCGCAGGAACAGCATAAAGGCCTCTGCTCCACCCTTTAAGGAGCCTCCGTTACTCTCCACACCATGCTTTTGGGAGTGAGTGGCACCATTTACAGCAATCACACGCTGGAGCCTTTCAAGGAGCTGATTCTTAAAAAGAGTTAAGAAACTTGCTTCCATGCTTCATGTTCATTCTGTCAATTACGCTACTGATCTTGTCCATACCAGAGCACGTCCAGCACTATTATCAACTCTCATCAGGAGACGGTTTCAGGTCAAGCGTGCAACCCTCCTGATCACCATCAATATTTTCCCCTTCCTATTGGTGGAGGAGTTTTACGGTACATGGTACCAAAGTGGCTCCTTTTCCTTAATAAATGTGGGGAGTGGTTTTTCACTGCCTGCGTAGCTTTTTCTTTTTCAGGTTGGAACCAGCTTACACATGACTGTCAGGAATTATTTTTAACAGCCTCCTGCTGGGAACACTGTTAGTTCATCAGTTATAGACCTCATACAAATTCACATACAGTCTTCTAACACTTAGGCTTTATAAAACAGGTTCCAAATGATTTCATTCAGGTACATTTTCAATCAATGATCTGCCGCATTTCAAGCTGCGACAGTAAATAATGTGCTGCAGTTAGGGCGTGTGACAAACCGCACCCTTCTAGGCTAGATCACCATGTGGGAAACAAAGAAAGAATCTTTCTGCTTGCATGCTTACAAGTGTTAGTCTAAATCACCTTGTCCCAGCGGCTCTGTAAATTTACAGGTGCTGATGTAATTTTCGTGTCAGGATCTCTATTAAGTTTACGCTGAAGCACAACAAAAAGGAAATGGGAGTAGGAGGATGGGACTGCAGGCTGGCCTGAAATTGGCTGGCAGAGGTGTGATGACACTGGAGATGCACGTCGGCAAGTTTAGTAGCGGAATACCTGTTATTAAATTCGGTTTGACTTCGGTTTGGCAGATGTTTGTCGCAGATGAGAAAAATACAGCAATTCCTGATTGAAATCAGAATCAAAGCAGCCATGGGTGCAATCAGAATCTAAGCAGCCATGGGTGCTTCATCATCCAAAGATAGCACTGATGCTGCTCACAATCCCTTCGCGGCAATAAAAATCGCATGGTAATCATTGGAGCACATTGTTGTTACACACATGCACATACGTACACACACACACACGCACACACACACACACACACACACACACACATACATACATGAACATGCACACATACATGCACACACGCACAGACAAGCACTCACACATGTCTGTACGGGCACACACACACACACACACACACACACACACACACACACACACACACACACACACACACACACACACACACACACACACACACGCACGCACGCACACACACACACGCACATACACACACACACACACACATACACACACAAGCAAGGGAATGACCAATACACGCACATGCACAAAATACACTTTCATACAGGACTCCTCCAGAAGAGGAACACACGAAGCACACAAAAATCCAGGAGGAGGGAATCAAGAAGCATAAAAGTCCTGCGCTGCTCAAACTAGGTGAGTGAGGTTTAGGGACCAAAGCTCAAACCTTATAAAAGAGCAGAATTATTAAAGATGTACTTTGTGCAAGCATTGCCTGCAAGTCTACACTGGACACACTTGCATACACACAAACACACATACACACACATACACGCACACAAGATACACACAATTGCATACACCAGTTCATAGTGTGCGAACTTCATATGCCTTCACAGGCACACGCATAAGAACAAACACGCATTTACAGATCCACGTACGTGTCACCTTTTCCGATCACAGCATTATGCATGCATCTTCTTGTACATACAAACAAGTTTCCTCTGTTAGCACACCGAATTTCCGAACCTGTAAATAGCAAGGGTGTTTGCATGCAAGCTCATGTTTGCATACGTACGCCGCCAACACTGACATCACATGCTTCCACTTGTGCATACGCTGCTCTGTGTTCTTATTTATCTGTTCGCAGAAGAGGATGCAAAGCGTAACAAGACGTGGGTGTACAAGAATGAGCACAGAGCGAGCCCTGTCGACGTCCGAAAACCAGCACCCGCATCCCCATCAGGTACAGCGTTGCTGCGTCTGGTATGGGCTAGGCTACACAGTCTTTGTTATGCGCTCTGAGAGAGGCACACAGGAACAGCATGTGCACACCAGCTTTGACTGCATTGACGCCCTTGTTAGTCAACACATTGCACATTGCACGTGTGTTTGACTTCATCACACACTCACATGATTCATAATTTCATCACACACTCACATGATTTCATCACACTGCTGCTACCAGCCTGCATCAATTGACACACTCAGATAGCATGCAAATGGCATTTTTGTCGCAGGGGGGGCGAGGAGGAGGGTGCAGTCGTCCAGGCCCGGAGCAAGCCTGAACGACCAGATGAGCAGCCTCGGGAAGACGGATGAGCAAAAAGTTTCGAGGTGCCCCCTGTCCTTCGTATTATTTATTGTGCCACTACACCAACATGTATGATGATCCATTAGGATGTACCGCACTTTATGTATGATAATAATATGTATGAGACTACTGGCCTTTAGCAGCGGTTGCAGGGCTCCCTCCCCAATTGATGAGCATCGCAAGTGCCTGGTTACTCAACTGGCATGCATTGTATAAAAGCATATGACACCCGGAGGGCTGGCCTGAATCATATATTAACCATAGGATTTGAGAAATTACTGCTGGGTCTTGTGTATGTGCCGCTATGCATTTCAAACACAGATCTGGAAAACCCTGGACATTTGCTGCTGACACTCATGACATCATCAGTCAGCTGCAGAGTAGCAGGCATTGTGGTGATAATGCACCCCAACAGCTCAGGCAGAATTGTAGGTGTACTTGTCAAGGCTGCAAGCAATCGTAAGTATCACCATATTGAACAAATGGTGCACCGTGTAATTTGGCATTTTCTGTTATGCCTCTGTTTGAGCCATACATTCTGTTCTTAGACCGATCAGGTATAAAGGGCCTTTGTTGCTCTTGCAGGGAGGAGGTGCTGGCAAGGAATCGAGAGGATTTCATGCAGAGGGTGACAACATTTATGCAAAGAAACGTGGCCATCAGGTGTGTGCGTGTTTGTGTTTGTGTGTATGAGCTGCCATTTTTTTCATCACCATTGGTTGCATAGTAGTTAGAATATAGTATTCGAAAAAAAACTACTTGCGTCCGCACACAACAAGACGTTAAACGTACAGCTATGGCTTTTCATTGTCTACCCTGCCCTGGCGCCGAAGAGCTTGCGCCTATCCCTCTTCTTTTCCTGTCGTATGCCTATAATATCATTGACCATAATGTCTGAAAATTTGTCAAGCGCGGCTGCAGGGTGTGAGCTTGGGTATATGGCTATTTAAGGGTGTGCTGGTGGCATGCAATTGTGTGTGTGTTGTGTATATGTGTGTTTGTGTATGTGTGTGTGCACTCCTTCACAGGCCAGTCAATCAAACTAAAAATGCCGACCAATTTTAATTTTTGCGCGGAGGAAAGGAAATCAACTAGAACTCAATCCACCTGCTCTACTGCACAGGCCAGCACCCAATGTCCACAAAAGCAAGGTCGTTTTTAATCTGTCTGGGGTCTCGATTTGCATGACAAAAAATTCGTCAATCTCACCACTCATGATGTTGGAAGGGTGATCAATGTGCTTAATGCAGTATTTTACTCTTATCTGATCCTCCACAGGCCAGCACCCAAGGACACCAACAGCAAGCCTCGTCTGCCTGTGGTCCCTGCCTTGCGAGGAGGAGACGTGCCTGAAGACAAAAAGAAACAGTGGATGCAGAAATTGCTAAACAACAGGTGGGGTCGGTAAAGTTAAGACGTAGAGCCCAAAGGTTAAGCAAAACAAAGAAAAAATGGGAGTGGCTTCTGAATGGTACAGTGCTTTTGTGTTTGCCAAACAAAGGCTATTGAAGTTATTCTAGTTTCTAATCAGCCTCAAATACTTGTAGAAACTTGGATACTTAACCATCCATATATTATTACGAGGGGAAATTGAGTAGAGTGATTGAAATTCTTTTTCAGGCTGTGATGCTTTCTGATTGCTACCCAAAACTAACTTCGCTGCACATGGCTGCAATTGTTAAAAAGTGCTGCTCTGGCTAAACTTGTCCTTGGGCTTGAGCATAAATGTTGTAAGTGGCGCTCTTCTAGGAAAGAGTTGTGAAATGGGCGCGTCAAGGTGTTTAAGTTTCATTTTATGGAGCAATTTCAGAAGAAGCGAACATTCGCAGCCAAATTTGTTCCGTAACTAAATGGTAATTGTCTTCTGAGTAGTAATTTTAGAAGCCTTTGCACTGGGAAGCCTTCATCATATAAAATGAATGCTTGCGTAATCTTGCGCCTCATATGGGACACATGTACATGCATGCCTTTCAGGGAACAAATCCTGGAGGCCTTGAAGTTGCGCCCGGACAAAGACCACTTCTTAGAGCCAAAAACACAGGTGCAGGTTTATCGGTTCAGCATACCCTATCGGTTTCAGCATACCAGTATGAGGAAAGTGAATATACCAGTTTTGTGTCCTGCTGTTTTGGTTTGAAGCCACTGTTTGAGATTTAACACAAGTTACTGAAATTGCACTTAACAGAAATTGAAATCCGGGTAGCTGTCCTGAAAGCCTAGTGGCCCGTGGTCAGGCCAGACTCTTCGGGGTCGCGGGTTCGAATCCGCCTGGTAGCGTGAGTACTTCGCTGTCCGACAGCTCCGTCTCCGTTTCCGTATTTCATGCTTGAGGTGTTATCACCCCTGCGTAGTTTCTCTTTTTTCTTTTCTTTTCAGAAATCGAAAAGCATGTGTACCCAATTTGAGGCACTAATTTGCATTCCTAACAAGAGAAGTCGGTCAATACACATTTTTAAACGGCTTGCCTGCATGCTATGTACAATGCTCAAACGGGATTGTAGAAATCTATCAATGGGCACAGGCATAATCTTAGGTAAAATTCCTGAGGCCAGTAACCCACACCCTTTTTATGGGCAGGGACGAAGAGGATGACCATCGTAGGTCCGAATTAAAAAAAATCGTACAGAAAGTATATCACGCCGCAAAAATAACGTTTTTGAGAGGTGTGGCTAACTGCGGACAGGAATTTAACTAAATATTTTTGGGGCTGCGGATGGATTAGTGAAAATTAATTATTTTTGTGGATGACAGCGAGGACGAGGGAGTGAGCAGTGCGAGCGAGGAAGATGGGGAGGGAAGCGAGGAAGAGAGCGAGGGGGAGGCAGGGCAGTGGGGATGAGGAGGGAGAGGGCATGGACTAGATTGTTAAATGATTGGGATGCGAGCACAAGTTATGCGAGCTGCGCGCAAACACAGAGTTGGAACGAGAACTTTAAATGAGCTTTGACAAGCAACTAGAGTGCTGTCAGTTTTTGAGCAGTTTGACAGCTCTTGCTTGGGTAGTATCAACCTGCCAGGCAGGCTCATGTTTGCATGCAGAGGGCGGCAACAGCCCACCCTGTGGTCAATATGCATCTTTTGCAAAAGTAACTTTTATGCATGTAATGAAGGAATGGTTAGGTCTGGGGCCACATCAGGGGTTGTTTGGCCTTGCGTATTTGTGCGGATAGGATAAAATTAATAGTGAAAGGGGTGCTCATTAACAAAAAAGAACGCCCACCTTCTAAAAATAATGTATTACAAAAAATCGATCACCGCTCCACCCCATTTCCCGCAAAATCCCTGCAAATTCTGGAAGGCTACAGAAGATGAATATTTTACAAGAGTTCATTTGATCTCCGCCCCCCCTCCCTCAAATGTTAATTTGGGGTGGTGCAGGAGGGTGAATGAAGCATAACTTTTGGACGGCACGTGTCAAATCGATTAGAAATTATATATTCGGAATCCTCTTGTCAAGAGCTGTCGATTGATATATGTATGGGTCAAATCGGAAGGGGGGGGGGGGTAGACCTGGGGGGGGTCCGAGTTTTTTGGACCCCCCCTCCAAAATTTTACTGGCCCACTCCTACAAAATTTTGATATATCAATGGAATCCTCAGCTCACGCCCAGTCGATTGGCACCCTTTTTGAGCAAATTGGGTTAAGGGGGGTCTGTGGACATGTCCATAAATCAGAGGCACACGCGCTCGGGTGCAGGCCGCGGGGTGAGTCAAGCCAATGAAGCAGCAATCAACCCCAAACTTACAGGTTTGTGCCAGCATGATATAGTGGAATTCTGAAGAAATGGAAGCCATGTTGGACTGTGCAAGCCGGTTATGGGTGCCTGGTAGGTCACGTGTGTATGGGCGTCCGTATCTCAGTTTTTCCCCCATAACTCTGCAACGCTTCAATTTCAGTTCTTGATGAGTATGCAGATAGATGCTTATTTGAAAAGGGGCAGATTGGTACCCTTTTTGTCCTGGGGGGGGCACCGGAAGGGGGGTTTAGGGGGAAGGGGGGGTCAGGGGGGTCCACCCCATAAAGTAGACGTGCCATCCAAAAAAACACCCTCCTGGTACGGTAATAAAATTTATGTCTATGGTTCATTTGTGGGTTAATTTCCATGTTCGTTCCAAGTTCGTGAGGGCCTCTGGCAGGGTTGCTTTCTTACTCCGTAGGCGTGTTTAGCACCCCTGGATGATGCTGGAAAGGGTGCTGCTGTGAGGGAAGTTGCAATGAGGGAACCTGCTGCTGCTACTGAGAGGGCTTCAAGAACAGGGCCAGGGGGTTCACGCTGACACCAACTGGAGACACTTTTTGATAAAACTATTTTTTTACTTCGAATCCAGTTCGAAGAGGGCTCTGAGAATGATAAAAACTTTGCCCAATTAATATTTATATTCGAAGTGGTTGTGGACCTACTACGGTATGTCTATATTTACTTTTTGATGCAATGTTTACAACATGGCAAAGCCAATCACTCGCTTCCTCCAACCCCTTATGAATATAAAAGGGATTTTTTGCATGGCAGTACAGGCAAAAGGCATGCACGCTTGCAAGTACTTGTCATCGGGCCAAGTGTGTCATGCTCCAGCACCCGTCCGATGATGGGCTGAGACGCTGAGACCTGTGTCAATGTTTATAGCAACATATTATTTGCAACACTTGGCAAGCACCAAGTAGTCACTTTTTCGGTTGTCATTTAATGCATGCAGACGGACGTGGGGTCAAGCGTGGAGCGGTCCTTGGGCTCTACCTTCCAGACGTTCTCCACCTTTCAGCAAACTATCAACAGTATGGTTGAAGCAGGTGGGCTTTTTTCCACAGCACCACACAGGATTCCTGCAAAACAATCAAAATAATGCAATCACTCAAAAAAGCTGCAAGCACAGCCCCATGTAAGCTTTACAAGGCCCCGCAATCAGTCATTTTGAATAACCTGGTCTTGAGTGTGCAGCCATGTGCTCAAAGCCAACATGGCTTCCAGCAGAGCAAGAAGATGGATGCCGCGAGGTGTTAAAGCTCACTGTCAAAATTATTTGAATGCTGTTTGGCTGCTTCCTTTTGTACCTTAGTGTAAATCATATTTGTTGTGAGTGTCAACACCCTGCTTCAGCAGCCAAAAAACAATCATAGGGACGATTTAAAACCGGTCGACAACATGTCACGACTCCAGGCCTCAGTGACGAATTGCTACAGCAGCTGCTGCTTGAGGAACAGAAGAAGCCTGAATCCCAAGGGGAAGACGCAGATGCCCAAAGCGCGGACAGAAACAACTTCCAGGCGGTCCAGCAAAAGTGGCAACGTGTAGGATCTGCAGTGGAGGGTGTGATGCAGGTACCAGCAGCTTTTCTTTATGATATCAGTATGGCTGTAGCGGCCCCTTATGGCACCATCTCCCCTAAGTTACGCTTACTGCTATTATGGTTAAATAGGGTCCACTGGCGCATGCAGACCTTCGCAGCACTCAATGACGTGGTAGCTTCAAAGAGGCATGGCATAACAGTGCTCCACTCCCAGTGTCGGAACACGACCATGCGTCTTTATTTATTGTGTCTGGATGCTTGTGCATGTATTAGGCAAACAAATAGGCTGTCAGTCCAGGTTGTATTCAAGTCTCACACCTGGCATCCTGTGTTTCACAAGTATCAGGAATCCTGTGTTTTACACGTACATGTAAACAGGATTTCTATAAAAGTATCAGGAATCCTGTCAGGAATTCTGTGGAAGTATCAGGAATCCTGTGTTTTACACGTATATGTAAACAGGATCCTGTTTTGCAAGTATGTAAATAGGAGCACTCGTGCTCCATGTTTTTGTCATGCACGGCTGCTAGTCAAGATCGTAATCAAGACTCACGCCCGCCCGGCAACCCTTCGCTTTGCAGGTTTACGTCAACAGGAGCAATTCCCGCTTTATCATGCATGAAAGCTGGGAAAAACCTCATGTAATAGAGGGCTGTGGACCACAGGCTGCAGGTGCGTCCCACGACTGCACAGTCTTGATTACATTTGTACAAAACGTGAAAGTAAGGTCACAGGAAATATTTGCCGGCTAATTTGTGTCGGTAAGCCTGAATAGCCAATTGGATTAGCTAGCTCTAAAGGGCAATCCTACTCTTGCATCCACATGATGGTCTTAAGATACCAGGTCATCACGTGCAGCAAACTGTTCACGTTGTGGGCATGCAAGTATGTGCACCTAATGCCTCAATCCTAGCACCCTCAAATGATGGAGCACACAAGTAAAGCAACCCGTCAGCCAATCACGCAAACTCGAGGATCGGGGTGTATGGATTGGCGCCAGTTTGTTCTGATGGCTGCTGTGCAGTGTATTCCCACGGAGCCGAAACGATGGTTGCGCAAGGCATGCTTGGCCTGCTCTTCATCGACACCGGTCACCTGGTGGAGATGGCTGACGATGGAAAGAGCTACGCGGCTGTGCTCAGCACGGATTTATGGCAAGCCATCAAGAAGATGGCCCCACACAAGGTGGGTATATGGGCGGTCAGGGGGGGGGGATCTTTGCTGCAGGTCCAGGGTTTAGTAGGGGGTATTTAAAAGAGCTGCATGTGAAGCGGTAGTGGTGCGACAGAGATGGTGCAAATAGCCATGAGCGTGTCCGCATGTTGATTGTGCTCTAGCTTTTGGAGGTCGGCTGTTAAGATAAAATGCGAGCTGGTGGTGTGACTGCCACCTGGCCAGGGGAAAAGAGAGCCATTTTGGTACCTGCTGCTACAAGCCTTAGACCTACCACTGTAAGCTAATACGTGCGTGCATTTGAACAACCGCTTGCAAGACATTACAGAGAAGGCTCTGGGCAGTTACAGAGAAGGCTGATCCTGGACCAAAAGCCAATCACGCAAACGCGCACGAGTCTGGGTGCTCAGGATCTGAAGCATTTGCATCACGGCAATCATTGTGGCTGTGTCACCTTCAACCACAGATCATTGTTTCATTCGGAGCCAGAACCATGATCCTGCCCTCCTGATCCTTCTAGTATTTTGTAACATGCATATTGGTATGTTTCACAGCAGACAGCTTCCAAAACTCAGTCTGAAAACTTAATATCAATCATGCAAGCAGGTGCCCTCCTCGCAGCGCTTGGAGCTTGTGAGCTTCCTTGTCTGTATGCTTCGTAGTGGACACCTTCCAAACTTGTTTTGGATGCACGCAAGCAGGTGCCCTTTTCACAGCGCCTGGGCTTGTGAGTTTCCTTTTGTGTATGCCTTGTAGTGGACAGCTTCCAAAACACAGTTTAAATCATAAATATTGATGCATGTAAGCAGGTGCCCTCTTCGCAGCGCCTGGAGCGCGTAAGCCTTCTTGGACGCCACCTGTTGCAGGCTGCAGTCAGTGTGGAGATGCAGCATGGGCCAGTGCCTCTCAGCAAGCTCAAGGTTGGTTCTGTTAGATTTTGTGGCGTTGTGGCATGGACAGCTGTGTCTGAGCAAATTCATGGCGTTGTAGCATGGACAGCTGTGTCTGAGCAATTGCATGGCGTTGTAGCATGGACAGCAGAGTCTGAGCAAGCTCAAGGTTGGGTTTGTAGGCATGGCTCTTACCCCTGCGCTGAAGTGAGCAAGGGACCAGCAGAATGGTTTGGTGGATTAACCCTAACTTCTGCTGTAAAAACTATTAGTCAGTACTGTGTGTCTTATGTACACAGGACTGTTATAGTAGACACCGTACATTACCGTGTTATGTCCCTGTTCAAAATCCATACACATGTACATGACCTATTCTATCAACCTTAAAAGGGTTGCTCTGAGCTTGTACACATTTGTGGCTTGAGATCATCCTTACAAATGATGCAGCTGCTACTTGGCCGTAATGTCTGTCAGTCATCTGCTAGCCTCAAATCCTCTATTTTATGCTCAGGCTCGAAGTAGCTTCCACTTGTGAAAGCCATTAAGTACTGAAACAGAGCCAGCCTGGGTTAATAAGTGTATAGAATATGGTCATTCATACTTAACCAGCCCAGAAACACCGTGTATACATGCTACACATGTATTGCCTAAAATATGGTCCTGTCCAACCCTATTAATTTGCAGGTGGTGCTAGCAGTGGACCAGGAGCAGGAACACTTTGTGCTGAGTGAGCTAAAGCAGTGGGGATTCTTTGGCCTGCAACACCAGAACGTGCTGCTGATACCCCTCCCACGATTCCCAGGCTTTGCAAAGGTCAGTGATCACGCTCTGTGCCATCTTTGTGGACTGGATGGTCAATCAATTGATTACCTTTGTATACTTAGTCCATAATACTAAAGGTTGGTAGTATAATTTGATTGATTACAATGTATTATGGACTGGATGGTCAATCGACACACGGCTTGCAGGTCGTTTGTTGAAGCAGTGCACGTTTGTACGTGATCATGTTCGGTGTGTGTGTGTGCTGCGCTTATGCGCACGTTGTTAATGTTCACTTTCATTGTGTAGGCTGTGTGTCTATGCGTTTGTCTCCTCAGTGTCATTACGTGCTTTGTGGAGTGCCAAAGCTGAGTGTGTTTCTGGCCTCTCATCTGACGCAGGCACCGGTCTACGTGCACCTCTGGAGATCTCCACCTTTGTCAGCCTTGCACGCTCCTCTAGTGGCCTCTACCTTCTGTCATCCTTGCATGATGTATATACACTATTTGACTGTTTGTCAGCGTTCTCCGTCGCAGCGTTACAGATTCCTGGACTCATAGATAGGGTTGGCCAGAGCCGTATATACACACCGTATATGACCATATGGTGATTTCTCTGCAAGAAATACCATATATACACCGTGTATATACGTATATATGTATGGTTCTGGCCAACTTTACTCATAGAGGACCTGGTGTCTTGCTGCTGCAGGTACCAACTCCCTGCGACACCATGCGCGTTCCTGGGATCCTGTCAGCAAGAAAGGGCTCAAACTTCTGGCACCCTATCAGCTACAATATAATCAAAGCTGCACTACCATGCAGAAGCTTTGCAAGCACACTTATTGTTGCGCTTGAACTGCGTGTGTATATGTCACAGGACGACAAAGACGTGCTGTCATTGGTGGAGAGTTTGCAAGCACACTTATTGTTGTGCATGAACTGTATGTGTATGTCACAGGACGACAAAGACGTGCTGTCATTGGTGGAGAGTTTGCAAGCACACTTATTGTTGTGCATGAACTGTGTGTGTATGTCACAGGACGACAAAGACGTGCTGTCATCGGTGGAGAGCTCACCAAGGATCCTGTATGGAGCAGGTAAGGCGCATCAAAGTATCCTGGTATGGCACGTCAAAGCACTCTGGAGTTACTTAAAAACTCGTACCATTCCCTTTCCTTCACGGTGCTACTACTACGACAGGTACAGGAGTTGATGATGGTTTGCCCGAGACCTATTCTAAATCAAAGGAACGCGTCGTTGGGCTTTTAATTACAAAGGCATTTGTGGTGCTACTTCACACAATCAGTCTATTGGGCTAATTTAATTATTAGCCCATTTTTCTAATGGGATAATAAAATAAAGCCCAGGCAGTCACCTAAGCAGCAAGTCAAGCAGGAAGCTGCCAGATGTTGCTTTCCTTTTGAAAAGTGTGCTGCTGTTGTGCGTGATGTTAATCAAATGCCTGCACGAATATAAATAATGCACCTGCCATCACAGATATACGAGCCATGCACAATTGATTTGATTTGATTTGGACAAACATTACAGGAAGCCGTACATTCCTTGCATGCTGTGTCTCTGAACAATGCACCCCATCCCCTCCACACGCGCATGCACATGAGCAGGTGCATACACCTACGTGCATGCATGTGCATGCATGCGCACACACATAAGCACAATGCACCAATGCAGGGTATGCTGTCTGCCTACTACAAGCACCGGCAGCAGGGTATGTTTTAGACGAAACAGGTCAGGAGCCCTCTTACCTGCCAGGCAGCGCCCTTGAGTGGTTGAAAGAGGGCGGTGTGGCCTGGCTGAAGTCTGGCGTATTTTACGACACTGGTGAGATAGTGTATGGAGTCTAGCGTGAAACGGGTGTATGAAGTTTACGTGCATGAAGTCTACGTAAGATAAAGGACAGATAAAGGAAGGCAGAACATGAGTTATTGGCTCAGGTGTGTGAGCAATGTGTTGTCGTGTGTGCCTTTGAGATCATGCTGCAAGTGTTAGGACATCTTTTTATGTGAGCTCCCTGCTGATGTGAGCTTTTGATGGGAACCTGTTTGCAGCCTGCTGCTTGGAAATAGATGTAGCAGGCAGTCATCGCAGGCGGGGCTTGAAGAGGTGTAAATCCCTTGGATTAACCCCTTGAGCACTTGATTGATGTGGATGGTCCATAACTGTCTATAACACACATACACATACCACATAGATAGTAAACAAGGGTGTATCACTGTTGCCTGTAAGGTATCTCATCTGCTCCCTCGCATTTCCTACACATTCCTCTACCCACACTCAATGACACACGTAAGCACGCACCTCTAAATCACTGATCTGTGCCCGACCGTAGGGAACTTGCTCAACATGTTTGACAACGACTTCCTTGCGGGGGCGCTGTATGCATCAGAGCGCAAAGGTGAGGCTGTCAGTTGTCGCAGCAAATACATGTGACCAATGAAAACCCAAGAAATATCACGTGTCAGCACCCTTTTATCTATACATAAGTCAGACACTGTATGTGGGATGACGTGCAGGTTGGCCAGAACTGTGTATCCATTGTATGTGCCCATTAACGTAAGGATTTCCCCGCCAGAAGTGACACACATATACAACACACTGAAATGGTTGTGGCCAACCTGCTGGCTTGCCAAGTTAACGCAACTTAGGGATGAGCAGTTATGCCTCCCATCTCAGAACAGCTGTCAGCTCCCAGGCTGCTTCTTGTTGAGCTACAACCAGCGACCCTTCCCCCCCATACCCTCTTCTCACACAAACGTCCGGCTTCTCATGCTCATGCTTGCAATAACACCTTAAGGCCCTGACAGAACTGCCAGCTCCGCTGCTAGTGCAGCTCTCCCCTTTGACCAAGTGAGCCCGCTGTCTGTGTCTGCAGGTGCCAACATGGCTGTTCAGGTGATAGAAGGAACCGACAAGCAGCAAGTACGCTATCACGATTCAATTCTATTGGGGCGCAAAGCACAGGTATGCACGCGCTTCTTCTTCTAATCTTATCATCCAGGTGTAAGCATGGTCGGTAAATTAGACAGCAATGATATGTGCAGACCTGCACGCACTTTGTAGTACTTGTGAATTTGTTGCCGTGAGCTGCCCTCCAGGTGCAGCCTGAACAACAACCGTGTCTGAACTGGGCCATGCCATTTATTAATTTAATTTAAGTCAAAAGCCCAGGCTGTTGTGATTCAGCGTGCGTTAAGGCATGTAACCATAATGGTGGCTCACCTGCGATTCCAAACTAGGCAGTGGGATAATGCAACACTAGGCAGAGCCCTACCAATTAGGTTCTCTCCCTCACACACACATCAAATGAGCTTCTCTCCCTCACC
>Ga0307947_1002369_pt1:0-5000 | contig 15097 bp, 23 predicted proteins | sample OrgLakmetagen232_FD_201840 | JGI IMG/M metagenome (GOLD analysis project Ga0307947, IMG submission 201840) | Saline water microbial communities from Organic Lake, Antarctica - #232 | ecosystem: Environmental > Aquatic > Non-marine Saline and Alkaline > Saline | place: Antarctica: Organic...
CAGCTTACAATATCAGCTTTCATTTAAAGCCAGAATGGTGTCAGTTGGCTGAGTGGGCAGTAAATGGCTGGATTCAGAGTGCAAAAAGGGCACATATTTGGACATTTCCCCAGTCAGCCCCCTCTGGAATTACTCCCGATTTACTGTATACTCTAGACAATATCATTTGAACCTCTGCTGTGAGCGTGGTAGAAAAAATTGCGGTGACTTCAGCGATGTTCGGGCAGGCGTTAAGCATAAACATTTATTCAAACATATATTCTTGTAATTGTAATGGAGAGACGTGGTCCGTGGTAATCCACCCGACGCTGGACACGCGCCCGGACCTCTCCAGCCCTCCCCGCGCAAGGCTCCCGCTCCGTGCTCCCCTCCTCCCCGCGCCCATCAGCAACGCTCAGAGCACGCAATGCACCAGGCTATGGCTGCCTGGGACTCTCTGCCGCGCAGCTTGTGAACCCGCATCCACCCCGCTTCACCGTGCAATGTGAGTGAGAGGAGCATTCCTGCACGCTTGCCCGGTTGCCCATTCATTGCTGGAGCATGTTGTGCACAGCTCTGGGGTGGTGGTGCAGGCACACAATTGCTGACACCCTTCAGGACTGTGCACTTGCACTCACACGTTCATGACCACACAGCCTGCCCAGTTTACGTTCTCATTCTTTCAGACTTGCTTTGGCGGGGGGGCGCTGCCCTTTTGCCCCCCGACCCACCCTTGTTATGTTGGGGGGGACCTGCCCTTTTGCACCCAATTTGTTAGCATGAACAGTTGTCACAAGAGCTGGAAACTCAAGTACAATTCCTGACTACTTGCCAGCCTGTGTGCATGGTAATTTTAGCTGGTGCATAGGCCTTGTACGTATCATGGGATTGCTTGGGCGTACCCACGCCTGTAGGGACTAGGGCTCCCTGCGTCAGCCGTGTATTGGTCTCTAGGACACTTTGTGTCCTAGACTTTTGCATTGCTGGAAAAATTGAGAGCCTTATAGCTAAGAAATTGAGACCTTTCTCCAAAATCTTTAAAAAGCGCCAAATCGAGTAAAAGCCTCATGTTGAGTAGGATGGTGCTTGTTGATAGTCGAACAGTGTCGTGGTTTGAAAGTGTCACCTGTTTCTGAGCTTCTTGACGTAAGAACCAGATAAATGAAAAGACTTAATTCTAAGACAAACTGACCCTAGCCCATGGCATTTGGCGACGCCGGGAATGCAAGTCTGTTTGCCGTGCGGATTCATGTTGTTGCATGTTCGCAATGAGCAGGAAGTTAAACTAAATATCGCTGCAGCACAATTGCATTCCGGCCACTTGCTGTTGTGATGACGCGTCGCGCGGAGAGAGCACTGCTCAGGATGGCGAACGGCAAGTCTCAGAGGTGCAACAGACCTGCACCAGCCATCTTGCTTGATTTGCACTTTCTTTGCATGCATGACAGTGGGGGCACACACATCAGGTCAACACAGGACATCGAGGGTGTGCATTGAGCACCAGCATTGGGCACACGCACAGCTCATGCATTTGCACACGCAAGGCTGGATGGGGTGAGCAAGGAACCAGTTCCAGGAGAGAGCACACAACTCTGCTTAGGACAGAATTGCCAGGCAGTTGGCACAGGTATGGGAGACAACGCCAATTGGGATTTATCGAAGAGCAAGAAAGCCCTTGCTCATCACAGAGCTTTGGCTGTCACGACAAATTATGGTACCAGCTTAAGCATGGATTGCAAGTATGGGTTATGTTCAAGGTCTCTGATGACTAATTCCTATAGACCCCAAGCGCAGCGCCACTATTTAATTTCAGGGGGGTAGTTGCACATTTTGACCAAATAAGTTTTTTTCCAGGGGGGCAGTGGATCCATGGACGTACGGTACAAATTCAGGGGGGCAGAGGATCCATGGATGTACGGTACAAAAATAACCAAAAAATCTTGCAATTTTGGCCTGAGGATAGCCAGAATATGGCTGGAGACAGCAAGTTTTGAGTAGAACCCCTGCTACAATGCGCCTTCCCGCTGTTACCCCAAATTTATGCCGATACAAATATTGGTGACCAAATTCATTGCAGACCTCCTCAATTTAAGGTTTCAACAGAGAGCAGAGCCTTTTGCGAAAGCTTGCATACCGTACCTTTCCTATATCACCCCGATTAAATAACGTTTTTTGCCGTCCGGAATGATGCCAGTATTGTTCATTATATATTTATTTTGAGGCTCCAGGGTTGTACGGGGTTGCCAAAAATAAAGTTTGGCGGGTGGCCGAACAGAGAGGGTTTGGTTCTTTGGCCGTCCCAACCCAGTTGGAGCTCCAACTGCCCCTGCCGCCATGACTCATGCACACTCAAGCGATACAGGCAACCACATGCAGGCACTGGCATACAAGCACAGGATGGTAAAGACATGCACACATGTATGCACAAGCCGACACGCGCGCTTGAACGTGCAACAGCAAGCGCGTGTCCACATGCAAGCACATGTGCACACGCATGCATGCACTATGCACATGCATACACACATCAACACACACACTCTCTCTCTCTCTCTCTCTCTCTCTCTCTCTCTCACACACACACACACAAACACACATACACACATGTAAACAAGCACTGTGTATGCGCGCACACGCGCATACTAACACATATAATAATGCACGCATGCAAGCGTTGGGCAAACTCCCACTGGGGTTGGTGCGGGAATGGCTTAAATATTTCTTGAAAGGGTCCAAGGTTACCCGAAGTTACCAGAGGGGGTCGACGGAGCAAATGTCCTGAAATGTGACTTTTTTGATGCAGACCATGTTTGATGATCATAACTAGATGGTCCACAAAATTTGGGTGGGATTCCCGTTCAAATTTTGGCACTGAATTTTCACATTTTAGGCCACCACTTCCCAACCAGAGCCTCTTTTCATCCCAAAACAAGATGGCAACACTTTCTTTAGGATACTAAACCATCCTGAAGTTTAAAGAATGGATTTGGTGAAGCTTGGTTATCCACCTTTTTGGCACCCCTTTTGTTGATTTTTTCGAAGGAAAATGGGCCAAAATGAAGTATCTGGGTGTTGAGATATGAGAGAATGGTGGTGAAAAATAGGGTTCACGCTGCGGGCAATTAGACGTGTGCGCCCTAGCTGGCAACATTCAAGCTCAGGTGCTATCAGCAGGGTACTGAGCTTGATTGTTGCCAGCTGGGGCGCCCATACTCACTTCACATTTCAAAAGTACCCCTTTTTCAGTCCTTCGTCGACCCCCTCTGCGAAGTTTTAATATTCATGGATTTTGGGTTCCAGGGTGAATACGGTAAGGTACGGTATATATTTATTTTGCTGACATGCAAAGCCCCAAAATTCGCAAATAGTATATAATAAGTAAAAAGCTGCTTAAATTTATTTTATAGAGAGAGCGAGCGCAAGTGTGTAATGCTCAAAAGCATGCAAGGGCGCAATCAGTGCAGTAAGAGGTTACAGGCAAGGAACTGTTTGGGGCATGACTATTCAAAGGCGTTAAAGACAACAAGCAAGGCAAGGTGAGGCGCACCTCAGCATAGTCCACACGGCCTTCTCCCTTCTTGTCAATTTCAGATACCATTTCGCGAGCATCCTCAATCGACGAGCCACGAGGCATAACCTACACAAAGAGCAGATCAAATTTTACTGATGTCATATCTCCCTAGTGCTATCTGCCTGAATTGGGTCGAGCCACAAAAAACTGGTACACGTTTATCAATCTAACTGTCCAAGTGTCAAATATGATCTATTTAAGTTTTTCCAAAAGACCACCCTCACCCTGACAAGATCAGCTGCTGTGATGTAGCCATCCCCATCTCTGTCCAGCTGCTCAAAAGACTTCCTGACCTGCAGTGTAGAAGGACAGCACTGTGATCGTGGAGCACTACAAAGTGCAGAAGGACAGTGTAAAAACAAAGCACTGTAGAAGGACAGTGTAGAAGGACAGCACTGTGATCATGGAGCACTACGCAAGGCAAGATTAAGCTACCAGCACAAAAACACTGCTCTTGCCTCCCCCTTCCTAATATCCCCAGGAGATTATGGTGATGCAGGCAATGTCAACCAGGGATACAATACATTCCCCACAACTTACTGCTTCCTTTCGGCGCGCCACTCGATTGCTATCCAACATGGCAGCAATGAACTGCTCATAATCAATCTGCCCAGTTCCATCAATGTCACTAGCATGAAACAAGTCCTGCATTTCTGACTCGTCTATGGCAGCGCCGACCTGCACAAGAAGAAAACAATGAAGCTGTATGAAATAACAGTGTCTGCAGCGTCATTTGGCACTTTGAAGAGCAATTGCCTATGAAAAAGGGCAGCTCAAGCTGTTGTTTGAACAGATTGTACCTTAGCACGAGGGGTACACGTTTCTGGGAAACATTTGAATGACTGCCGCGTAATGATACAAAACTGTGAGCATGATATCCATTTGTTCCCTCAATCTGCATTCAAAGCCAGACACTCATAAACACATACAGATAGGGTTGGCCAGAACCGTATATTTGGTGGTGCCAAAAATACCGTATATACACCGTAATTATATGGTTCTGGCCAACCCTACATACAATCAATCACCTTCTCTAGAGCATTATGGAGGTCTTGGCTGTCAATCCGTCCATCGCTGTTGGTGTCCATGGCCGCAAAAAGCTCCTGTGGAGAAATGCAGTACTCGCATGTAAGCGGCACCTCATACTTTTTGCTTTGGGCACACAGCTGTCTAAACGAGCCACACATACACACACATACACTCACAAAGACGCACAAGAAGCGTTTAACAACCTCTCAAATTTTGCACTCACTCGCAACCGTTTGACATCGTTGTCTGTAAGGGTGCGCGCCAGCACCACGAGAGCGAGGCGCTTCATCTTGCTCATGCCGGCAAAGGCACGCAGGCGCTTGACCATGTGTGCACCCAAAGCTGCTGCTGGAGCTGTAGCAGCAACCTGTTTGAGGTGGAGGGTGCAAGAAGAAGGTTAACCAATCAACTGCAAGCTCGAGGC
>Ga0307947_1002369_pt1:10000-15097 | contig 15097 bp, 23 predicted proteins | sample OrgLakmetagen232_FD_201840 | JGI IMG/M metagenome (GOLD analysis project Ga0307947, IMG submission 201840) | Saline water microbial communities from Organic Lake, Antarctica - #232 | ecosystem: Environmental > Aquatic > Non-marine Saline and Alkaline > Saline | place: Antarctica...
TGAGGAGTGCAGCAAAAGAAAATTCTTCCTGCATTGTTCAAATATGCGGTGGATACTTTGTTGTTGAATTTGGCACATTGTTCATTTTAATCAGAGCTATAAAGTAGTAACACAGCAACATTTCATGGAATAATTCTCAGTGCGGCTGTTAAGTGCTTTATCCCAATTTATGTTTTATGACTTTGGGTTCAATGTTAAGCGTTTGAAGGTGAGAAGGCTGTCTGTATTTGGACTGTAGGAAGGCAACGTGGGAGTGAAGTTCAGGACTTTCAGAGGGAGATTGAAACAACTGGCTTAATCAATAGCTTACACCTGATTGGGGGGAGGATATGGATGGAAATGCGGCTAAAAATCACCATCACACACATACACATACAAACTCGTCCAAACGCAGCACAACGTATACATTCCAACGTACACTCAGGCACAGACGCCAGTAACACACACATACTCGAATGCAAATGCACACATACTGACACCTAGACACACATACTCACACCTACGCACGCAGCACACGCCCACATACACACAAGCAGCCAGCTTCCATCTCACACGCAGCGCACACGCAGCGCACACACATATACACACACGCACACACAAACACAACACACGCACGCACACACAAACGCACACATACACATACACACACATGCACACACATACACACATACACATACACACACGCACATACACACACGCATGCATGCACACACACATCCGCACACACAAACACACACGCACACACGCACACGCACGCACACACACAAACACACATACACACATACACACATACACACACGCACATACATAAACACACACACACACACAAACACACACAAACACCCGCACGCACGCACGCACACACAAATACACACACAAACACACACACAAACACACAGCGTTGGTGCTGTACATTTGGCCTGTGTGTGTGTGCGTGTGCGTGTGTGTGTGTGTGTGGTCTGTTCCGGCTGGAATTGAATTCATTTTGGAAGTTCTGCACACAGCTTGCACCCCAGGAGATCAAACCGCCATTGCCTGAATCAGCAGACCTTCAGGATCCAGGATACTGAGCGTGTCGTTTGTTTAGGTTTGAAAGCCTTGTGCTATGTGCTTTGTAAAATGGGGTGTCGATTTTGTGGGGGCACGCGCTCACGTAGAACACAACACTGTAGGCCACACACACCACCTCACAACCTGTATTTTTTAATGAGGTCAACACAAGCCTGGTTAAAAGCAGGTATGAGGATGTTTCTTAAAGCGGTGTGTAGGTACGCTTGAAAGGCTTCTACAAAGGAGGTGGGCCAGGTTTCCTCCCGTTTCGATACTGCAGCGTTATCCTGCTGGCTTCTGTTGCCTGTGCAGGTGAACTTGGGCCGTATAAACTGGGTGTCGTTAGGAGGTATCATTGGCCTGGCCCCATTAGTCAGCATGGGCCCCTTATCTATCGGCCCAAGCCCCGTAGAGCGCTCATGCATCAGTGCACCCCAGGTGCGTCGTTGAGAGGCTGAGGAGGAGGGAGACTTCTGTCTTGCATTCTGTCTTGCATGTAAGAACGCTGGCCCTTCAGCTGAACGAGGTTGCACAGAGCACAGAGGCACATACACCTGCCTTGGCAGTTTAAGCTGGACACACTTTAAACACAGTTGGTTTTGTTTGCCGTTTCCAAGGATGATGGAAGCACCCAAGCCACAGGCTTATGCACCTGCTTATGCACCTGCTTATGCACCTGCTGCCTTGCGTTCTCCTTTCCGCCTTGTGCCAGCTGGAGAGGCTAGGTTGGACGTCCAGGGAGCTCTGCCTGCGCCCTGTCTTGAATGCAGGCTTTTCACACGACTACAGGCCATGCCCCCCCCCCCCACACACACATACGTGGTCCTAGGTTCTTGTAGAATTATACACATGAAAGACAATGATCTTCTGGGGTGCAATTGTGCAATTCAGGTCATTACATGATTAAGAATGTGGGAAATGGGGCAAAGCTAACCCTATACACATTTCTGAGGTGGAATAACGAGGGTAATGACCCGCACAAAACATCTATCGCACCTGCACAAGCCACAATAGGCATTGCCATGGACAGGAGGCACGGGGTGGGATGTGCTTGCAAGCACTGCAACACACACATTCACATGCTCATGCCCCACGCACATACACACAAACACTAACAGACTCGCGCACATGTGCACGCACATACGCACATACACACACATGTGTCTGCTCACATACCCTTTTATAACCGAACAGGGCTTGGCGCTTTACATGGACCCCCTTGCTCTTCTGCTGTGCCGGCAAGCAGTCCTGAATGTGCACGTGGATGGGCCTGAAGTCACGCTGGTGCAGGTGAAGCTTCTGCCTCAACACAGCTGTTACAATGTAAAGATTGGAAGAAGTATGGATGAGCATATCATTTAAAAATTAATGTGCACATGAATGGGCAACCTATCCTTCTGAGTTGCAATAGGATGCAGATGCGTCCTCCGAGCGCAGGGGATTTCTCAGGTGGGGACGTCCCAAAATGTTCCTTTTTCAATACAAATCAAACTGATAATATGATACAATAAATTAACAGGCTGTTAATAAATCTTTGGCTGAAATGGACAACCCTGCTCGCCTGAACCCGTGTGTAACCTAAATATTTTGGCACAAATGCGCAAATATCAAGCATCCACGCCCCAATTAGAGCTCACCTCACTTCCAAACGCCGCCAGTGTATCAGCTCTGTGTCTTATAACAACAGTGGATGTTGCAAAATTGGAAGGGTCAGTTTTTACACATCTTGGCAGCTTTTTTGCTGATTCTTGTAGGTACAGGAGGGTTTTTATCTGATTTGCCCAAATCTTGGGTGGGCCCCCTCGAGGGACCCCCTACCCTCCAGGCCTCCAAAAGGGTAGTAAAACAAGTTTGGTCTTTTGCTGGACATTTGCCTGACCCCACCCCCCCGTAGCCTGATTGGGGGCGTTCCATGCAAACCTGTGGCCATGCACACAGACCCCTACACTTTAATTAAAATTGTTCAGCACGGATACCAATCAACTTATTGGCTTGAACTCAGAATTAAGAAAACGCTTATTACTTCCTGGATTTGGCCCAGCGCAATTCAGGAGACCCCCCCAATTCCTCCTCAAATGACCAACCACGAACCGATCCCCCAGAACTGGTTTGATTTTACACCAATCATCGGCTCTTGATGTCAGGTTGCAAATATAACTAGGGTTGGCCACAACCGTAGATCGCCTTTTCAAATACCATTACCTTATGTTTATAGGTACCATATAAAACCGTAAATACAGAAAACGGCACCCCTCAGAATAAAATCATAATAGGCTCGTTTTGCAGCTCTTGAAAGCTGCAACCTTCGTTATGCCATAAAATTAAATCCTGGAGGGCTATGCCGGTTCAAACTTTAAAACCCATACCATATCAGTGGCTCAAGTTTGCACAATAAAAAACCCTCTTGGGTGCAGAAGTGATAAGTCACCCTATTTTGGGCCCCCTCTCTCTGGGGATCTCTACTTTGTCAGTATAAGAAAGATTGTACCGTACAGTACCGTGACAACTGCAAGGTTTGACAAGTTGGGGAGTGTTACTCGCAACGCTGAATAACTGACGAAGCCCATCAGCACCGCCAGTGCAGCGCGTGCGTGCATGTGCGTGTGTGTGTGTTTGTGCGTGTATCTGTATCTGTGTGTGCGCCCCTGTGTGTAATTGCATGCGTTTGTGTGTGTATGTGTGAGCGCGCGCGTGGGTGTGCGCGTGCATGTGTGTGCGTGTGTGTGTGCACGCCTGTGTGTGCGTGCATGTGTGCCTTGCTGCCCCACAGACTCTGCAGTGGTGTGCATGGCACTGAAGCAGGCTTTGCTGAAGCAGGCGTGAAGATGTGCTGCTGCTAATAGGACAGGGCAGGGGCGAGCATTGTGCCCGGGCTGGCCACAATGTCTCACACAAACTGCATTCCTCAAGGGTCGCATGGCAAAATTTTGTGCGTCAATGAACATCTGAATAAATTAAAATTATATAGCCCATCAAAATTAGCATTAATTGAAGCTGAGCTCAGATTCATGCCTTCATGGTCCACCGTGAACTTTGCAGCCGGAACACCCGGGCCCCTGACACAGCAAACGCAGCCAGGGAAGAACCTATGATGATGGATACTGCACCAGCAGGAAGTGTTCCGGGGGCCTGGCTTAGAATTCCTGGGCAGCTTGTTCCAGCTTCCAAACATAAAACTTACCTCTAATACTTTACACACTGCACCTTAGGGCCTCCAAACTTTCCAGCCCCAGTAAAGGTTTTGGTCAGGAGCCTATGTTGAGTTTCAGCCTGGGAAGTGCCCTGGGTTAGCCTGGGGAGGCTTGTGAGGAATTCTGGACAGCCCAAACATAACACGTTGCTCTAAAAGTTTACACACCGCACCCCAGGGTACCCAAACTTTTCTGGCACAATATGAGTTGTTGTTGGGAGCCTATGTCGAGCTTCAGCCTGGGAGGCGCCCTGGGTGCGCCTGGGGAGGCTTGGTGGGAAGCCATCAACGCTAGGGGCTCACGCCCCCGTAAGGGGGCTTCGCCACGTGAGCTTGCAAGGTCTTTTTGCCGATTTTTGATTGACCTAGGTTGGTCTCTACATGTAAGTAAGCAAAGGCAATTGCAAAAACGAGCATACCTTCAAAAGCAAATTATCTGGGGAAATGGCGTTTTTGGAGCAAAAACGCATTTTTGGATTGTTTTGACCTGATCTGTGTAAAACCTGTTATTTTGCACCAATGCAAACTTTACGAGACGTTCTATTACGTTTGCACTGTGAGATGGCGGTAGATTATTTACAAGGTTGGATTACACACACACACCTTCCTCACAACTGCTTAGAAAAAGGGGGGGAATATATGTATATATATATGTCAAGGTATATGAGCAGAAATGGGTCATACGGCGTAGGCGTATTATGCATCGTATCGTAATTATCACGTATTTAATCGTATTTTTCAAATTGCTCCGTATAATACGATTTTGGGCACTTAACGAATTTTGCAGCCACAAGCCCCCCAGAGCCCCCCAGAAGCACTCCCAGGCCCTCTAGAGCCCCCCAGAGGCACTCCCAAGC
>Ga0307947_1002371_pt1:0-10000 | contig 15094 bp, 15 predicted proteins | sample OrgLakmetagen232_FD_201840 | JGI IMG/M metagenome (GOLD analysis project Ga0307947, IMG submission 201840) | Saline water microbial communities from Organic Lake, Antarctica - #232 | ecosystem: Environmental > Aquatic > Non-marine Saline and Alkaline > Saline | place: Antarctica: Organic...
TCTGCAGCCTCTTTGGCAAAAGCCGTCAGATCAAACCCACCGGGAACTGGCACATGATGAGCAGGTGCTCTGTGATCCGCTCCACCTCGTTTCTTAGGAGGGGGGGGTCCAGAGTGCTGTCCGCCTGGGCCACGCTTCCCCCCCCCAATCGCCGGGCGTCGGGAGTTGCCCTTCTGAGCGCGTGCAATTTGAAATAAATGCTGTCGGTCAGTGATCACCTTTCCTTTGACTGTAACATAAGGTTTGCACTGCGAGACAGCAACGTGAGGGGTAGAGATGTTTTTGAACTTTCTCGTGAAACGCGCATTGGTGTGGGGTTGAGGCATCAGATGTACCACTGGAGATTTCAACAGTGATGAGGTGATTGGCCAGTGCATCAAAGTCTGTCCACGCTTGACCCGTCCTTGGATCGGCACGTGCAGAGTTCTTTGTTTCTTTGTTAAGGTCATCGTACAAAAACATCAGTGCATCTTCTTGCTTTAGCCGGAGGACGTGACCCCAATTGTGTGATAAGCGAGCGCACATGCCTAATGTAGTCTTTTTACAGAGCTGTTGCCTTGCCTGGCGTTTTTCAGTTGCATGCGTGCTTTGCTGTGCTTATCAGGAGGTGCAAATGAGTCGCGCATGCACTTGCAAAAAGAATCCCATGTGACTTCACTCTCGGCGCGAGGCACTACAAAAGCTAGCCACGCTTTCTTAGCCTGGCCCCCCAAAAGCAAGAGCACCATCTTGGGCCACATTTCTTTTGGGGCCACTACGCTACAGAACGACAACAAGCTTTGTTTTTTTCATGAGCTAATTGCTTTTTATGAGCAAGCAAGCAGACGCACTTCTTGAGTGAGGCCTTTTTTGTAAACCTTGTAAGCTTAAGGTAAGGTCATCGCTATATATGCCTCTGGGGGACAACTGAGCGGAAGCTTAAGAAAAGCCTGAAACCATACCAAAAAAATACTAGAAAAAGACTCAGCCACAAAATAGGCCAATACTAAGTTGGTTCAAAAAAATCCTCAAACGAGTTGGGCTATCTTCATATTGAGGTGGGAAGACCAGCTGGCGGTGCTGTGTGCGGAGGCTACAAGATGTTCATGCGGACAGTCCAGCAAAATGTGTTCCTCATCCTGAACAGAGTGCCAGTCACACCTGTCACAGATCCTGAGCTCATAAGGCCTTCTATTCCTGTTATGACATTATTATGATAAACCTTAACAAAGTTGCGCTTCCCTGCTCAGGTTTTCCTCCCTCCCATAACCTCACGAGTCCTCCTTGACTTAGCTCTTGAGCTCCTCCCTTTATAACGGACGATTTATTGAATTGGGTATCTCTACATGGTAATTGGTAACAATAGCCGCAAGGTAGTCATTACTGCATTGCTCTCTGCCTACCAAAAGAATTAGAAGCCCAACAAACAATTTGCGCAAGTTGATGTGACTGTCAGATAAAATCACTGTCACTACATAGTATAAGACTCAGCACACTAATTAGTTTGTTTCTCAACTGTCAACCAACTAACTGCTCTCTCACACGATTCGTCGCTGCCACTGGTTGGGTGTGACATGACGGTTAAAGACCTATTCTGCGTCTCAACTGGTCGACCATGCCATTCTTGTAGCCACTTTGCTTTGCAGCTGCCTCTTCATCTCTTGCTACTCGGGCATACAGTTCAGCCACCTCCTGTCGTTTGTGAGCATCTCTCATCTCGTGGACTGCCTTCCTTGCATTCTGTGTGAAAACAAGCATTCAGGATATGAGCTTTACAAGTGAGTGCAGTTGCAGGGTCCTACTTGCCACTTGGAAAATGTCCTCAATCATAACATATGGCCAATAGTTCCGCTAGACCAGAGTAACTAGATCCGCCACAAATGCAAGAAGAGTTGCCTTTAACCGAACAGATTACCCTGCCAATCAACATTCCCTGGCTTTGAAACCAAGAGGCATCCAACCATACAAACGCAATAATAATTGGATTGAAACCAATAACTGTGCGGACACTTTTCATACCAAACAAGCAGACACACAACACAACAAGGCATAAAAACAACACAAGCTGTTGGTGCCTCGCTTACTAGGTCACCGCAAAACCCTCCACACAATCGCACTAGGAGCAACAGGCACCATTTGCAGAAGCCATACAATTAACCCACTCAGCTTTGAAGTGAAAAGTCTACATGCCAACAGATCCGCAACGAAAATCATTCAAATTAGACGCGACATCAAACGCAATATATGTGAGCAATACTCCTGGTGAGGTGCAGGCCTCTGCCTCCCAACCACCTGATACCCATTGAAAAGCCTTTGTCCAGGTGGGATGTAGTGTGGCTCTGCATCCATTGGGTGGTGCAGGACACAAAACAACATTTCTTCTATTCCATGTTGGTGGTGTTTACACCACCTTCCTTTTCTTTTCGGCTCAGGCCAATACATCTCACGCTAAGCTCTTTCGGGAAGAAGAATATGCTACATTGTCACCTTTGAATCTGTCTCAGCAAGCACTCGATGGCGCCTTTCTTGTACAGCAATGTCTTCGATAAGAGTGACCAATCCCAAATACTTCTCTTCTGCTGATCTGCAGGTTTGAACAGGTCCAATCAACAGGTGAGATCGTCAATAGGCCAGGAAGTTATTGTAGCAGGTCTTGTATTGGGTGACGGGCAGGCATTTGCCTGCAATCATGTCTGCATGCACTCAGATTCTTTCTGAATAGATTGTCAGGTTCCTACAACAGAGGCGTTTAAATGTGTAGACGGTGTAGTCACTAGTATCTTAAACTGTACAATATTTTGTGGTTGCGATGGACAACGACTGGTACCTAAACACTTTCAAAGCAAATCGCAGCATGTAGTATGCAGGCCTTGTAGTTCCTTTCTTAGCTAGTTTTTAGAAAGACAATATTAACTTCCAAAGCAACGTAAGTTTAATCAAGGTTTTATGGTTGGCTGCTTACTTGAGGCGCTTCAAATAGCCATGCCAATCAAGCATTGAGGGCAGGTGCCGCCCCTCTTGTCTCAGTGAGAGGATCTTGAGCTTCTCTGCCTCCAGCGCCTGCAACCATAGCAAGGAGGTTTTTTGGTGTGTTCAAGAGGTAGTACATTGGGAGAAAGCTGCATTCAATTTGTATAAGTGCATGCCTGAAAATCAGTGCCACCCATTCCTGTCGCTTGCAGCTTGCAGCTTCCATTGTAATGATTGCATGGTGGTGATTTCTCTGTTTGCATCTTAGGAAAGGCCATGGAGGCACTTGTTGGGCCCAGCATGTGATTTTAAACAAAGCTAATACTTTCACGCCACTTAACCCATGCACAGGGTGCTTTGACTGCTTGCATGTAAATCGTCTTCCCCTCACGCCACGGTGGAAAAGCACGTCCGAACCTTCATACAAACCTTATAAAAACCCCTACCATCATTGTATATCTCTTACACCATGGAGGAGCAATTCACACCCACCTGCATAAACGCATCCCTTATAGCCAGCTCTTGTCTGTTCATAGCACGCATACGGCGCGCCTTGTCAGAAGCCTTGAACTCTGCCTCCAAGCGCTGCAGTCGCAGCCGCTCGAATCGCTCAGTATGGGCCTGCAAGAATATAACTTACTGTTGTCTCCAATGCAACAGCACACAGTAGTCCAACCTCCGGAAGCTGAATGTATCTTTTTGCGTAAGCCACTATCTGCTGCAGTATCTTGCACACACTTTTCAAGTGGCTGAGGAGGTAGCAATCATATATAAGGACCTTAATTTGAAAATTGCACGCAACGTCTTTGCCAGTCAAAACACACTGAAATGGCCTTTTCAAAATCCTGCAGCGTCTGAGCTCAACAAAACGACGGAATCCCAAGCACCTCTGTTGCAGCTTCCTGCCTTTCCAACGCTCTCAATCTCTCATGAGTTGCTCGAATAAAATTTTCTAGTAGCTGCCCTTGAGCCTACCTGCCCACGCGCCTCATACAAGCTCAGCCCTTGCCGCTGTGCTGCATCGCGTCTGCTGCCAGCTGCCGTTTGCCGCAGCAGGGAAGCGGTTCTTGAAGCAATCCTCTTGTCTTCCTCACGAAGAGCAGCTGCAGCCAGCCGCACCTACAGAAGGGTAGGAGCATATGTTTGTGTTTGTATTTGCTTGCTTTTGCGTGCGTGTTTGCAATTTGTAGGGTAGGAACTGCCTCTGTCTTTGCAGCGTGCACAAATTTTGATAAGTGAATTTGTTTGCCTTTATGTTGTTTTCTGAAAAAGGAACATGAGGAGATCTTTGCCTAGTAGAGCGATGTCTGTTTGCAACTTATGCTCTAACATAATTTGTGGTGGGCCTTGTATTTCAAAAATGACATTGATGACATTCTTTATTCACTCTTTCTGCATGCATAAAAGTTGGCAAGCAATGTCTGAGAACACGTATTTTTTTGGCAATCACCCTGAGACATCCTTCCTCTCTAAACAGCTCGGTCAATTTGTCTATGCCTTTGTTCACATCTCGTTCTTTGTTCTTTATAATTTAAATGCATATAGGCTATTTAACTCAATTGCTCACCAATGATGATTTTCTTTAATGCATCATAACAAACCTGTACCGCAGCCTTGTTGCTGGACCCGTGCGCAAGCGTGTTCACGTACGCCTGTGTGCGTAATATTGGCAGATTTTGACACTTTTATGAGCGGCATACCAGCACTTGACACGTTTATGAGCAACATACCAGCAGCGGATGTAATGCTTGTTACACAAGCTTCGGGACGCAAATGCAAAAGGATGAGCTTCTATATTTCTTTCTTCAAAAATGGAGCTCCAAGGAGAGCAATCTCGCCCTTCCAGGCACGCTAAAGCAAAATGTGTGCATGTTGCAACTTTAAAAACCATCAAGTAAAAAATAAACCTGTCCTCACCAGTTTTGCCGCCAAAGCCCGGTTCAAAGCCAAGTGGTTGCTAGAGGCTGTGGAATCAAAGGCACCACCTTGAGCCTGCAAGGGATCAGCAAGGGAAGCATAAGAAGGGCTAGCATGCGGCGTAGGTTGCAAACACTCGTAGCAAAGTCAAATTCAGATGTCATGACACAAGTTTTATTCCTCTGTGCTTACCCATCAAAATTAAAAAAAACAATTTTGCCAAAGCTGTTCTTCCCTATATCCTAGTTTGTAACTCGGCTATACAAAGCCAGGCAAGCTTCCTCCAGCCAAACCAAATAACAGTAATTTGCTCAGATGGCTTCCCACGCATCGCACACCTTCACCCACTTCAGCCTGTACAGAACCACTACCTTCACCTCAGACCAATCATCCAGCCTCACCCTATGCAAACTCACCCTGTCACTCTTGCTCCTGTTGGTGTGAGGAGCTGTGAGCAAGCACGCCTGAGTCAGTGCTGCATTATAGCCAGCCGCTGCGCGCTGAGAGATTGGCCGCATGGTCTCGCCCTTTGGCTTTACCCTCTGACGCCCCAGCTGGGTGCTAGCTGCTGCGGCCGTTGGCTTGCGCCCCTGCTGCATAATGTTGCTGCGTTCGCTGCCTGTACTCTTTCTATCCCTTGCCACCCTCCCTCTTAGAAGAGCAACTGCAGCAGCAGCCAGCCTCTGCGCCTCGGCTGTCGTTTGCTCAAGTGTGGCTGCGTGGTGGCTGTGCTGAGGGTAGCAATTTGCATCCACCCCCTCTGCAGGTTTACCCTGTCGTGCACCCTGGCCTTGTCTGCCCTCTAGCCTCTGTGCATGGGCTCTCCCAGATTTTGAATCGACTTCATCCTCCTCCTCCTCTTCCTCTGCCTCTGCCTCCTCCTGATACCCACCCTGGCTGTCCATATCCCTGGATGCCTGTGCTACAGCGGCCCACCTGCCTGCTCCTATGGCACCATGGTCTTCTTCAGTAGCATTGCCCCCCCTTGGTCCTTGCGGCTGCTGCTGCTGCTCTACGGCCCAGCTTAGGGCTTGCAGGTGGGAGATGTCCTCCAGCATGGGCAAGAGCTCCTCCACCCCCCTCACTTCCCCTGCCTCGTGCTCTTCTCCCCTAGTCCCGCTATACACCCTCTCCCCCAATTTCTTTCTCCCCTTGCTCCCTTTTCCCCCCTGCAGCTTGCCCTTCTTTCGTGGCCTACTCACTACCACAGCACTTGGTCGAGCAAAGGGCTTTTTCTCTGACAACACTACGCTGCTGGTGTTGCCCTTGTCCTCCTCCCTGATGCCGTCTGTGCCCCTCTGGCCTTGCGCAACCTACACGTGCTCGTGTGGAGTGTAGCGTTTTTTGTACTTCCTTTTTCACGTGAAGGCCACGCAAGGGAGCAATGTCCTGTGATGAAATCAGCATTTAATGGCCGGAGAAATAAAGTCTGACAGTTGCTGGGAGTAATCTGCGTAGAGTGTTGTCATAAAGTTGAAGCTCTGGTTCCCGGATTTGACCAGCATGGATGTGCCATAAACCAAAGGCCTTAAAAAAATTATTAGCAAGGAAAAAAATATATTGTGCTCCTCTTACAGCGTTTTGATCAATGTACGCATTAAAAAATAAGGAAAAAGCCGGTCGTCTTTGTTTCCCGTGCTCACGTACAAGGACGAGTAGCGATCGAGGCGAACCGCCTTGTCTCTGCCCCACTCGTCCTTGTGACATACAAAATGCTCAAAGCTTCAGCTTCTTAGCATTTGCACTAGAGCGCGGAGGGAGCATTCAATGCCCCACTAGCGGTGATATTGCTGCGAAAGACGCAATTAGTGACAAGATAAATAAAAACTTTCACTTTTCCTCTTATTACAATCAAATGACGCAAAGGCTAGGCAACCTCAGGCACCACCATTTAAAAGTACAGAAGATCAGAGAAATCTGAAAAAGGAAGTACCAAAAACGCTACATTCCACACGAGCACGTGGCTCAAGTATGTACATTATCGCTAGCTCCCACTCATTTCCTACAGATCTTAGTTATGCATGAAGGTGCTTGCCATGTGTCCAGCCCTTACCTGCCCATATCCTGCCAAAGCAAGGCGCTGAAGCGCTTCTGCGGTACCACTACTACCTCCAGTGATCCTCTGCAGCAGCGTGCTTACGTAACCCAGTGCCCCTGGCTTGTCGTTATGCATGTGAGGAGGTGCCTGTGTGTGGTGCATCACAGTCAGCACCAAAGAAAGGCATGCTTGCCTAATGTTTGAGGAAATCGCCTAATTTGGATGTTCAGCTTTGCTGTGTACCGTGTCACCCCTGGACATTCATACTTCATAATGCATGTGCTTCGGTGCTTTGGATGCTGAACAAGCAGCACTCGGGGTTGTGTAACCTTAAAAAGCAAGTGATCCTACTGTTGAGGGCGCTATACTTTTGTAGCTGCCTTTTCTTAACCATTTGAGCGATCAAGACGGTTTGTTTCCTCCTCTTTAGCAGCACAACAAAAAATGTCCAAGAGCCCAAAATGCACTAGTGCTTTAAGGTAGCATTGCACCCACGCACACTGCACCAGCAGTAAGCAGCCCGCTGTGCTTGCTTCCAACTGTGCTCCTTAACGGGCACAAAATAGAGCAAATGCAAAGGACTCACCAAAGGCTCCTGTGCAGCATTTGCCTGAATGCTCTGCTGCTGTGGCTGATAATAGGCATGATCTGAATAACCTCTGTCAGCTATGTCAGGCACCGTTTCTTGTCTGTTGGCATTTGACTGTAAAGGCGCTGAGGAACGCTGCACAAATTGCTGTTCTTGCCGGTATGGCGGCTCCTGCTGCTGCATACAATAGTCCTTTGGGTGGGGCTGGTGAGGGTACTGCTCCTGCAAAAGTTGCTGCTGTTGTGGTTGGTACTGCTGCTGAGGGTACTGCTGCTGAGGATACGGCTGCCCCTGCTGCAGCACGCACTGCTGTTGCAAGTGCAGTTGTTCCTGCTGCTGCATGTAGAAGTCCTGTGAGTAGGGCTGATCCTGTTGTGAGAGTGGCTGCTGCGGCTCCTGTAGCTGCATGTGTTGTTGCTGTTGGCAATTCTGCTGATGTGAGGACAGCTGCTCCTGCTGCTGCAAAAAGAAGCCCTGCGGGTAGTCCTGCTGCACGTCATGCTTGTGTGGCTGCTGCTGCTGTCGCTGCTGTCCTTGTTTAGAGGTAGGCGGCTCCTGATGCCGTGTAGGTGACTCTTGAGGCAAAAGGAGCACGGGGCTGGAGCCCAATGAAGCAGCTGCCCTTTTCAAAGCTGCATAGTGTGCATCTTCGTCTTCCTTTGACGTTGGAACTGTTGTATTGCCTGTCAAAATGTGTGTTTGCAAGTGTTATGGAGCGCACATGTGGATGCATGCTTCCACTTTGACTCCCGCAATGTGCTTAAAAAAACTCATGTGTCTGTTCGCTGAGTGTGTGCTAGCACTTTTTGCTGAATCAATACATGTCGAAGGCATAATTAACACATGCACCTCTCACACATTGATCTGGAGGACTTGGCAATGTACATAACTGAAGCATATTCACACAAGCCACTTCTAAACGTAGACCCACACTATTAAGCACTTGCCTACATACCTGTCACTTTCCCTGTATCGTGTTGGGGCTGCTTCTGCCGTTGCTGCTGCTGGTGCTCCTGCTCCGGTTGCAAGGGCTGAGGAGATACAGTGGGGAAGGTGAGGCTAGCAGAGGAGCACGAGCTTGATGCTCCATCATCAGGATTGTTGTTGCAGCTGTGCTCGGAGGCTGTCGGAGAGGAGGAGCTTGAGCGACGTGGCTGGTCAGAAGAGCCAAATGTAGTTGACAAGGTGGGTGGCATGGAGTGAGGCACCTGCGTCGGTTTGTCAGCCTTACCCTCCCCTGTCCTTCCTTTCTCTCTGCTGCGTTGGCGCTGCTTTTGGCGAGGGGGAGTAGGCTTGTGGCCTTGAGGCAGCAGGCCAATGGCCTCAGAAAAGGAAATGTCTGGCTCTGGAATAATGTCTGGGAAGTAAAGGGACGTAACGACTCCGAAATCCCCTTGCCGTGGTGGTGTGGGTGTTGGTGCTGCTGCTGCCAAATGTAAGTGAGCAGGCAAGGCTGTGGATGTGGTAGATAGGTGTGCAGAGCCTTGTGTAGCTGCCACCGCTGCTGCCACAGCTGCCGCAGCTTGAATTATGCCGTTATGAGGATGATCTGCATTGTTTGCCAGTTGAGAAGCATAGCTTCACTGTCCAGGAATTGCAAGCGATGACCATTCCACATACAAAGCAACCTTTGCACGGGCCAGGACGCACAACATGCTATGTGAGGCAGAACAATCAAGTCACCAACACAAACGTGAGGCAGAACCGGTGCTGCGTGTGTGCTCTTGGTGTCCACAAGCACAACAATTGGGCTGGTGCTGGAATACTCTGATATGGCCAACTGCAAGTCTGTTCACATGTATGTGCCACTGCAAGCACAAACCCCAAACGGCAACGTTGCTGTCGCCTGTGCTCTTGGTGTGTATCATACATGTCATTTTTTGCACATGTTACCCTGCATGAAACGTGTCTAAAGTCCGTATGACACATTCCTGGCTCTCACCTGTGCACTGCTCTTGCATTGCCCTCCCACTGGCTCTATCTACTCTCTGGGAGGCTGCCACACAGATGCAGTATAGCAATGGAGCGCAGCAGCAGGAGCACTGCTGCGGGTCGCCGCCCTGGTTGACGCGATGAGAAGGCATCTGGCTAGGAATTGGTGGATGGTCCGTGGAAAGTGGAGTCGGCAGGGGTGGCGGCTGTGACGTTGCAACAGCAGGCACGTGGGTCCTTTCCTGTGAGTCACATGTCACAAATTGTCGTGCTTGCTGACTAATGTATGCAGTCAGAGACGTTGTGACTGTTTAATTCAATCAATACGTAACTGCTCGTAAGAGGAACCTCACAAACCTTTTTTTTGGCAGAGATCTGCCTCTTCGGCGCTCCCTCAGACCGTCGCTGCCGATGTTGGCCAAGTGCTTTACAGAGCTCTAGTAAGTCGAGCGTATCTGCCATGCTTCCGTTGCAGATGCGACGCCCTGGGAATGCATGTTTTTATGTAGCACTGTAGATCCCCTTTGACGCAACTCCTGTTGCTTAGTATGTCAAAACAATGGAGCTCGTGGAGG
>Ga0307947_1002371_pt1:12500-15094 | contig 15094 bp, 15 predicted proteins | sample OrgLakmetagen232_FD_201840 | JGI IMG/M metagenome (GOLD analysis project Ga0307947, IMG submission 201840) | Saline water microbial communities from Organic Lake, Antarctica - #232 | ecosystem: Environmental > Aquatic > Non-marine Saline and Alkaline > Saline | place: Antarctica...
CTCCTTCCCTCGTCTCCTAGAGCATCCAAACTCCCTGGTGAGCTGAGCCGCATCCCCAGGCAGCCCCCTGGCGCCAACAGCGAGCCCCCTAGAGCCCGCAGTGCAAACAGCAAAGACAGCATAAGCCGCATCCCGCACGAGGCCACCATCAGCCCTCCCGCACGGCAGCGCAAGCACTGGGAGGGGGAAGCGCAGCAGCTGTCAGAGCAGCCCGTCCTGGAGATTCGACCTCCTCAGTTGGGCAAGTGCAGCCCTGTTCCTGTCCCTAGCACCGAATGCATCACTCCCAGGCGTAGCCTGCCGCAGCCAGACCCCGCGTCACTGCCCTTAGAGGGAGGGGTGGGAGCATTTACGCCTTCCACACCCCTCTTCTCTCCTGCCAGGGCAGTCACACCTGTCAATCCCTCTCCCATCAGTGCACTGCGAGCCTCAGCTGTGGAGAACTTGAAGGACAGGGCCAAGGACAGGGCCCTGCAGAGCAGGTGAGGGATCAGTCACGCGCAGCAAGCGTGCGCGCACACACACACACAAACACACACACGCACACACGCACACGGTGCCAGAGAAATGCGCTTGGATTTGCATACACAAGCAGCGTTTTCACAGACTTACTTGCACTCTGGGTTGCACGTGTGCGGCATTCAACGTGCACAAGCGTTTATTAAAACCAAGTGGTACGTACACGCATGCATCAACACACCCAGGCACATGCACACACAGAAAGCATCGTAACATACATTTAAGCACGCACACACATACACATGCATAAACACACACGCACACACACATACATGCTTGAACACAGGGCCTCAATGATCAAGAACGCACCTCCCACAGCTGAGCCCCGACAGCCTCAGCACCAGCCCTCGTCCAGCTTGGGGGAGTTGGTTGTTGGCATGCCTGATATTATGGAGCATGACCCCCCCTCCTTCAAGCCAAGCCAAGAAATAAGTGCTTTACCCTCCACTATGTCCACCCCAACCAAGCAGTTGCCCCCCCTCAAGCCTGCCCCTGACGCACCCTCACCACCAGTGCTCGTGCACAGCCGTGCTACTTCGCAGCCTGATCTAGGTTTAGGGGGTTTGGGGGTGGACGCCAGTGCTGACTTGCCATTCGCCCCCAGCCATGGCATCACAGCAGCTGGTGCCAGCTTGGATGGAGCGCAGGCAGCAGCAGCAGTAAAATTACAAAAAGGTATTCTACCCTGGACGCTCAAGGCCTTCAAAAATGAGAACAAAGCCGCCTTTCACAGGCAGACATGCACTCACCTGTCTGCAGACATGTAGGCACACTTCCACATATACACACCAACACGCATCTGTGAACACACACGCACAGGCAGTGACGCGGCTGTGCCCCCTGAGTCGGCGCTCACTTCAGCTGTTGTTGCGCTAGGCCAAGCTCGGGAGGGTGCTGCCTTACACGCTGCAGGAGGTGGGCTGCGCAAAGAGGGCTACTTGCGTAAGCTGTCCGCTCTCAAACGGGTAGCCCCCTCATCTTCGGCAGGGGGGTCCCCTGCACAGCTCGCCCCACACTTCCAGACCCCCCAGGTGCCCCCTAAAGCTCCCCGCGCGCAGCTGCCCCCTGTATTAGAGCCCGAAGGAGACGCCAGGCAAGAAGAAGTGCCGACACAGCTGCGCTACCACCAAGTACGCCCGGTTTCAGAGCCGGCGCCTGCGTGGGCAGTGGAGGGTGAGAAGGAGGCTGCAGTGGGCTCATGGCCACGCAGGGTGTCAGACATGGGCAGCCCCACGCGGGTACAGGCACCTGTAAGCGTAATGGATGGGGTGCAGCTGCCCAGAAGCAGAGGGGCACGGAGCAGTGGGGCTGGAGGTACGTGGTGATTTAGCAGTGACGCTGCTGCGATTAATAGGGTTTTTGCTATGCAAAGTTTAGTTGAAGGTCGGTCTAGGGTTGCAGATATTGCATTAAAATTAAAATGCTAGAATGCGGGTAGAAGGTGGGTGTTGCATTCTGGTGCACAGTTCCCAAAGCGGGGATGTCGAGAGTGCCACCTATATTCCTTTGCCCCTGCTGAAGCCAAGGCAGAGCATGTTTGGATGTGCCCCAAAGAATATAACGAGCTTGAACTGAGGACGCATACACAAAGTGGGACAGTTTACTGTTTTGCGTTTTGCTGTCTTGCTGCCCCGCCTACTGCTTTCTCCTTGCCATTTATCAGTGGCACTTCATCGTTGTAACTGAGCATCCATTATTACCTATTCTTACGCAGCATTGATTCCTGATCCGTCCCTGGTTTCCAGCGGGGAAGCTTCATCAAGAGCCAGTGGCAAAGCAAGGTCTCGGTGGCAAGTGGCGCCAGAGGCACCCAGGCAGGCAGCATGGAGGTGAGAATGTGGGCAACAATGGGGGAGAGAAGAGAGAGAGAGAGAGAGAGAGAGAGAGAGAGACAGAGACAGAGAGTTAGAAAGAGAGAGAGAGAGAGAGAGAGAGAGAGAGAGAGAGAGAGAAAGAGAGAGAGAGAGAGACAGATAGTTAGAGAGAGAGAGAGAGAGAGAGAGACAGAGAGTTAGAAAGAGAGAGAGAGAGAGAGTGCGTTAGAAAGAAAGAGAGTTAGAAAGAGAGAAAGAGAG
>Ga0307947_1002372_pt1 | contig 15093 bp, 14 predicted proteins | sample OrgLakmetagen232_FD_201840 | JGI IMG/M metagenome (GOLD analysis project Ga0307947, IMG submission 201840) | Saline water microbial communities from Organic Lake, Antarctica - #232 | ecosystem: Environmental > Aquatic > Non-marine Saline and Alkaline > Saline | place: Antarctica: Organic Lake...
GTATGTATGTACGTATGTACGTATGTACGTATGTACGTAAGTACGTAAGTAAGTACGTAAGTAAGTAAGTAAGTAAGTAAGTAAGTATGTATGTATGTGTGTGTGTGAGTGCGTGTGCGTGTGCGTGTGCGTGCACACACGCTCGCTTGCATGTGTGTGTGTGTGTGTGTGTGCGTGTGTGTGTGTTAAACACACATCACTCACTTTTCTAGTAGCTGGTCCGTGAGCTCTATCCGGACAGCGTCCTTGGGGTCTAACTGCTTCAGTACGTTTGTCAGTTTGGTGACCATGCCCACTATCTTGTTGTACTTCTTGTAGTCATCCCGGTTCTGGATGTGGTAGCGGCGCATCACCTGGAAGCAGACAAGGAGGGATGCTACGATGTGTTGCACTTGCCTGAAAGCTTGCTTGTTTGGGGAGCAGCCGTGCATGCAAGAAGTGGGATGATCATGCATGCTGTGTTCACCCAAAGACATTGCTCAGTGGAGCACACAAGTGGAGCACACAAACCTGAAGCTCCCGGATGTTGTCTTCGCTCTTCCATTTCAGAAAGTCTACTTTCTTCAACAGCTTCTGCTCGTGGTGCTTTAGTTTCCTCATTTTTGTTTAGTAGGTATTTGTTAGTAAGCAACAACGACGTTTTTGAATTTCAGCACTCAGTCTCCAGCATCGACGAATTCACATTAGTTTTGTATATTGATGCTGCCAGGATTGGCGGAGAAGCTTCTTTTGATTTCCTTTTCTCCCTGACATTGTTTGTTTTCTCTGACCGCGTTGTAAACACACGTTTGGGTTAACCATTTTCAATATTCTAATTCGCCGTTATTAATGTGCAAGGAAATTCCCTCACGTTTTGCCATTTCACAGTCCTTTGATGCCAAAGTCCCCTTTAAGCTGAGCCAAATTATATGTTGTCTCACTGCATTAATGATCTGGAATATCACATTTGCCACAGACGTGATCCATACGTCTGCTTAGTAGAAAAAGGCATTGAGTAAATGCAACCAGTCGCAGTACAGGAAAGAGTAACAACATTCCTGTATATCTCAGTCAATCTTTTTTGCCGGCAAGCAGTCCAAGCAACAACGCAACCGTCGTCAGTTAAGCAAGATCAAATATAGTGCTAATCGCTACGCATTCCTGCCTAGCTCCTTTTCACACTGTTCGCGGCTGATGGATACGGCTGCAACCCTCCCTTTCTCCTGCTCCAAGAAGGAGGAAAAAGTAGCCACCCCAACAAGGAAGGAACAGCCTTGTTGATCCAGGGGGGGGGCGGTCCAGATGATCCCTGTGCAGAATGATGAGTGATAGAGCAAAACCGTTAATTCTCTCTTAAGTATGCAAAACGAACAGCTTTGCATGCTATCAAACTGATGCATATCTTCCTCTTTGGGAGATAAGTACCATGACTCACCTCCTCAGTGGCAGCGTCTTTGCTCATCTGCTGTGAGGCCGATGGAGCGTTGTCAAATGCAAAAGCACGCAATTGCTGCAAAGCGAAGGAATATCGCAGCATTATTTAAAGCTTGTGAGCCACACAGGCAGCAAAAGCTCTCTTGCGGTAAGCAACAATTGCTGAACTGACCTTGATGGATTGAGGCAGCGCATGGTATAAGCTGACCAATGCCCTTGCACCCGGCTTGAGCAACCTGCAGCAAAGGTCAAATCACTGCCTGAACCAGCAACAAAGTCGCGCTCTAATTTCTCAAATATCCCTCACACATCATTGCTGCCACTGTCTTATCAAGAAAAAGAAAACAGAATGTCTGTTCTGAACATAATCAAATAGTAACGCTCCTTTACAAGGACGGGTGCTTGAGGCAGCTTCGATTGATTTTTGAGACGCGATGATTCCAAAATAAAAAGGCAAGGACACGCACCTATCTACGCTCCCATCCGCCTCCCAAGCATAGAGCCCAAACTTCATGGTGAAACCAGTGGCCCACTGCTTGACGTGGGAGATGTAAATGACAAGATTAACACAGAAATACACCCTTTTCTATTTATTGGTAGCATCGATTTCATCTTATTAAGTTTGAAATCTAAGAGAAACAGTTTCTGGGCAAGCTAGGTTTCCCCCTCCAAAAATTTGAATAGGCATGCCAGAAGAAAAGAGAAGAGTCAAATGCATACAAAGAAACCCCCTCCAGATCACACGTGCTTAGCCCACCTCAAAGTTGTCAAGCAAGGTCCAGTAGTAAAATCCACGCACATCATACCCGTTGGCAATGGCACGCAGCACTTCCTGGAGGATGAAGGTATTTGTAGAAAATAAGCCTTTTCCTCAATGGCAAGGTCTTTGAATAGTCTGTTGAGATTTACTAGGCCTTTCTGGAACTGTTTGTACCACAAACAATTCCTTTATTCTTCATTATGGTCAAGAAAGGCCCAACCAAAGGAGAAGGGAGAAGGACAACAGTTGAACTTGATCTCAAGAATACACGCCCCCAATTAAACAAACACCCAACAAGAGTGTGACCGCCTTTTTTGGACCTCACACAGACCTTGAAGTACGACTCAATTAATAGTGCTCTCCTATCATCTCGATGATCAGCAATGCCTGTCTCTGTGATGAACATTGGAATGCCATAGCGTGCTGACCTGCACATGCAAGAGCAAAAGGTGCGCAGTTAGGCTGCTCCTATGTCGATAAGGAAAATAAGCTTTCATAAGTGTAGAAAACTGCATTGAATTTGCTTGTTAGGGGGCATCTGACTATAAAAACTTAACGCTGACAAGAAAGATTCTTGAGCTTTTTAAAACTTAGAGCCACCGCTTTTTTGAAGTCACCGCAGTTATGGAAATAGCGATGTTGCCAGCACATAGCCGTACCCAGGAGATTTAGCATGTGACAGTGCATTGTCCAATGCTACAACCCAAGTCAGTGTCGGCAAAATCTAACTCATCGCATAATGCGTTGAGAAAGCAATTACATATTTTATGTGCTCCTCTTCAAAGTGTCAAGCAAAGCTAGTAGTGGTTTGGTTTGGGTCCTTTGCACGTGAGAAATGTTGGCAAGTGACATGCAATCATATTGTGAATTGTTACCTTTGGATTGCTGCATAGAGGCCCTCTGGATAGATGGCATAATACCTGTGACAACAGCAGGCGTCCATAGACACGATTCACAGAGCTGCTGGAAATACAATACCCACAAGGGTGGTCTATGGATAAGTAAATTTGAAGAAGACCTGGCGAGGTTGGTCCTAAATAAGCCAAGGTGTCGATTGCTATCAAAGACACAATCATACCAGGGCTATTGCACATAGACATGATCTCAGCTGGGCTATTGCATGTAAAGTGCGCATTCACACAGGCACCAAAGTTACAACAAGGATGACACACACAAACACACACACTCACATGTCGGTCATGATCTGGTGGGGGAGGCAGGTTGGTGATAAGTACCAGCTTGCCATTGGTTTGCTGTAATAGTTGATGCCCCACCAGTCACAAGGGGGCTTGCCTTGAGGGTCTTTGTACCTAATCCAGGTCCCTAACACAGGTAGCTTCCACTCAAACTCCCCCTGTAAATCAAGGCACGTAAGGGAGAGTTCGGCCTGCTGTGCGCCACCTTCATTCAACCACATAATAAGCATTCAAGTACCCTAGACGCGGCCAACATTTCAGACATGTATCCCAAAAAATTATAAAAGTCGATGAACTTTAATTACGTACATTCTTGCAACTTATGAATATATGTGCTGGATTAAATGCCCTGAAGTCCACAAATAAGCAATTTAACACGAAGCACGCCTCTCTTACTCAGCCAGAAACCTTACCGTGTGCATCCAGTGGTCGATAATATCCCACCCCAACCAGTACGTTAGCCAATCAGTCAGCCACCTACAGAAATAGACGGGAAGGGAACATAAGAAGAAGGTGAAGGTGGGATTTAAGAGCCATACGCAATGCATTCCCCCATAGCCTAGACATGATTTTAAGATGGCGTGAAGCCCTCAAAATAACCTGGTTCTTTTCAAAAATTGCTGTGGGCAGCTACTCACAGAGCAAAGCAGTAAGGCATGCTTGTCTTCAGTGCCCCAAACCTGCAAATGATCGTTGAGTGTCATTGGTCTTGAAGGCTTACACAAGATATAAAAGAAGTGTGCGTAAACAAAGAGCAAATGTTCTGCCATGTGTACTTGCAATCTCTGCTTAAACCAAAACCTAGAGCTCTCTTATTCCTCCACACACTAAACCCTCGCTGCATCCCTTATGCTTTTGATTTACGATATTTGCAAAACATTTCCCCGCAAAAGCTTGGCAGTTTTGTGCAATTTGTGTAATTCACAGGTACTGAATATTAATCACTCGAACTAGCTTTAAACACAGCGCTTAAATCATTCCAGCTCACGTTATGTGGTGATGCACCAGACCAATTGAGGCATCTGCTCCATCAGGCAGGGCTTTGAGTGACTTGTAAGTAATTGTGTGGGCCTGTGTGAGTATAGGCAATTTTGGTTGACGCTTGCTGGCCAGTTCAATGCGGTGCAATTTCAAATTGCAGCTGCCAAAATTGAGGCTCATCATGATCAAATGCAGATTCCTTGGCATGTAGCAGAAATTCCATGTTTGATTTGCAAGGGCTGGAAACCCTCAAACAACACTTAACAACTGCTTAAACAAAATATGGTGAGCACAGGTTGCATGAATACCTTGAGCAAGTTGAGTAGAGTATGGCCGGCGCCTATCAGGTTGAAGATATAGCTCGGGGGGCCCATACCCACAATGAAAGAGAGGAAGGTGTAGGCCTGGGAGAACGGCACAGACAAACAGATTTGTAATGACATAGCAGAAACAGGTCTACTTGTATAATTTTCGCGCTACCTTGCAGTTGAAACTTCATGGTCTTCAGATCAAGTGACACCAGTCTTGCTGACAAGGCCCTTTTTTTGTGTTGATGATGAAAATAAGCATACTTACTATCTGTGCTTAGCTGTACAATGCTTTTGATTTGGTACAGCCTAGAACCCTATGGCTGAGTATATTCTTTGGCTCAAAAACCATGTGCATGCTATCAACTTACTCTTACATACTTAAGTAGATAAATTGCAGTAATCTTTTTTTCCACCTGGTGCTCAGGCTGTCCAAGCTTGCCTTGCTCTTCATTATGCCTCTACCTTTTCTCACTTTAATTCTTAAAGCTATTAGTCAACCGTGGCGATTGCAGTGAGAATGTAGTCTTGAGACTTCTAGTGAGGCATTCATTGCTGTGTGAGGCAATCATTAAACTATTGCCGCTGCTGTTAGCCTTTTTACTAGTCGCTCCCATCCCTTACATGAATACTTCACCATGTTTTTTCTCGGGCAATGCTGCATATGGGAATGATTGATCTAAGGATGGGAGCTACTGTGTGCAAGCGCAGGCATCCAAGGTGGATTATGCTATCAAAGCATGTGTAAAGCACACGCACTGTGGGCTCGTTGAAGGTGGCCCACAACTTGATGCGCTTGTGAAAGGTGCGGAACATGAATTGCGCCCACTCCACAAACAGGGGGATGTTCTCCTCGTGCCTGAAACCACCCAGGTCCTCAAACCAGGTGGGGTGCGTGAAGTGGTGCAGGGTGACATTGGGTTCCAGGCCAAGCTCCTCCATTGTGTCCAGGATGTCGTGGAACCTGAAATGCAATGCGAGTGACAACCTTGGTTTCCAGGATGTTGTTGGTGGAAACACAGATGAATGCACTTTTAGTGCGCTTCTGTGCCCATAGTCAGAGAAAGGCTATCAAAGCTTGGTTAGAGCAAATTCAATCCAGCTGATATTTCTGCTTGCACGGCTTCTGCACGCTGTTTGACAATGGTTCTAGTCACAGACTGTAAACAAAAAGGGTACCAAATACAAGGGACACACCTCTGGATGGCTGCTGCATCGTACTGGCCGCGAGTGGGCTCAATGCGTGCCCACTCAAAGGAGAAGCGGAAGGAGGTACATCCTACATTTTTAGCAAGCTGCAAGTCTTCCTTGAACCTGTGACAGAAACTCAATCATTAATTGCTGCTCACATCATGTAGTAGCCGACAATGTTTGGCGCTGCTGTTTGCAGCAGGCTGTTGGATTGCCTATGCCTACACACAAATCTGGCAGCCATCCTTCTCACCTCTCCCAAAAGCCACAGCCCTGGTCTCCGAGCTTATACTTTCCCCTGGTGGCAGAGAACCCCCCCCATCCCAGCTTCGAGAACGGATACGGCCAGCGCTGATAAACGAAACTGAAGAAGGGAGATGGACGCTTACAATGTTTTGCATCGTAGTGCTTTGTCTGGCATGCAATGCGTGCTGGATATGCATGCACGCGTGCGCTGCTGAGGAAAACTCACCGTGACCAATTGCTGGCGTCCTTGCCTGTTTTTCAGACAGGAAAGTCCTCATTAGCAGATCATCATGTCACAAGCCCGAGTAATTCTGCACCGCCGTCTTCTAACAATAATCCTCACCACTGCTCTGCCAAACAGAGCAACCGACTCCGTAACGAAAGCGCTCTGAGTCTCCTGTGCCGGCCGCATATTCTTCGCAGGACGAGGCCAGGGCCATTTACATTAAGAACGCATAAATTGAAGGAGAATTTAAGAAGACTCCGTTGGCAGCGCGAATGTCACAATGGTTTGATTAATTTATTTAAATCAAAGTTACAAGGGGCAATGTTGAGGAATGAGCTAATTTTATATTCTACGTTAGCAAGTTGCCCTTATTAATTGTTCCTTTTGTCATTATTATTGTCCCCTCTGGCGGTTCGCAATCGGTCAACGAAAAAAAATAAAAAGAATTAAAAAATAGGGGGAAACGCACTGGTGCTTATGAGGACGCGCGGCGTTGCTTGGCCAGCATGTAACAGCCTTCGCTGTGTCCTGAGCTCTCCATCTCCCCCTGGCCATCAGCTGGGCTGCCCTACTCTCTGTCAGTCTGAGCTGTTTCATGGCCCTTCTACGGGAGGACCGTTGTCCCCTCTCAGCGGCCATCATGGCGGTGTTCAAACCTACGCCGCGCGTCCTCAAAAGCACCGGTGCTTCTCCCTATTTTTTTTATATTATTTATTTTTAATTTTTTCGTGCAATCGCACTTGCGAAGCACCATAATATGCGATGTAACACCAGATATGGTCACCAGTCCCTCTCAGTACGACCAGCATGGGTCATGCACAACAGGCAACAACCTTCTTTTGAACACCCTCACCAATGTTTGCAATTACACTTATTAGGTTAACATTTACATCGCTTGAACTTAATCAATTCGTGCCATTCGAGAGCTTGCTCACACGTGTGCATTCAACGAATGAACTGAGTTTCGTGATTGCATTCAGAACATCAACCAAATCGAGCAACAAAAACAATGTGAGGACATCTAGACCCAGACAGCACCGATTGAAAGATTGTGCTGCTGATCCAAAACCCACATGCCGTCCAGCTAGGAGCAACAGACACCAGTTAGAGCAGCCACACATAGGTCCCACTCCACAGCCTTGGAGTTACTCGCAGCACTCATGAAAAAATCAAGCCTACATGCAATCAGGTCCGCAACAAAAATCAGGTGAGGCGAGACATCGATCACAACCCCCACAAACAATTATGCTCCTGGTGGTGTGCAGGCTTCTACCTCCCAACCACCTGATCCCTGCTGAAAAGCTTTGCTTATTTTTTTGTGACTCCCTTTCAAATACTTCAGGCAGCATGTATCAAGAATCAATCACCCGACGTTTTTTCTTAGCTTTTCTTCTCCTTTCTGGGGGATTTAATGGAATGTCAAAGTGGCTTTATCCCCTTATTAATGTGGAGATTGATTTCTTCTACTGTCCGCGCAGTTTTTCTTCCTCTTCTTGTCTGCCACTTCAAAGCAAGTAGCTCTAAAAGTTGTTCTGTCACTGGCCTGCGGCCTGCGCTGTGAAGTAGCACCTTTTAAAGTGAAACAAAAAGGAATTTCAAGTCAGAACCAGGCTCATATGTTGTGGCTCCACTCTCTCTCATCTGTTGCAAGATACACAAAAAAGAACAGAAACCGTCTCCCTTCTTTTGTACATCCCTGCTAATCCCTATCTTCTTAAATCTAATTTGGTATCAGCACCCCGTCAATTTGGTGCACAACTCCGCGACCCGCAAGGATGTCACCTGTAAACAAAGAAAAATTTTCTGCTTGTTATGATTGCTCTTCATAATCCAAACAAGTAATAGCTTCCTGTGATGTACCCAAGGACCTTCTAAGCCTGCTTAGCATCAATGTGTATGTTTCCCTTTATATAGCTCTTTATAATGCAAATCAAATGCTTTCCACTGTCTGTAGGTGTGCTATTAGGCAAAAAAGGACCAATCAATTTTGCATCATGAACGTGGAATCAAGATTGACCTCACCTTTTGCATCCACGAAGCCGGCATCGTTTACATATTTTCCGTAAATATACCTGCAAATGATATGCGTGTTGGATTGCCAGCGTTTAAAAACATTGCAGAATTTGCATTATTTCGTTTGCATCTACATTGATTTCAATGCCAACAAGTTCCGCACCCTGTGCTGATTTCCAACGGTTCGCCTTGTACCGACTGAAGTTTTAGACCGTTGGTGAGTTGTGCTTGCTGTAGAACACCCTGGACGACTGTGTGGATGTAAATGCAAGGAATCAAAATTTTAGGTAGCAGAGCAAACGATGCGAGCATGCTCCTAAAGGCTCTCTTCCTCTTGCAATGTAAGCGCGGTGGGGGGTTGCCTGGTGCGGGCACATGTGTAACCCCCTCCCTTAATCATGCTGGCTGTGTGTCACTACCAGCGGAGTCTTACTGTTCTTTTCTTTGGCAACCTGACTTGACTCAAGGATTTACGCGAGATGCAGATTAGGAGAAAAATTAGCTGGAAGCGACAAGACGCTTGATCAGGTGCAAAGGTCAGACTTGCCATGATTTTTCACGAGACGAGCTGCAGCAGCAGGTGTTTGGACCTGCAACCACATTCCAGAAGCTTGGCTTAAGAGCAGATCAGCATTTTGGGAGTAATGTCTGACGCTCATGAAGCTGCGAATACAATATTAAGCACGTTTCTTTTAGAAAATGCAGCGTGATGGCCATACAACCGAGTGCATCACCCACCAGAGCTTCTAAAGAAGGAAGGTTTAAAGCGTCGATGATTTTGTTCCTCTCTTTTGTAAAAGCCTGCAGGTAGAAGGAAACACTCAGTTGGCACCACCTGTACAGAACTGAGACCAAGGCCTACATGTAATGCAATTAACGGACCTCGTCAGTGGGCGCAAAGAGCGTAGCGCTGAAAGTGGGGTCAAGTAGCTCGGAAGCATACGGATCAGAGGAGGGAATAGCCTCAATGACGTCGCACAGCGTTGATAGCTCAGGGATATTGCACACAACCTGACAAATGAAGGAGAGTTAATGGAATAGAGCCATGTATATCAGGACGGCAACTCACCGTGCATGTGCAGGGCTGGATTGCAAGTGAAATCTGAGTGATCTCTGAAAGGCATACAAACCAAGCTGTGTTCGTGAATAGCAGCAAATAGGTGACCTAAACAATGTCTTTCTGGCCTCTGCTTTGATTGATGATCATAGAAAGAAAAACTACGCAGGCAGTGAAAGCCAAAAAAGGCCCAGTCAAGTCCAACAGAGTACCAGAAGGAGAAAAGAAGTCACAAAGAGACTGGAGTTCCAGCCTCAAACGTAGCTTATTTGCATGTTTTCATGTTAACTGATCCATGAAGGCCATTTGCTTCTTACCTCGACGAATGAAGAACCGGCTCCAGTGCTGGAGGCCTCGGGCGGACTGGGCCCAAGAAGTTGCGCTAGACCACCCATAATCATCATATCAGCAATGATCAGGAAGCCTGATGCAATGTGAAACGATTGAAGGCCATTGAATCTGAGCATTACGTAATGACCTACCAATGATAAGTGTTAGCTAACGGCAGGGGGTCCGCCTGCTACTCACTTGCGAATGGTCTTGCGAGCATATCTGAGACTTGAATTATACGTGCAAAATTATCTGTATTAGTTTAAATGGCATCAATAAGTAGAGAGGAAACCCTTCCTACTTATTGATGCCACTTCCCCCTTGATGTTAATATAAAATAAAATTTGCCAATAGCATAATCAACCAAGCCTGCTTCTGGCCAGCAACAGACATGGGCAACAGTGGCAGCAGGAACAGGGAGCAGCCCCTCGCACAGCCACACTATTCCTCCACTGTGTACACTGTGGGGCCTCAACAACAACAGGTATGCCTATCCGTGTGCGTGCGGTGTAGCCAAACGGTTGGAGCACTGGAACAACGACGCACCTCCTTCTCTCTCCCCGCAGCACCCAAGCCATGGTCCCTCGCAAGGCAGCAGCTATATCCCATGGCAAGGAACGCAGCCACCACCTGTGCCTCCTCGGAATGTGAGGAGGGACTTGTGTGTGCTTGTGTGGTATATGCCAATGTTTGTTCCTTTGTGTGCCCTACAAATACGTGTTTCCTTTTCCTGTCTGCTTACTTGTCTGCATCATATATGGATCTGCAAGTGCTCTTCTGTCTATCACGCTAATTTCTCTGTGCTTCTGCTCGTGCACATTGAACCCTTTGTACCAAAAATAAATAAACAAAAACAAAAATAACCAGCTGCTCCACCCCCCTCTTCCTACAGGCCTATCCCTCGCCCAACACTCTCCCCAGTAATCAGCAACCCAGCACGCAGGAGTATCAGCGCACCGCTACCATTAGAAACCAAGTGAACCTGCGTAAGCAAAGTCTACGCCTGGAGCCTGTAGAGGGGAGCACTGATGTCTTGGCCATTTCATTCACCTTTGATTCATCGGCAGCGTGCAGGTGAGGGTGTGCTGGTAGACGCAATTTTCCACAGTTGTTGTGCTTGACACAGCGTATGTGCATTTGGTTCTGCATTTTTGTTGCCAAGAACTCGCGAGGCAGGTACAGTCACAGCCGCATGTCTTCTCCCCATCCCACTCTTTCACCCCTAATTACACACAAATGTGCGGGCTTTGGCAGGGTGACCACTTTTGTTCATGCGCGGGAGGACAGCAGTCAAAACTGCAAGATCAGCGTCCAGGGCGTTCCAGCCCCAGCAGTCCCCTACGACAAAGGGGTGCGTGCTACTCAAGGGAGAAATCTCTTACTTCATACACAGCAGCAAGTCGGTGATGCAGGAAAAAGTCTGTCCTTCGTTGTTGGAATGTGCGATTTGCACTCGTTGCAGCTGCTACGAGCACATGCTTTGACAATCACGCTGTAGGTAGCCGATTGTTTGTGCCAAAACCGCTTCTTTTTCTTTCACCCTCCTAATGCTCTGTACTTTTTGAGTTCAAAATAAGACACGCGCTGCCACGGAGCAGCACCTCTTCTCAAGGACGCTCTTGTGCACTCAGTATTACACGGACCCTAACAAGCAATACCACACACCTCACTGCCACAGTTAGAGCAGCAATTTCCCCCCGCCCATACCCCTGAAATACGCACTCAGCATTGCGTAAACCTTGGCAAGCACTACCTCAGCGACCTATGTTTCCACGCACCCTCCCCTCCCACCGCCACCACTAGGACGTACCCTCTCATTATTCGCTTGGAAGCACTCACAGGTGAGCAACATAATTAGGGTTGGCCAGAACCGTAAATACCAGGGTTGTTCAGTTTCCCAAAATTGCACATCGAACCCTTCGAACAGTTTGAGGGTTCTGGAACTTTCACGAACTTTATTGAACCCTAGCTCCCAAAAAAATGTGCTGAACAACCTTGGTCTATGCGCACCGTATATGACCGTACATCTGGTGATTTCCCTGCCAAAGATACCGTGTATACACCGTATATATATGGTTCTGGCCAACCCTAAACATAATGGAAGCACATTATGTGCTAGAACACGTACACTGACACGTTGACACGCAGGCATGTGCTTGCAGACTTGCACATACAGCTGTGCACGCATACATAGGCACTCACACTCACACACCTACAAAATCACAGCATCCCCCCTTTCAAACACACGCACAAACTCACACAAATACACACACAAACACACACACAAACACACAAACTCACACGCGCACAGACGAGGGCCGTGCTGAACAGCGATCCTTGGAGGGCCTGAAGCCTGGCTGTGAGCTACCGCACTGGGTGCAGTCGCAGGTGTGGGTAACTGACCTGTAAATTCAGGGATTGTTGTTGCGATTAATGATCACAGGCGTCCCTCATTTTTAGTGCCTTTCTGAAGTGTTGTAATTGCGTTTGTTGTCCCTTTGCCGTAGCTCAGCACGCACGTTCACACATGCAGGCCACTTATGCCAAGCTGGTAAATGAGGAGGATGGGTCCATTGGAATCCGTGTGCTTGAGCAGAAGATCTGGGTGCGGGGCGAGAGCTATGAGCTCCAAGAGATCTATGGCATGGAGCAGAATCGAGGTGTGCTCAGGGCTCATCTGAAGTAAGACTGCACCATTTGGAGATCAGGAGTCACTTTGATTTCAAAGTTCTGTCAGCAAAAAGTGTAATCAACAAAGCCGAAAACATAAACGGCTGTGTACATGAATAGCTCTTCATTACCACCAGGGAGAGCAAAATTACACAAGTGTAAAGTTCTTGCTACATTTCCATTGCCGCGCTCAGAAGTGTGCAATTTGCTGTTGCAAAAGTGTACATACTGGATTTGTGCTGCTTTTTCTGTTCTATCCCCAAGCGCAGGTGAAGGCATTCCTGGCTTGCAAATATTATACGCATTCCTGACCAAGCTGTCGCGCTTCTGAACACAGCGCAAATCACACTTTTTCTTGGTGTGCTACAAAACTGTGCAACGACATTTGGACTGCTTTGCGAGACTTATCACGTGTATGAACTGTCTAGTTTCAATGCACATTGGTGCAAGTGGTGAAGGTGCTGCTGCGGCGGCTGACAGTGAGGGTTTCAAGGCACGACTATATCCGTAATTGCTTGTCTCATTTCATTTCATTGTACACAGGTGCAAGTGGTGCAAATGTTCCTGCGGCGCCTGTGGGTGATGGTTTTGAGGACGTGGAAGGCAGCGAGTGTGTCATTTGCCTGTGAGTGGGATACTTATTATAAATGGATGTGCTCGCACGTCCAGGTAGTTTTGCTAAGGAGGCATGACTAACTTCTAGTGCGCGTTCTTCATCACACAAAGCTTTCCTAACTAAAAAGCATGTGAAGACATGGTAATGATCTTAGGGATGCTATCAATGGAGGTAGGGAGGTGACAGTGTTGAGGAAATAATGGAGGGCTAGGACCATGCAAATATACGTACCTACATGCAGGTTTCTTGCAGGTAAACTTCTAGATATAATCGTACATGTCATACACGGTGGGTACACGTATACATGCTAGTTTCCATATGACTGCAATGTAAGTACACGTTCATTTGCAGCTTGTGCTCTAACCTGCAGCAATTATAACTGAAATTACTCTACAGATTCGGCCTGGCATAGGTTTGCTGTCCTGGTTGGCTACAGGTAGCTCAAAGATGAGCTTGGAATCAGGATGCAGGCGAATTCGATTTTTTGCCATCAGATAAAGACGATGTGATTAGTGACAAAAATATATATTTGCTCTGCCCATCTTTGCAGGAGTGCACCCAGGAACACAGCCGCCATCCCCTGCCGGCACATGTGTATGTGCCATGCCTGTGCAAGCGCCCTAAAATCGCAGTCCATATCGAAGTGCCCCATATGCAGAAATGAAATAGATTCATTTATGCATATAAAGCTGAAAAACGGTGGAAACTGATGGGAAGTTAGATGATGTTTTTATAACCTTTTGATTTCATTTAGCATTTCTGTGTCTGTCGCTGCGCTTTTTGCATGGTATAAGCTTTTAACCGAGCTAGTTGTGTCGTCGCTGCGCTCTTTGTAATTTGCAAACTACCAGGATGACTGATTGGGCGAAATCGCACGAGTACGGGAAACTGCTGACACAAGTGATTGAGCGTGCAAGTGCCCAGAAGCTCAAAGCCCTGGCTGACTGTGCGGTAAGATACTCCTCATGAACTCATGCATACACACACACACACACTTATACACAACACAGACGCATCACACGAACACACACACACACACACACACACACACACACACACACACACACACACAGACACACCACAGACACATCGCACACACATGCATGCACATTTACACATAGAGCATGCTCAGAAAAACATAATCACGTACACAACAAAGACACATTACACGCACATACACAAAACACACATATGCATGCACATTCGCTTGCAAATTCAAGCATACAGCATGCACACGCACGGTATGCATGCACTGTCTGCATGCGCAAATGCAGTCATGTGCGCATCTGTGCACATTAATCATGAATACATGTCAATTCACACAAATACGCACGACAGGTGGACGAGTCTGCACACTACAAGCATGTCCATGCGGTGGGTACATGTAAAAAAGAACAAGAAGGGCACCAAGATTTTGAACAGCAGCAGCGCTACTCCATGCTAGAACTTTGTCAATACAAGTTCCCTATTGCAGCGCTGAATGATAGTGGCCTTCATGCCCAGCTAAACCTGCAAGGCCATTTGCTAGCTGCTGCAAATACCCCCTGTGATTACACCATCGCAGCGCACTCCCTGACGAGTTTTACGCAAACGCTCACCTACGAATTTAACCACTCACACGTGCTTTGAGGTTCCACACATGTGCGTGCATGCCTGGCATAAATGCAACCGTGTAGGCCCATATCCAGGTACATGTTTCTCTGCTCTCCTTTGCAGCTGCTAGAAAAGAAGTTCCAGCCAAGGTCTGCAGACGCGACGGCCGTGCGCAATCTACTGTACATCGTTTCAGAGGTACATGCAAATCACGTTAACTCCCACTTCACTGCTCTGTATCATGAATATCATGAATGAGGAGGAAATAGTGTGCACGTACCTGAGCAGAAAATCAAAGTGCTTCATGTGACGTCTACATGCAATCTGCTATGCTCCTACATTCTGAAGGTACATGCAGCATACCACGCCCAATTATGTTGCTCTACTTTTACAAGCTTCTATAAGTAGTATTAGACAGTTGTGATGCTTCACACACTAAGAGCTGATGAAAAGTTACATTCTTACTGTGCTGCTGTAAGGCTTTGGGGGGGGG
>Ga0307947_1002376_pt1 | contig 15063 bp, 15 predicted proteins | sample OrgLakmetagen232_FD_201840 | JGI IMG/M metagenome (GOLD analysis project Ga0307947, IMG submission 201840) | Saline water microbial communities from Organic Lake, Antarctica - #232 | ecosystem: Environmental > Aquatic > Non-marine Saline and Alkaline > Saline | place: Antarctica: Organic Lake...
GTAGAGAGAGAGAGAGAGAGAGGCAGAGAGAGAGAGAGACTGAGAGAGAGAGAGAGAGAGAGAGAGAGAGAGAGAGAGAGAGAGGGTGGGCAGGGGGGCACAAGTAGGTTGTCAGCACAAAGTTGATATACCAATATAAAGATATGTGTGCCTATGTGCTGTTTTTGTGTACGTCAAGCTCGTTTCTGGATCACAGTGGTAAGTTTTTTCCTATGGTTAATCTCTTGTCAAATGCGCATGAAATGCTTGCCTGCCAGCCAGGAGAATTGCTGCCTCCTTAGAGCTGTTGTTGTTTGCTGTTCCTTGCAGCTGTCGTTATCTTGCTCAACCTTGTTTCTGTATTTTCTGTTTGCTCTGAGTTCCCCGACATCTTAATCTACGTAACAGTTGAAACCATTTTGCTCTATAAACATTTCATTCGTGACCACACTCATCGTGCGTTTCTTGACATCATTTCTTGACATCATGGTGCGCTTCTTGATCGCACTCTCCCAGAGTTGAAGAGGGTCACTGAGGCAAAGGCAGCCGCGGAGTGTAGGCGGGCAGAAGCTATGGCAGCATCTGCAAAGAAGCAGGCTACTGATGCAAAAGCAGCTACAGAGAAAAAGCAGGCTGCGGAGGCAAAAGTAGCTACGGAGAAGAGACAGGCTGCAGAGGCAAAAGTGACCGCAGAGAAAAAGCAGGCTGCGGAGGCGAGAAAGGTGGAAAGGCAGGCTGCTGAAGTAAAAGCTGCAGAGGAGGAAAGGCAGGCTGCGAAGGCAAAAAAGGTGGAGAGGCAGGCTGCCGAGGCAAAAGCGGCACGAGAGGCAGATGACACTGCACGAGCACAGAGGGAGGCCGAGGCAGCAGCAGCAGCAGCTGCAGAAGCTGCAGCACCCAAGAGCACCACCCCTTGCAAAGCCGCCGACGTGCCACCCAGCGCAGCGACCCCTGTGTTTGTGAGGCCACAAGTGCCCAAACTGAACATGGAAGCGGTTGCTGCCGCTGCTGCACGAGATGAAGACAGCCCACAGCACTCCCCTTTCCCAAAACAGCACCCTCCGCCTCCGGCAGCTGCCATTGCCCCCCCACCCCTCCCCCAAACAGCACCGCCTTCTTCAGCAGCACCCCCTCCCCTCCTCCTAAACACCGCTGCTCAAGCCACAGCGGCAGACAGTGCGAGTGAGGGCAGGGGCACCCTAAGCAAGGCGAGCAGCATCAAGCTAGCATCACAGTCAGGCAAAGCAGCAACTGCCGCGCCAGTGCGTGCACACCCACCCTCCTCCACATCCACAGCCAAGCCACCCTCAAAGGCCACACCACCTGTGAGGCCTGGAACCGCCCCTGCCGCTGCCCCTCAAAAGGCCAACCCAAATGCAGCCGCCACCAACCAAAAGGCGGTGGCGAGCACCAAAGGCCCAACAGCAGCCACCACCCAAAGTGCAGTGGCAAGCACCCAAGCCTCAGCGGCAGCCACCAAGGGTGCAGCGGCTGCTGTTCCTGGCAGTGCTCCTTTCTCACGCATTGTGGGCCGTACCCGCAGGAGCAGTGCAATGGTGCCCCAGGTGTGTGTATGTTTGTGTGTGTGTCTGCACGTGGGTAGTCCATTTCTTAGGTGTACGTGAGTGAGTGTGTGTGCCACTGATCAGGTGCGCATACGTGCATGTGAGATGAGTGGTCACAGGGAATAGTACAAGGTTGGCTGCAGCATGTCGCACAAACAAGAAAGCCATTCCTTATCATCTGTTACTCAGAGGGCCTTTTTTGCGTACTGCCTCCAAGGCCTGCACCTGAAAGAAGCAGTGTGAGGTGTGTGCCTTAGATTTGGTGGCCGTCATGGCACGCTTCATTCATCATTCACTATGGCTCATCAAGTAGTTGTAGCTCTCCTCACAACTTGGTGGCTGTTGTGGCACACTTCCAATTTGCAGGCTAGGCCAGAATGAAGGCCGGTCAGGGTTGACCAGAATTATGTGTTGACGGTGATTACGAAAAAGGAAAACTTCCAAATTCATAGTGTGAATACATATTCATGGTTGTATAGTGTAAAACATACGGTTTCGGTCGACCCTGTGTGGTATCTGTGTGGCTGTGGATATCATAGCAGGAATCCCTTCAGGTGTGCATTCAGATACATACGATCTGCACAATATACTGATACGATTATGGCCATCCCTACCTGTAGACCTCATAGCTGTCAATACCACCACACTACCTGCGGCGCATGCTACAGCAACGTTCATCGACCTAACAACTTGACCGTCAATTCCAGCACAAGAAAGTAACAGTCCTTTTGCTCGTACGTGAGCATTTATTTTGTATTTTGTAGCATGCCTGTGAATGTAGCAACTCCTTTTATGTTGCAGGCTCGTCCTATGGGCGCCTGGTCCCCACCTCCCCCTGCAAAAAAGGGAGCACAGCCTAAGGAGCAGCCGCCCCCAGGAGGACGGGGTCGTGTGCGCAGAAATTCCTGCACGGCAGATCTGAGTGGACCTGCAGGTGTGGGTGTGGGCGTGGGTAATTCCTGCACGGCAGATCTGAGTGGACCTGCAGGTGTGGGTGTGGGTGTGGGCGTGGGTAATTCCTGCACGGCAGATCTGAGTGGACCTGCAGGTGTGGGTGTGGGTGTATGCATGTGAGTGTGCGCCCGTGTATCGTGAATTGTGACGTGTATGTCATTGTGTGTGTATTTGTTTGGAGAGGGGTTGTCAGGGTCTTGTGTGCGTGACGCAAAGCACGTGCCAGTTTTTGCTCACGAGCACCTTTGTGATTTTTTTGAGCTACGTAATTTTGTTGAGCTACGTGATTTTGCTGCGCCCTTTTGATCATAAATGTCATTGAGCCAGATGCCACAGCCCCTCAAATGGCATTGCGCTTGGGATCAGAGGAATTAAAGGAGCTGGGGTTAAGGGCCAAATGACTAGTGAAGACTTTAAACTGGGAGCTCATCAGCTTGACGTCACTTGATTTCTACAAATGCTCACAGTTCCACTCAGGCTGTGCAACCATTAAGGAGCTTGATGACAGATTCTAGGTGTAACTGTTTGCAGGCCCGTTTGCAGCCACGTGGATGCTTGTGGGTGCCACTGTGTCCGTCGCGAAGGGGAGGTGCACGCTTTTGGAAAACAAGGAGTGTGCCTCCACCTATTTACAATACCAGCAGCTACAAATATCCGATCCATTGTGCGCTCACAGGCCCTTCCAGCCGTGCAGTTGCTATGGGTGCTGCCCTGTCTGCCGTCAAAGAGGAGACACGTCTCCAGACAGCCAACAAGAGGGGTGGCCCTTCTCTCTCTGTTAGAGGTGTGGGCGGTAGCACGGGCAACTCACCAGCCAAAGGAGCTGCTCCTGAAGCTGAGGTGCGTGCGTGTTTGTGCGCTCTATGTGTGCATGTATGCGTTTGTCTGCGATTGCTGCATTTCTGTGGCACTTGTTTGGTGTGAGCTACATGTCTGACTTTCCAATCGGCTAGTTTAGGATCCCCCCTGTATTTGCTGCTGAGATCAGCAAGCACCTTAATAGATAAAAATAAAGAGTCCAATCTGATCCTCTTTCACAGTGCAAGAACAAATGAAAAATGCAGCCATAAACCTTCCACACTTTACCTCTATGCTTTTATGCTTTTACTCTTTGCATCATCCATCTCTATCTCTCTCTCTCTCTCTCCCTCCCTCTCTCTCTCTCTCTCTCTCTCTCTCCCTCTCTCTCTCTCTCTCTCTCTCTCCCTCTCCCTCTCTCTCTCTCTCTCTCTCTCTCTCTCTCTCTCTCTCTCTCTCTCTCCCCCTCTTACATACACACTCAAACACAAAACATTGCATTTACTCACACAGGCACGCGTCTCCCTCATGGGTCGCCTCTCGTTTGGCAGCCCTGTGAGCAACCACCCAAAGCACGCAAGCAGCAACGCAAGCAGCCGCTATGCCACACCCGCCACCACAGCTAAGGTGGACGGTAGCAAGGTGCAGCAGGAGCAGCGCAAACAGAGTGAAGAGGATAAGGAGGTCACACCAACCATCATGCCTAGGCTGAGGGCTGAAGGTCCCACTGTAAGTTATGTGTTATGTGTTTTCTTATGATCTGACGCTGACCTGTGTTGGGCCTGATCTGAAGTCCTAAATTTGAGCAACCTAACAATTACGCCACTAGACTGCAACTCTTTGTACTCAGCTACATACCCCGAATTATAGGTTTTCCTGCATCCTACAAGACAGGCCACACACCCACACATGCACACAGATACACACACATACACACACACGTGCTATGTGCCCAGGACTTGAGCCTTGCCTGGGCTACCACCCCCTACACCAGCATGACGTTTGAGCCCTCCAACAAAGCAACGAATGAGGACCGCTCCCAAGTTAATAACAGCATCGCTTCTTTTGGCAGTGATGGCAGCAGGGGCAGCGCCTGCCTGATGCCCTCTCTAGGTGTGTGTGTTTGTATGCACGTAGGCGTACGTGTATGTCATAGGAAAACATTGTCGGAAACTAGCAGAGGGATTGCTAATAAGCCTTAGTGGCAGCTGGGGAGTTAGGGACGGCAGCAGAACTTTCTTGTGGATGTGGTAGGAGAGGCTGTAGCCTACCCGAGAAGCAGCAGGGGTAGCTCCTGCCCTATGCCCTCCCTAGGCTCTTTATCAGTAGTGGGCACCCCTTTCTATCCTTGTAATGATGTCCGATAGCGTACCTATGCCACTACTAATCCCAAGTGCGTGATAGTATGCCACTACTGATCCCAAGTGCGTCAACGCTACTCACACACAGGTGGTGCCAGCGGCGGTGGTGAGCAGCCTACCCCCTACATGCTAGCTGGCGGCCAAGATGTGAACTGCAGCCAGGTTGGTGAAGGATACCAGGAGTACCATCTTCTAATGTCAAAGCTCCAAATCCCTTTAGGCGCACTCCAGTTGCTGCTGCTTTGCTTGCCAAAAATTCACACCCCATCATCTCCCACCCCTCGTCTTTTCCTGCACCTCCTCTCTTCCACACATACACACATAGCACACGCACACACACATACTTGCCCTTGCAGCCCCACTTTGGAGGGTTGCTGACCTCCTGCAGCAGCAGTGGCACCGACAGCAATGGGCGGCCTTCCATTGGGGCAGCAGCCATGTCTCCAGTGCTCATGCACCCGTTCGCAGCAGCTCCACCTGCGCAACAGGTGCGTGCGTGTGTGTGTGCGTGTGTGCATGCCAGACTGTGCATTGTGAGAGTTTTTGTGTCATAATTATCTGTTGTGTGTGACTGGTGAGATACAGCGCATGGTGTAAATTGAAAATGACTGTTGTGTGGCCAGACGTTGCTCTCTGCGTGAGGGGAGGCTCTGGGCCGTATTGGCGCTTTTTAGGTTAAGGTTAAGGTTACATCACTATATATGCCTCAGAGGGCATCTCAGCGGAAGCTTGGAAAAAAGCCTGTAACCAAACCTATCTAAACAAAAGGGGAAGCGTCTATAATAGATAAGAGGGAACGTCTGTCTGCAGAAGAGTCTAAGTTGTGTACATATCCCAGCACACTGAAAGTGTTGACAGGCAAGGCAAGAGTACACGTGCGCACACGCGCACACACACACATGCACACAGACAGACACATCACATGCACCCACAGGGGATGGATCAGGAGACACCACGGCTTGCTGCAGGAAAGGGTACCGGTGCTGACATGTCTGCATCCACACCAGAGGTGGCAGCCACACCAATGTTCCCCCCAATGCTCACCCCTGCCCCACAGCTTCCAGATGCACAGGTGAGATGATGCGACTTTTTTCCGTTTAGATGTGTGTGTGTGTGTGTGTGTGTGTGTGTGTGTGTGAGTGTGTGTGTGTGTGCAAATTTGTGTGGGTGTGTGTGTTTAACAAGGCCAGATCTTTGGGTTGTACACGGTAGAAGGGGCCAAGCGGAGCTTGTATGGGAATGTTAGGGTTTCAGAGGCAAGTGTTTGCTTTTTTGTGAAGATGTTAATAATTGCTCTGACAATTGTAGGAGCAACCTTGTCGTGAGATGGGTATACGCTAACAGTTATCCTCCATTGTTCACCTCTCCCTTGTTAATGTATTTGCAGGAATGTCTGCTTGATTCTTGTGAGGATCTTGTGACATAAAAGCGTGCTAGCTCTAACAAGACTTACAATAAACAGCACGTGCACACATGAACAAGGGCCTGCACGACTGGTGTTTAACCTTCCCCATCACAACACACAAATACAAAAGCACATGCATGCACACAAATACTTGCACACAAGTACATGCACTCAAATACATGCACACACATACATGCACACAACGTACACAAAGGAGCTCGCACAGCTGGTGCACAAGCACCAGCTGCAGCACCAGCAGGAGGAGGAATCAAAGCATGAAGCAGAGATGCACTGGGGAGGTGGGCAGCAGCAACAGTCGCAGCAGCCCTGCCCCAATGCTCCGCTTCCCCCCATGTTTGACAGCATGCCCACAAATGAGGCCTTTGTGTGGGACGATGCGTCGTACGAGGTGTGATAAGTTATATTGGATCTGAGGCTGCATATCGATCCAACGGCGGTCTTTTATTTGCTATTTGCTGCAGTAACTATGGTACAGGTCAGAAGCGTTGTAGGCACGCACACACTCTTGCGTAGATACATACCTAAAACTTATGGGCACACAGTCACACATGTGCACACGTACATAAGCATGCAGACGGTTAAACCCACATACAACATACACACACAGGCATGCTCTCCCGGGCCACAGGCACCTCACAGCAACAACAGCAGTGTTCCCCCTCTGCCCCAGTATCACGAGGAGTGGGGCTCACCTGACAACGACGGGAGCCCCACGCGGGACCAGGCTGAAGGCAGCCTGCGACTGGGAGGGCAGGCCAGAACTGCCAAGGCACTTCAGGTGGGGAATGAACTGCGCTTTGCGTTCCCTTTGATTTCAGGCCTTCTGCAGGTTGTCTGCTGGCAGGCAGGTGTGTGGACCAGCGCACTACACTTGTGAGAAGTGTGACAAGTCGCACTTATGATCATGTGAACTTGTATGAGGGCTCTTTTGTTCACTGACTGTTCCCTGCGCCAAAAAATCACAAATAAGCAAGTCTTAGGGGCATACAGCTTGCAAAGCTATAGCACCATGAACTAGGGCAGCAACAGTCAAATGCTCCCCTGGGTCGGCAAAATTTCCTGTTGCCTTTGCCAAGGAATGAGCATACACTGCCTGCTTTACCTCAGCATGCACGCTTCTTCTCTGCTTACAAAAAAGAGTGAGTATACATGAGGTGGTGGGGGCCAGAGCAGTCATCAGTTTCTCTACACACCAGCTGCAAGTCTTGGAGGTACTACATGCAACCATACCTCTCTCTATATATAAATATCAAATATCTCTATCTATCTATCTATCTATCTATCTATCTATCTCTTTCTCTCACACACACACACACACACACACACACACACGCACACACACACATTCAAGCCTCATCCTTATTTGCCCCGCAATTCACCGCAACTCCAAATTTCACAACAGCAGCATCGCTACAAACCATCTCACTCTCCCTATACCACACTCCTGCACACACAGGCTCCTGGCATTGATGTAAATGGCAGCACTGACCTCTCGGTGAAGGGGGCCCATCATATGTCCAACTTTTCTTTTACTTCAGAGATTGGAGCGCTGAGGATGTCCACTTTTGAGCCGGCAACTCTCGTCCCCCCTCGTGAGCCATAAAAGGGAGCTGTTGATTACGTAGGCCACATACACTTTTGGACCTTGTATGCCTCACTAATTCTGGAGCTGTCAAGGGGAGCATGTTAGCTTGATTAAAGTTGTACAAATTTTCCCACAATGAGTGGCTTGCGGAGTAATTTTGTGATTGACATTTGTCTTCCTGTTCTGGAGGCTGTCATGCCACGCAAAATGTGCAGCAGATATGAAACGTACAATTTATTGATTTTGGTTGGTGATCTGCTGCTTGGTTCAGTGATTTGACCTGACAGTCGCTGATTTGTGGGTTGTTTCAGTACGCAGAAACGGTTAATACATTTTGGTATCCCCTGTACATAGTGCCAAATTGTGCAATTGGTTAGTTGGTTCGCCAGTGATGATTTTATGCACATCTTTTTGACCATTTCTGCAGAAGTGAAGCGTGTATGGTTTTCAGTTATGCCAGTGCATACTTATGTGAAACAATTTGAGGGTCACGAGGCTTCTATTTATGCTGCTATAGCCGGCAATCATTATGAAATTCCTGTTTTGTGAGAAAATCATAATTGGACAATTCTTAACAGGCCTGCAACTGCTTTTCACTGCTACAATACATATAAGACCTCAACTGATGAAAATATCCCAGAGATGGTCATCTGAGGCCCCAAATGGGGGTGTTTTTGCAATGTGGATTGAGCAAAGGCCCTGGAGCTTGCACTTTCTAAGCTTAGCACCCAGAGGCAGCATTTGCTTAGAACACCTGAGCTTGAAAGTTTCCAGTAGGGGGGCCTATGCCTGATTGCCTACAGCGTGAACCCCACTTTTCACTGCCATTTTGCCATATCTCACCACCTACTGCCCCGATTTGTGCCATTTTCACATGACAATAAAGAATATCATTGCAACAAAATTGGGGCAAAACGGAGCAGTACTTAGCCAGATACCCTATTTCCCTAAAAAACGGCGAAAGGTGTGCCAAAAAGGGTGGAAAACCAAGTTCCACCAAACCTGATTTTTAGCATTTTAAACGACTCCTCATCATGTATGAATTACTTCTGTCGTGTTTTCAGGTGAAAAGAAGCCCTGGTTAAGGTGCTGTGGCCCAAAACGTGAAATCTCAGTGCCAACATTATTTGAACTGAGATTCTGCCCAGGCCATTGGGGAGGGCCATTTTGCCTTGAGCTTTGTGAACCATCTAGTTCTATCAATTGAACATGGTTTGCATCAAAAAAGTCGCATTCCAGGACTTTTGCTCAGAGTGACCCCCTCTGAAAATATCCCGTCATTATATATCAATACCAGCTATAACCATAGTATCCAGGATCACTCACTCCGAGATCACTATATTGATAAAATTTTGGGTAGCTGCCCTGAAAGCCTAGTGGCCCGTGGTCAGGCCAGACTCTGCGGGTTCGAATCCGCCTGGTAGCGTGAGTACTTCGCTGTCCGACAGCTCCGTCTCCGTTTAATCCATGCTTGTATTGTAATCACACCTTCCGTATACTTTTTGGTAAAGTTTCAGTTTAGTTTGGAATACAAAGGCAGGTCTCCAGTCGAGGGTTGCAGGCTTGGCCTGAAACCAGCTCCTGATGAGAGTTGATAACAGTACTGGAAAGGGCACGTCTGGTATGGACAAGTTTAGCAGCAAAGTTCACAGAGTGCACGTGGAGCTTGGAGGCGAGCTTCTTAACTCTTTGAGAATCAAGACCCAGTTCCTTGAAATTTCAAGGCTTGAAAGTCTTCAGAGTGAGAGCGAGTGTTATAGATGGTGCCACTCGCACCCATCCAAAAGGATGATGTGGAGAGTAACGGAGGCTCCTTAGAGAATGTTGCAAAGATCTTTGTGCGGTTCCTTTGCGGCGTTCGGCTGGTTCTGACCTCACAATACTTGATCTTGACGAGGTGGATGTCACGCCGAGCTTTGCTGAGGTCTTCAGGTCGGTGCTGTCTGGGATTGGTGGCTCTACTGATGGCTGGCGGTGCTGCTGGGGTGCTCCCAGTCTCCCTCAATTTCCCCCTGCCACTTCGAAGAACCAAGCCCCCTACCTTTATTTGTTGTTTTTGTGTTTTTGCAGCAATGGGAGTAATCAGCACAAAATATGGGCGGCTTGAGGTAAATCTGTCTTTATCTGAGAAGCGGGGTGGGAAGTGCCATTTGGGAACAATTGTACTTTCGGCTGTTTCAAGATTATGGAGATGTTGCATGGTCATCCATTCGTTGCTGCCTATATCCTTGGAGACAACGCATGATCCTACAGAGCCTGTTTTGCTGATAGCCTTAAGGATCATGCGGCATGCTAAGTTGTGTCTTTCGGTGATCATGTTCCTTATTTGCGTGTGTTGGCACCCAGAAAGGATGTGCAGGGCACTGTCTACATGTTGGCAGAGGGGGCAAGTTTGACTTGTTGAGAGTTTGAACAATACCGCATGTTTTTGATTATATAGGGTGCCTGTTCTATATTTTATAATGATACACTTGGTCTTTAAGGAAACATTGGATGATGTTAGGTAAGCATTGCCAAAGGCTCCATTGGCAGTGCCGTCCTTTATGAGTGTCTGGTAGTACGCATGGTAGTTTGCTTCAGTTTTGGCATTTCCCAGTTTATGGAGAAGATGCATACATGCTTGAAGGGCGTCACGGTGGTTTGGTAGGTACCAAAGCTTTGGGGGAGGGGGAGAATGGGCCATGTTTGTTGTATGGGTATGATTATGGGTTTGTGTTTGGTTTTCTGTGTCTTCTTTTGCAAGCCAGTGGATGTTGTAGAAGGGATTCCCCTCAGAGCCTGCTGTTTTGATGGAGGTGTCTGCAATGTTGGAGTAGGTGGTGGCTGACTTTTTAGCAAGGGCGTCAGCATGTTCATTACCGATAATACCGGCATGGACTTTACTTTTAAGAAATGGATGGGCGATGGTGATTGGCGGAATGCTTTAGCAATGGATTGAAGGACATCTCCTTGGATGTGGTGGCGATGGAGATGCGGGTGTAAGAGCTGCTTTTTGATTTGGTGCAGTGATGTAAGGCTGTCTGTGGCTATATGTGAGTAGCCGTGTACGACTGCAGCTGCTATAGCTGCTAGCTCTGCACGTGAGATGGTGTTGGTTATACCCATGCCTTTTGGGTTTACATAGTGGTAAACATTTAAATGAGGGTGGTAAACGCCTGATCCGGTGTCTTGCCCTTCTTCATTCTAGAATGAAGATCTTTTGGAGGCTGCCATCAGTGTAGGTCCAATCCCGCCAATTTTCTACTTTACGGGTGTGGTTTTGGCTGGAGCTGTTTTGTGGTGCTTCATTGATATTACAATTATGAGGTTGGTCGGTGCTAATCAGGGCAATTGTTTTATCTGGGCCTTCTGAGGCTTGAGGGTGGTCATTGGGTAGCTTATTAAATTTGTCAAGTCCGGAGTGTTGTCCGGAACCTAAGGCTGTTTGGTAGGGATGGTTGTGTATGTTTTGGATTTCCCACTTTGCCTCAGGGATTTCTTTGGCAAGTTCTTCTAGCCAGTCTTTGTTGTGAGCATTGAGGCAGACCCTGCCCTTGGTGTTCCATATGGCAATGATCTGCAATTTTCAGGAGTGTTTGGAAAGTGGTATTTGTATGTTGTTCCAGAGGGGTATTTTTGCATATTGGAGTTGGCCTGATGGTATGGAGCTCAAGAATTTGCATATTTGCGAGAATCTGCGGTTGAGCGATATGTAGGGATTGGTGGTCATCCTTTTATTCAGGAAGGGAGGAGCATGGATGTGGCTATTTCCTCTGTGTTGACAGCAGCAGAGTAAATGGCGTGTCTTGATGCTAGAAACATGGTGTTTTCATGGTAAATGGGATGGCAGATGGAGAACCCAGAAAATTGGGAGAAGAAGGCATTAGTGTTTGCGACAAACACTTTGTCCCTTGGGTGCTCACTCCAGTTATGGGAGAATTAGGGGTCATAGTCAAGGGGGGATGCCAATTTTCTTTAGTGACTAAGGCCCACTTTTGAAAGGCAGCAGTGATATGGGAGGGAAGTATCCGTGCGAAAGAGTCTTCGATTTTTTTGCTTGTATGTCTAATGTAGAGTTGTCTTTATGTGCAATGAGGCCTACGAGTTCTGATGCAAAGCTAATGGGAGGAGGTTGGACGTGATCGTGTAGGCCGCTGCATTTTGCCCTATTAAAGGCCTTTCATAGAATGTTAAGGTACTCAGGAGTAAGCATACCATTACACGTTCCGTCGACATTGTAAATACAGGCTACTGTGTCAGTGTACACTTCAGGAAGCATAGTGTCATCTGGGGAGGATAGGGTACTCTTTACTTGATATTTCATGAGATCAATGGTTGTGATCCAGTACTCACAATGCCCTGTGGCCGTAATGTAATGTCAGCCTGTGGGTTGGTGGGTTGGATGTCAAAGCTAACTTTGTTCTCAAGATCGCCATTGTAGGGTTGGTACGCATTGCCCTCTTGGATGGCAGAGAACCCTTCTTTTTGAAGATCATTTATGTGTTCATCTGGTGCGGGCTGAGATAAGTTTGGCATGTAATTTGCTTTTCATAATAATTGAGGCTCTGCTTGAAGCTTTCACACGTATTTTGTAGCTCTTCTGGCTCCCAGGTTGGGTTCCATAATCCTTTACAAGCTCTTTTATCTGAGAGTAGAGGATACGGCTTTCCTTTTCATTTTGATTGAAATTGATACAAGCAGGGCAGGACCATGGATTATTGGCATCAATAGCTCCCCTTTCAGTGGCGTTGCAGCAGCTTGTTTTAAGCAAGCATTGCTAGTGGTAGGTACGGCTGCAGACGTCGCAAATATACATGTATTTAAAAGGTAGGGAGAGGTCGGGAGATTCAAGTCCTAGATGGTAGGAGCAAATTTCGCAGCTTGCGCACTAAATTTGACTCCAGGCAATACTCCTACTGGATTTGGGCACTAGTCCAACTGATTTAAAGAGGGGTAGGGCCCATCTTTCAATATTCATGGGGGCATAGTATGTGTGGTATTGTTTCTGTCTTTGGGGTGTATCATCTCTGTCTCTTTTTATGGGGGTGAAGAACCTCCAACTATCTATGTGCAGGATGTCCATAGATCATAGTAGAGTGTGTTGATGGCCTCTGTGGGTGTCATTGAGAAACCCTTATCCTTTTGTACGTCCAGAGTTTTTGTTGAATATGCGTTGTGCGTAAGGGGGTCAGGTTTAGGCTAGGAAGGTCATGGAGTATATTGAGGATCTCACATCTCCTTTTCCTTTGGGATCTACGCTGCGATGATGGTGCTGGGTGGTCTGCAATCTCAAAGGATGGGTCGTGGTGCACCTGGTAAGTTATCGGGTTGATGATATTGATATGCTGGGTGGGAGAAGTGATTATTTGATTATTTAAGTGGACGCTTGTGTTGCATGGTGGTTGTGGCTAGTGATTTGCGAGCGTGTGGTGCGTTTGTTTGGCTGACTGTTTGTAGGTTGTTCAGTAGGCTGAATTACTATTAGTGAGTTTAATGCAACAGTGTCTAAATTTTTGAGTCAGGGGCATATGTTGCTGACTTTCTGTTTGGCTGCGTGTCCTCTTTCTGGTACCGGGGAGGGTATCTTGTGTCTGCCGTGCACGCTTTGCTTGTTGGTCTTGGGAGAGAGTGGCCAGTTGGTTAGTGGGTGCAGGGTCAGAGAGGCAAATAATAGCTGTAGTTTGTGGCAGTGGTATTGGCAAAGTGCTTATAGAGTTGTGGTTCCTTTTTGTTTGATTGGATACCCTTTGTGAGTAGCGTTGTGAGCGCGGGGTTTCTGTCCGTGGTGAGGCGAAAGCCCTTCCACCGTTGTGGCGAGAGAGTGTTGTGTTTGGGGAAGCTCAGTGCGGGATATGTTGCCTTGTGCTGTGCGTTTCCTGGGTCAAGCATTGGATACTGTACATTGGGGGGTAATTTCTTCTAAAAATGAAGGTGTAGGTACGTTGAGTGCAACATGACCTTGAGTTTCTGTTTGAGGCTCGGTTGTGATTATAGAGGAGGCAGGGGATGTTTGCGGCTCTAAGTTGGGTGTTTCAAAAACAGAGGATTGGTTGGGGTGTCCACTATTTGTTGGTGGATCTGTGTGTAGAGGTGGTGGGCCTCTGATTAAGTTGTTTGTAATGGGGTGCCTGTGGTGTGTTGCTGAGCATGGCTGTGGTGGGGGTGCTGTGCAGATGGGCAAAGTTTGTTGCGTTTGGATGTATGTGGGATTTGGGGGCACCTCTTCGTGAGCCGATGCGTTAGTGTTTGTGTCTAGGAGACCTGTGAAGGAGGAGTTGTGTATTTTGCGGTAATTAAGTAGGATAGACTGTCTTGGATTCCTTTCTTGGAGTATTTGTGCAATTGATGTTGGACTTAGCTCTTGTGTTCCAGGCAGGTTAGCAATGGCAGCAAGCCTACTTAGGGCTATGATGTGCTTTTTGATCGAGTGTAACTGCTGAGTACTCGCAGAAGTACTCTAGGTCTTGGAGGCGAGTGCGACCAAACGTCAGTTAATACTCTCTTGGCACAGCTTGCGCTGTGCTAACTATCCTTTTTATGCATGTGCCTTAGATAGTTGGCAGCTTCGTTTTAAGCCCTTGCTCTCTTTGACTTCAGCAACTTGCTGCCCTTGGCCTGTTCCTTCCTGTTTTGTGTGGTTCCAGTGTGTCTGTTTCCCCTGCCCCTTTTGTGTGGCAAGCTCAGTTTTTGTTGGCAGGTATGGGTGTCAACGGCCCAGATGCTTTTCTTGGTTCTCTTCTAGGAGGGCTCTTTTGGCCAGTTCAGTGTCTCTCTTGGGGTGTAACTGTATTGTGTTGTTTCCCAGTGACAATGTATTTTTCGTTGGCTGATGTGAGGTCATGGAAGCCAGTTATGCCTAGGTCCATAAGCGGTTTGGTAATGCAATTGAAGAGGGTGGCTAATGTTGGGGGGGGGGCTTGCGGGCGGAGGTGACTTCTGAGCTTGAGATTGTCTGGAAACATGCTGTTTTCTTTCAAGGCTGAGTGGAGCTTGCTGGCGTGGATGCCAGCGAGTTGACGTGCTCGCATATGTAGGTTGAGTTGCCGTTTTATTGGTAGCGACGTTCCTTCTCTTGTGAAAAAAAAAGTAGTGGCAAGGGCCTTGAGTTTGGCGACCTGGTGGGTCAGGAGATGCATGGTCACAGATTGGGGACGTTCAGAAGGGTCTTCTAGGCTTGTTACGAGTGCTACTGCTGAGCACCTGTGGTATTCCACGTAGATGGAGGGGGCACCCAGTCCAAAACTATGGACATCTTCACGGATCATGGCAGTTAGTGTGCTTCGCCATAAGTTGTGTTTGCTTTTGATCACCCTTCCGATCATTGTATCCCACTTATCCACGTCTGGGTAGGAGCATGGTGTGACCGCAAAAGCATAGGCCAGACTAGGGATGATTGCTGTGCGTATTATGTTTAGT
>Ga0307947_1002378_pt1 | contig 15042 bp, 22 predicted proteins | sample OrgLakmetagen232_FD_201840 | JGI IMG/M metagenome (GOLD analysis project Ga0307947, IMG submission 201840) | Saline water microbial communities from Organic Lake, Antarctica - #232 | ecosystem: Environmental > Aquatic > Non-marine Saline and Alkaline > Saline | place: Antarctica: Organic Lake...
TCAGCTGTCAAGCTTTTTAATAGTATGCTTAATACCAATAGTGACACTTTGCGGAGGGTAGTCCAGGCTGATCTCAATTTACAGCCTCGTTCAAGTGCCTGCTGGACAGCTCAATTGGTGAGCGCTTTTCAGGGACTGCGTGGGTGTGAGTTGTATGTACGAGCGAGCTGTTCAAACTGGGCATGCTATTACCATGCAAGAGTTTACTGCAGATTTGAAGCATAGGATGAGAGGTGTTTGGAGAGACGCTGAGTTGGTGGATCCCAACACGCACAACAACAAACTGGCCACCTATCATTCTTAATTTGCCATCCCTTTTTCTAGAAATGAGCGTATGCCGATTAATGTACCACGGTATCTCCATCTTGATCTGCCTGTCCAAACATGTTATGCGCAATATAAGTAGATATCGCTTGCGCATATTTTGAAAGTTGAGGCAGCAGCGTGGCTTGAAGATGGTTCTTGCGTATGTGACCAATGTCCTGGTGAAGATGAAGATGTTCAGAACGAGGTGCATGCTCTTTTAATTTGCCAAGACCATCGAGTTTGTGAGCTGAGGAAACACTTTTCCTTCCTGTTGACACCTTTTTTTGAGGATTTTTCAGCAGCCCAACCCTTTTTGCTGCAACAGGTCAACAACCAACTTGTTCATGATTTCCTTTCTCAGCAGAACGATAGACTTTTTCTTTTTCTGAGCTTATGGATTTATTTGTGGCTGGCCGAGACCAGTCAGCAGCCGATCAGCCATACAACCTGGCTGAAGGTCCCCCCCCATTGTAATCATTATACTATTGTACTGGATTGATTAGACTGCACGTGTGAATTAAAAATAAGCTAGGCAAGGTTTACAAGAAAAAGGCCTTCAGTCAATACGCTCGACTGCTAGACAAGGAAAAAGACTGTCCCGGCTGACCATCTGATTCCTGGGTGGCTGTAGCAGGCTTCTTTTAAGGGGACTGATTACTAGTGCACATAAACAGCGTCCACTCCAACTTCTTGCTTGCACACACAAGAAATCGCAAATCCGAGGAACTAGCAAAGATGTCACATGGTTTTTAGTGCAGATTTCTCAGACTGTGGTTTTTCAAGGAGGGTTTTTCTGTTTAGGCAGGAGTTTTCCTTTTCCCAGTCTTATAGGTTTTTTTTCCTTCATTCTGTCAGGCCCTTGCTGAGGACCGTGTAACAACCCCCACCAAAAAAAAAAAAGTACACCTTCAAATCAATGACATCACATGCATTGCCAATACGCCATCATAAAAAAACTAGGGCACACACGGAACGTGCTAGCAAGGGGAAGAAAGTTGTTGATTTGTACAAGGAGGTTTAAACAAGGAGTATCAACAGCAAGTGATCCCACTGCGCGAACAATACGCACAACCAGGGCAAGTTAAGGTCAACTCTCAAAATGGTTGTCACTCATAGACCCGTAAAAGGAAGAGTGAGGGAAAGGCAAAACTTCAATTCAGCACGGATGCAACTATACAACTGTTGTGACTTTCCTGTTTCTAAGCAAGAAGATCTAGGATAATGCAGGTGCTGACAGCGCACTGAGCACAACACGCGGAGCTGAGCCCGCCCAAGCCTCCTGAAACGCAAGTGCCGCCTCAACGGCGTCCCTCCCATCGCTACTGCTGCGGGCCAGTGCCAGAAGAGCTGCAGGTGTAAAGGTCACAAGAAAAGGATGTAGCTTAACACTGTTGTTGCAAGATGGCAAGGTGAGGAAAATAGGGTTTTCCCTTTTTCCCTGTATGATGAATTGCACCTGGCTGAAGGACCATGGAAGAGGTGTTTGTATTGCCTACAAAGAGGTACAATTGGTGGGGCTTCGGCTAGTATGAGCACTGGTTGAGAGCCCTTCTTGCAAAGCAGTCATTCTTATTAAGATAGGTTTTTTACTTTTATCCGTCGCCTTCTTATCAAACAGCCACGCACCTCAAGACACATTAAGTTACTTAAGCACTGTCAGAAGTGCATACGAGCCACCTGTGACAAAGCAGTCTGGGCCACGCAGCTGGCATGTAAACAAAGATTGATTTTGGGAATAACAAGGTTCCCTTGCACCACAGACGCTCTAGGTGTGGTAGACTTTTGGTGCAGCATTTCAGCGGCCACATTGAGTGGGACATGTAAAGGCCAAACTTGTCAGATCTGAACATAACACATGCACAAGCACCCACACCCGCACCCATCCACCGCACCCACACCCTCACCTGCTACGCCTGCTGCATGCGCATTGCTCTCCAGAGGCTCAATCCGGAGCGGCCTCTTTTTTGTTGTCCTGCTGTCCCTGCCACCTTTGTTAGCAGCATTACTTCCTGCACCACCGCTCCCGTCACCCCATCTTTTGGACCCTCCCCGTCCCCCATCTTCAGCACCTGTTTGAACTCCTTTGACCTCAATCTGCACTCTGCCGTTCACATCTTGCCCTGTGCCCTCACTGCTTGAAGTTTGCAGTGCGGAGGTGAAGCCGAAAGCGCCACCTACACGGAGTCACAAAAAATGAGGCCAAGGTAGATGATCACACAAGAGTCACAAATGAGGGTAAGGTAGATGATCAAGAGTCAGGTACCAGTGATGAAGTGATTCCTCATGTCCTCTTGGTTTGTCCAAATGGTTTACGCACTGGACCCATGGCCGAGGAAAGGCCAGATTGTCAGTTCGTTATTTGGAACCAGGTATGAGTATTTAGACTAGGTACAGCCGTGGATTTGTGTTGAGGACCTGCAAAAACTTCTGTCTCCTCACAACCAACAACCAAAGACAATGGCTCACAATTTCCTCACGCAGGGCAAAGGAAGGAAACCACACCTGCTTGGAAAGAAGATGACCCGGCCACACAGCTTTCAGACGGCGAGGATATTACTTGCCCGTCGCTGCTCAGCTGGGTTGGTAGATCCGCCTGTCCTCCACTTTCAACGTCACTGTTGGACCGCTTCTGCCCAGAGGAGGATGGGCTGCAGGAGCTAGTGGGGCTGGGGAGAGCGTTGCGAGGGCTTGTTGAAGGGTTTGGAAGGGGTGGCACATGCAAAGCTGGCTGGCCATAAAACTTCATTGCAGCCTCCCCATAATGGACAGCCCCTCCTAGCCCTTGCTTGTGGCTAGCGATTCCGGCCGCCACGAGAGCTACCAATGGAGGGGCGACACCCATGCCTGTGGGAAAACAAAGGGGATGTGCGTTGCACGTTGCACGTTGTACTGAATTGTGGGAATGTGTGTGTGTATATATATGTGTGTGTGAATGTGTGCGTGTGATTGCATGAACTAATGCACAATGCATTTAAACTAGCACATTTAGCTGGTGCTGGGTGCACCCTACATCTGAGTTTGTGCACATCATGCAGACATGCGTTTTAGTTGTTTGATCAAACTGGCAATCCAAGCTGTTGCTGTAGCTACATCAAGAAGTTGTAAGGCATCACTCACAGGAGTTATAAAGCAACACACATCACGTCAAGAGACCATTCCGTGAAACAATGGAGAGATGCAAGTGAGCTTTCCCACCCACCTGCCAGGGCTGTGCTTGCTTGGTTGCTTTCACACAAACGAGCTACCAGCCACGCTGCTTGAACCTGTTTATGTGTGAATATGTGCGTATAATTTCGCTTAGTCTGAAGTATGGTTTCCCCAACACTCAAGCACACGTCGTCACGATGACATGGTGATATCAGATCTCAGTTCTCAACATCTTGCTATAAAGTCTATGTCTGCAAGCACGCTCATATAAAAGCAGTACGGTTGCATGCACTCGTAAGGAAGCTGCGTCCAAATACATGCAGAGATGACACAAGTATAGGCACTCTAGATATATCATCTCCATCACTACTAAACTTAACGAAACCTAGCACCCACCTGAGCCAGACGTGACTCTGCCTCCTGATCAGGGCTGTTATCCATTAAAATGCTCACAAGGCTTGGAATCACGCCCTCCAGCTCTAACACCTCAATGAGAACTGCGTCATCCTGCACCCAACGTGCGGGAAAGGAGCGACGGTGAACAATGAGCACGACCAGGGCTAACAGCACTTCCATGTGTGTGCGTGTGTGTGTTTGAGTGTGTGTGTATGTGTGTGTATTTGTGTGTGTGTCTCTGATGGTATATGCTTGTGCTCCATCTAGAATGAGGGGCTAACTCAATTGAAGAAGCTGTTTTAAAATTTGCATCTAGCCATTGGTTACTCAGTACTGAAGAAAGTTTGCAGGATCGGCGAATGCAGAGCATGCAGTTGTTTGGCATAAAGCTGGACAGTTTTGAAACGGCAGAAATCAGGCTGTCGCCAATAATTGAGCAGGACGACATAAATAATGTTTTATGTGACTAGAAATCCTGTTTTTACAACAAAGAAGTCAACCCTGCCCTATAAAACATGTGCCAAGTTTTAAGAATGCACACAGTACACGCGGATCCTTATTGCAGAGACAGGGTGTACTTACACGGCAGAGCATGTGTAGCAGTGTTGCTCCCCAATAGCGGGAGGAGGCAGCCTTACTATGCATGAGCCTGAGCAAGGACGACATGATCTCAGACGCCCTGCACACGTGCAAAGCATGTCACAATGATTAGTCATAAAAGAATGGACAGGTGTGTTTTATATGGGCACCCTTACCTTGCCAAGCTTTGATGAGGAAGAGTGGTCCACTACGCTTGAATGCCTTGGAACACCAAATACCAATGTCTACACACCACACAAAGGAGAAGTTTATAGCGTGCAAATGGTCTTACACACTTCACTTATGCTTAATATTTGCCTTTTACAGCACGCGGGCACAAGCGGCATCGGAAATGCTGCAGAGCACATGGCTGCTTTTGCAACCACAAAACAAAATCAAGAAAATAACACAGGCAGTGGTAAAACAACCCTACATTACTTACATTACTTAGGAAAAAGATGGTATATACCAGGTTTTAAATGGTTGTGGTGGTGATTCAGGTGTCTCAACCAAGTATAGAAAACTGGCCGTGTTATCACGTTCAGGGCCACTTCAGATGGGCAGGTGAGCTACAACCCCTTATGTGTTGAATCAAGAGCAAAGCGCACCGTGTAATGAGACGCTTGCGGTGGTGGTCCACTGCGGCCAGAGTGACTAGCACTTCTGCCGCATGTGCCTGTGCTTCTGGCCCCCCTTCATCGAGCAGCCGCACTAAAGCTGGCACCCCCCCGGAGCCAACAATGTCAACCTGAGGTGTGTAAAGAACATGTTGTGTGCTGCATTTGTGTGCATGATGCGTCCCCAACCCTTTTAGGCCCCCACCCTGCGCATCCACAGCATAAACCGCACAGGCAAACTCCTTCCACCTCTCATCCTTGCAACCTCCCCCGACCACGGAACGGGCCACTCAAGTGGTTCCATCACCCACCTGCACATCCACATCATGAGCCATGCAAGCAAGCACTGCAGCAGCACACTCGCGCACACTTGAGCTCTCCCCTGTCCCCACTAAGTTGACGAGGCTTGGAATGGCTCCAGACCTGTGTGCGTCATTTACGGTGCACTGCTCGTAAAGGTGGACTAATTTATATGTGTGTATCTGTTTGAAATGACGGTGTCCACTTGATGGAATGACTATATACTGCGCATGCTCAGATGCAGATTGAAGTGGTACAAGTGCGCTTGCTAAGTTCTGCCACAAACAAACGACGCCCACCCAACAATAACAAGCGCGTGCCGAGGCTTATGCAACGCCAGCATATACAATTAGTAGGCGCTCAATACAAATACCTGAAACAAACAACACCAACCTGACAATGACAGCTGCGTGCCGAGGCTCGTGCATCGCCAGCAGCAGCAGGGTTGCCAGCACGTAGGTCTGTGCCTTCGGGGATGAGGGAGGGTCAGTGATGCTGGCCTCAAGGGCACTCACATCACTGGCATGAGCCTCAATCTCAGCGAGGGTGCTCTCAAGGGTGAGAGATGACGGAGGCACACTCGGCTGTTGCAGAAGGCTGACCAACAGGGGCACAGCTCCCCAGCCAACGATCTGTACGGAACATTCACCGTGTGACACATGCAGTGTGCAAAAGGAGCAGTAGGGAGGCTGACCAAGAGGGGTGAAGCTCCCCAACTTTAAAACAGGGGGCGGTCCCCTGTATGAAACAGCAATAGGCTTGGCAGCAGTAGGCTTGACAGCAATAGGGGGTACCCTGTATGAAACAGCAAAAAGCTTGTAGAAAAACGTGCAATTTAAACAGGATGGTGGGTGCATGTACTTTGCAGCAGGTAGCACGAAACGGTTATTTGTGCGGATGCTGTGAGAGAGCACTTAACTGGCAGTAATTGCTCAAGTAACTTTTGTTTCTCGATTGTTATCCTACAATTATCAAGGGAAACAACTGTCTTTAAACCTATACCGAAAAAAGGATGTAAATGCGTCTTTGAAATAAGCAAAAAAGGTTTGGCTACCTGTAAAGCTCTTATATGCTTTACCTCTTTCTACACATTTTTTGCTGCAACTTGCTGAGGAGAGCGCCATTTGTTTAAGTGGAATGGGCTTACCAACGAGCTGAAGCGCAGTGTTTTCTGTCGACAGGAACAAACCTGCGCAGGTGTGCATTTCCTGGGGACCCTTTCAACACCATGTCCTACACTTGGAATCAAGTAGACACACAGACGCACAGACTCTGCACACCTGGAAGTGTGTAGCAGGGTTGTTTGCCATCACAGAGAACACGCTGGCTGCGTGTTCCACCACCGCTGGGCGTTTGGACTTCAGCAGTCCCATCAGCGCATCCATCACATCATTACTCTGCAGCGCTCCGTGCGTAGGGACAGCCTGTAATTACAACGAAACCCATCACGCCATTACTCTGCAGCCCTCTGTGGTAGGGACAGCCTGTGGTCAAAGACTAGACAGCACTATGCCAAGGGCAGTACAGGAATAATACTAGTGCCAGTGTTTCCCCGTTTCTTGCTTAGAACTTGTATTTTGGTTGCTGATAAACACATTGAGGCGCTTCCTTTACCAGAGCCTCCTGCATGATGATCACCTCTTGCGGACAAAAAGGACGTTAGGTTAAAGTGTAGGTTAGAAGTCTGCAGCCTTTCAATCCAGTTGTTGTCAAAATATTTGTTTACCCTTTGCTCTGCACCTTTCACCCTGCTCCAACGCACAGTGCACCTCCCACTCATGAGCATACTTTGTGCCAAGGTGACCACGTCCCAAGCTGCATGCACCAGATAAGCGCACCTCACGTGTTAGCAAACCTAAGATGAGTAGATCAAGCTGCACACTACCACTACTGTGCCTTGCAAACTAGCACACCTGTGCCAAGATGGCTGTGAGCCTGGCTGCATGCAGCTGCTCAGCCTCAGCTGCTTGAGGTCCCATCAGCTGCACCAAAAACGGTACTGCCCCCTCCCGCGTCATATCCATCTGCACAGCACTGCTCTTGCTGCCTAAGCGCCCTAACACCAGCAGAGCGTACATACGCACAGAGGGACTGGGTGCGCTTGGGCCGAGAAGCTGCGTGTGCAGTGGAGCAGTGCGTAGCAGGCATTTTATGTGTGAGAAGTGTTTCATGTGAGTGTTTCAGCACTGCTCTTGCAGTATTTGTTACCCCATCAGGGAAGCTGGATGCTAGCAGGGAGAAAATATTTGTAGGTATCATGCTTGCACACACCATGCCAAACTCGTTGCTTTGCATTTGAAAGGATTGATGCAAAGGGTTGTATTCATGCTTTTTCTCGAGCTCCATTGCAGCTACATTACCAGAAAGCCAATACTACTTTGAAAGATTGTTCACAGCACGAGGTAGGCTGGTAGAGCTTCTCCTTCCCCCCCCCCCCAACCTGCACTCTCACACAAAGACACACACATAAGCACACATACGCACACACCTTAACCAATGGGGCAAGCCAGTTCTCGTCAGCCGCAGTGTTTGGGGCCTCAGGCAGCAGAGACAGTGACAACATAATGGTAGCCGCCAACTCGCAAGCAGAAGGGTTGCTGGTTGGGCAGCTCAGGAAGGTCACCAAATGCAGTGCTCCTTCAGCCTGCAAATTGATATAACGTAGTTAAAGGAGCGTGCGTGACATTCTGCTGCATGCATGCAAAGGCCACGGAGGTGCACACCATGAGGCATGCAGCACAGCATGCTGGTGCTGAACGTGAAATAAAAGTTTGCCATCTTTGCTTGGTCTGGTGGAAATTTCAATGCCATTGTTCAAAGCTGGAAACGGGTGTGCTTCAAGTTCCACAGGCGTTGCTTGAGCCATGCCAATTCTTTCTGTCTTGCTTTTTTGTATGTATATATGTGCTTTCAGTAAGCTTTCCAAGTATGAGCAGAGGCATAACGCACCTCCATTAGATTGAGCAAGTTGTCTGCATGGCTGCCCACTTGCAGCAGCTTGTACAGCATTAATATGCACACCTGTCAAGCAAGAAACGGGTTGCACTGAATCAGGTGAAAACAACACGTTACCTGTTACCTGTTCAAAACGTTAACAATTTATACCATTAAACCTTTCTTTTTCCCCCATACAACTACATCTCAAAGCAAATTGCATGGCATGACCAGAAAACAGCACAGTGACTATCTTGTCACGCTACTAATGAAGCACTTGTGAACCGTACGTCTGTTTCTGATGATACATCTAAGGATTATATGAATTATGGCAACGGACCTTTTGGGCATACAAGGTGAACCTTTTGGGCATACAAGGTGAGATCAGTAAAAGTGTGTTTGCACCCACATACCTCTGGCAAAATGGTGGACGAGGAAGCCAAGTTGGACCCTAGCACAGCAATGCCTCCTCCCTGTGGAGAGGATTCAAGGTGCTGGAGTTTAAGTATAATCATAGCACGTGCAATTCATGTCTATTGTCATATATTGTCATACCACAACAAATGATTGTGAGGAATCGAAGGCAACGCAGTCGGCGACGTAGAAAAACTCGTTGCAAAGTGTTAAGGCCGACCGTGTATCCCCTTTTTCTGACCTTCTAAATTTTGCTTGGTGAGGACTGCTTGCATTAGAGATAAAGACTAAGATAGCGCAGTCACACACATCACATGCAGGGCAGTTAAGACACACACATACACACAAAGGACTACACACTTTTGGTCACACGCCGAAAAACGCCTTTCCCCTCATCTTAAATGCTGGTGCTGACGGGGGGCAATATACACAACGAAACACACATGACATGTGGAAGTCTGTAATACATTCCAGCCACATACACAGAGGCAGGCGCACCTGCACCAGCGCAGCTGCAGGCTCGGCATACGTGGACAGCCGCATGGCAATGCTGGCTGCGTAGAATGCACAAGGCAGCCGGATTAACTGCGCAGGGTCCTCTTCTGAATTTGCACGGCCCTCTGTTGCCTCAGACTGGCTCCTGCCCTTTGCATGGCCCCTCTCGGGTGTGCAGCTCCTACCCTGCAGATGGCTGCCATCGGCGAGACCACTGTCCTTGACTCGATCTCTGCTATCCATGCTGCTTGTCTTAAAGTCCTCAGCAGATGAGCGCAGGACCTGAAGCACAGGCTCCACAAGCGGGAGTAGCACGCCTCCAGCACTGTCTGGGAAGCCTGCAAGAAGCTCGATCAGTGTAAGAACGTTGTTCATATAAGATGGCCACTGCAAAGATGTCGCGTATGTTGCGCTTAATGTGTGGTGTAAATAAACTGCACATATCTGATATGCATGAACTGAGGGGGGTGTGTGTTTGTGTGTATGTGTGTGTGTTTGTGTGTATGTGTGTGTGTGTGTGTGTGTTTGAGAGAGAGAGAGAGAGAGAGAGAGAGAGAGAGAGTGTGTGTGTGTGTTTGTGTGAGAGAGAGAAAGAGTGTGTGTGTGAGAAAGATAGTGTGTGAGTGCGTGCACATGTGTGTTTGTATGTACATGTGCGTGTGCATGGTGTTTATGCATTGTTAAACTGCTTCTTCTGTCCACGCCATAATGAAATCCCATTGTCCAGCATTTGTTTTATCACATTCTACATTCAAAGCAGTGTGGAACATTTGGAAGCGTTCTTCAGATTATATTGATGAATGTATAGGGTTGGCCAGAACCATACATTTATATAAGTACACACACGGTATATGACCGTATATTGTGATTTCCCTGCTATAAATACCGTAAATACCGTGCACCGTATATGAATGATTCTGGCCAACCCTATAAACGTATGGTCAATAAATTTTCTACAGGAGGCGCAAAGGACCTTCAGACATTCATTGTCCTCACATTACCTGCCGAGGGGGTAAGCAGGGCATGCACCACCTCCAGTGCTAACAAGGCCACAGGCGTAGAGGAGTGTGCAGCGTCGTCATGCTGCACTGATGCTGAGGCGGTGGCAGGGCTACCGGAGGTGAGGGGGGTAATGAGTGCAGCAAGGAGGGGCAACATGTCAGCTTGGATCACGTCTGTCGTGTCCAGGGTACCAGAGGTTAGGTGCTCAAGGAGGAAGCACAGCGCATCCTGAGCATGTACAATGTTTAGGTTCGGAATGAGCGAGCCTAGATGGGTTGAACATGCAAATTAGTAAATAACGTCAACTAGGTAGTAAATCAATATGTGGAGCTTGTGAGGGCCCCGGATGTAAACCTCAGAAGGGACAGTACATGTCTGGGATGTAATGTTGAAGCGGGATAAAGTGTCAGCTTTGATGGATCAAGATGTGCAAAACATGTTCAAGGGACACAAGGTGGTTGAGTTAGTGCACATGTGCGTGTGTGTTTACGTGTCGTGTGTGTATGTGAGTGTGTGTGTGCACGTGTGTTTCACCTTGACTTTGGTTGCGTCTCCGCCCTGGAGAACAATCGTCAACAACTGGATGGTTTGCTTTGCTGTCTCCTGTATGCATTACAGTTACAAGGGGCAGATTAGTAAGAACCCAAAACTCACACGTTATGTTACGAAACCCCTTTCCAGCAGTTATTTTTGCACAGCTACCTTCTTTTACGAACAGGGGGACAGACAGGCTTAGGTGTTGCTGGTGATCTGGTTACAACGTGGATTAATGCCTCCATCTGTTATAAGCATCAGTAAGTTGATAGACTAGCATGGCATCATGGCTACAATTACTACTGCTTAACACTCTCTGCTACTGCTCACTACTGCTCACTACCGCTAAACACTCCCTTCCACTGTCCACCTGGTCTGCCTGCTGGAGCCTGTCTGCTTCCCATGATCTAGGTGATCCAGGAGATCCAGAGCTGGCTGCTTCCATTGACGATTTGGAGGGTGTTGCAACCGACACAGGTGCTACATACTCTTCTTCTGGGAATGTGCCAGGCACAGGTGGGGAAGACAAAGAGCGCAGCGTGCGTGCAAAAACACTACTTTCTAGCTGATCTCCTGGATCTGCAGAATGATGGTGAATGGGAAGCGGGAGGCCAGTGCTACTGCTGCTGCTCTGAAGAGCATTTGCACCCGCACGTAGGATGGTTGCAGCCATGTGCTGTGCTTTCACAGCCACTGCTGCTAGATTAAAGGAGGGAGAGGAGTGGGGTTGTCTGCCGTGGATTTGACGGTTTCCAGCCTCGCCCTTGTCATTGTTGCTGCTACTTCTACTACGTGTTGGGTGCAAGTCCCACTCGGCAGCACTGCAGTCGCCTGTAAACACGTGTTGTGGGAATGACAGTTTTCCTTGGAGCTCTGTAGTGTTTCAGGCATTCCAGATCGTCATACCCTTAACGTTTGGGAAGAAACGGTACTAAATACTTGTATTCATTTCCATACAGTAAAAAGAAGGAGCGCATACAAGGGAAAACAAGACTGTACTTATGATCATAACATGGTCAAGCAATTGAGCATTTACGCCTTTGCTTGTGCACGCCTTTGAGAAGCAAAAATGTAATCAATAAAGCGATTACCCTTTTCAACCTTTTGGCTGCATCAAGACATCTGCTGTAGGAGCAATTACACACCTGGTGCAGACGTGGTGCTTGCATGGTGCACACAGCTGCTTCTGGAGGAAGTGTGTAGAGGTGCACCTTGTCCGTATTGGTGGTAGGAGGAAGCGGAGGATGAGGAGGTGGCCGCCCCAAGTGCACCTGAGCGTGTGGGATGAAATGGCATGGCGGGTTTATGCGTATGGAGTTCCGTGTGCATGAGAAGTGAGAAGGTCCTAGTGCACGAAAAGTCCTGACTGAAGAACAAAACACAGTCAGATTGTCATGCGACTTGTTTTTTGTGTTCAAATACATGAATGAACTGTTACCCTGCACTGTGTTTTTTCTTTACCAAATGATGGGCGTGGAAGAAGATGGACTTTGCAGGTGAGCTTTGCACTCAGTCATCCTGAACTGTACTGTACAGCGCACAAGATTGAATAGATCTGGCCTGATCTGGCTTGATCGGCCCTTGTATACAGAATCCAAAGGACGTGTAATTTCTTTGTTCCTCCCAACCGTTGCTCGGAAGAAAAAGCACAGGCATCTTGCCAAAAGCAGTTTCAAAACCATGACCTAGAAAATAAAAAACGAGGTAGTCCCACCTTTTTCTGTGTCAAAATTTTCATCTGCACTGCCAAACAGGCCACGGCGAGCAGAGGGAGAAGCAGCCACACGTACGGAGGGGGAGGAGGAAGCTAAGTTATGGGGAGAGTGCTGGGGTGATCCTGGCCAGTTGTTGTTGTTGCTAAACGGGGATCTCTTGACCACCTTGGAGGGAGAGGTGGTTGCTGTTGAGCTTGGGGTCATGGTCAGGTTGTTTAGAGCCAAGCGGGCAGGACTGGACACAGTTGGGCTCAACATGATGCTGTAGTTGAAGCAGTGCCCAGGTCACAAGACGTCAAGCAAAGTTCAACTCGCCTGCAAAAAGACAGGCAGAAATAGAAAGCAAGAAGTAAGATACCAGTGATACATGTCTATGCACACGTGTATATGTGTTTGTAATGTGTGTTTGTGTGTGTGTGTGTGTGTGTGTGTGTGTGTGTGTGTGTGTGGGTGTGTGTGTGTGTGTGTGTGTGTGTGTGTGTGTGTGTGTGTGTGTGTGTGTGTGTGTGTGTGTGTGTGTGTGTGTGTGTGAGTGTGTGTGTTGTGGGGTGTATGTGTATGTGTGCGTGAGTGTGTGTGTGTCTGTGTGTGTGTGTGTGTGTGTGTGTGTGTGTGTGTGTGTGTGTGTGTGTGTGTGTGTGTTGTCGAGGTTACTCACAAGTGTTGGGACTTCTCTTAGAACAAACGGCGAATGAAGTATCAAATTTATTTGTATCTACACATGCACAATCATGTTACCCTTGCGGATATATTTTGCGGTTATGTCCGACCTGTCAGTAACTTCCCCGAGCCCGGTGAAAGTGGGAATTTTATTTATAGCACGCCATAAATATCCTTCACGATTTCGAAGGATTGTTCGCATCAATCCACAATACCTTACCCGTGCGCTCCCTCACAAACCGCAGCGAGGTCAATTTAATTGAATGTAAAACTATCACCAGAAGGCTCAAGAATCCTTATTATACTTCTTACCTTTTCCTTATTTGAAATAAACTGCATAAAGGCCCAGTTGGCCCAACGTTTTGTAGTAACACTTCGGCTGGCTGGCTTGAACCTTTCATGTTCAATTACAGCCCAGTCTTCTCACTCGGGTTAGTGCCATTTGTTTTCCCGAGTTCTTTGAGCGAGGTAGGATTAGGGAAGGGTTAGGGTTAGGGTTAGGGTAGGGTAGGGGACCAAATTGGGGAAAAGGTGATCGAACAAGCACCAGCCAGCCGAAGTGTTACCACATTTAAGGGAATCCCCGAGTTGCTGCGTGCTGCTCGCTCTCTAAAAGAACGCAGATTGTTTAAACTTTAAACACTGCCGGCATGGATTAGGAAGGGGTGTTTCTTTTGTTTTCTGCTTTTTTTTGCGTTCTGCAACACCCAATGGGTTCAAAGACACACAACATCCCACGGTGGATTCCCACCTGGAGAATAAAGAAAGGAAAGGGGTTTTAGTGGGGATCAGGGGCTGGGAGGCAAAAGCCAACACACCACCAAAGAGTATTGCTCCGATAATAATTTTGGGGGTTGTGTTCATGTCTTGTCTGTATGATTTTTGTTGCGGGTCTGGTTGCATGTAGGCTTGATTCTTTCATGAATGCTGTGGCATGTAGACCAGTGACTCTGAGGCTGTGGAGTGGGTTCCTTGACTTGTGTGGCTGCTGATGTAAATGGTGCCACGGCACACAACCCCCCACCACGCAAACACACAAAAGAAACAAATTAGTGTGGGTCAGGGGGGTTGTGTGCCGTGGCACCAAGACCCGCACCTTGACTGTTGTTGTTTAAGTCGTATTGCGGTGCATATCTTGATTTTATAAGTGTAGATGCATGTCTGATGGAGTGTTCATTCAGTTTGTGTGTCAGCTTTTTAATCTTATGGCAATCCAGATGGAGGTCTGCCAAAGGCTGGTCTGTATGGTCTTTGTAAATAGTCCCCATTACTCCAACGAGGATCACATGGAGCATGCATGGATCTTGACTTCCGTATATTTCGTCATGCTCTGCCGCACAGATTAGATATACAACCAAAAGCGTGCCGCTCAGTGCAACCAGCATATTTAGATAGGGATGCCTGCAGCCTGACAGCATGTGGTAGGCAGGTGCCGTCTAGCTTTTGGCAGATGAGGCAGATTGGTGGGCCTTGTATATGGTCGCACTGAGCGGCATGCTTTTGGTTTTATATAAAAATGATCATTAATAGGCACGACACTGCTGGACAAATGGGTATAAAAGCGATCCAACAAGGTACACAGGCTGCCTGCCTGCTAGCACGAGCAGACGTAGGGAGTCGTGCAACAATGGTACTACAAGGCATTATACGCCCTTCCGAGGAGACACAGATATGAATGATTCGACCATGGCTCTCATCTTCCAATCTCAATGCACAACAGCGACAGAGATTTAGCAAGTTAGATGCAATCATAGTTACTCCGACCAAGCAACCACGCCCCAAACGAAACCCAACAAACACATATCATACTAGGTTACCTGCCAATAATGCAAGAAGAGTTGCCCATGATAACCTAGCAGGTGGCGCTGCCAATCCATACCCCCTGGCTAGGAAATTAAGAGGTACAACCAAACAAACGCGACACACATTTAATTGAAATTAAG
>Ga0307947_1002379_pt1 | contig 15040 bp, 12 predicted proteins | sample OrgLakmetagen232_FD_201840 | JGI IMG/M metagenome (GOLD analysis project Ga0307947, IMG submission 201840) | Saline water microbial communities from Organic Lake, Antarctica - #232 | ecosystem: Environmental > Aquatic > Non-marine Saline and Alkaline > Saline | place: Antarctica: Organic Lake...
TGTGGCTTGCAGGGATGACCACTAACAAAGCTGACTACCATGCACACCCCCTCGAGGCCCGCCCTCCACCCGGGCCTGCCTACCTTGGTGAGCTTTGTTGACCATATAGCTTTGTCAGATCAGTTTTCCATGTATCTATGAGCATCTGGTAGTGTCTGTACCTTGCAGTATGTGACAGTTACTGCTATCGGTGCAATGGTCTTTCAAGATACCTTCCATTTTGGCACCGATTGCGCCTTCCCATCTACAAGTCCCATACCCTGATCATGTCTTGGGAGTGGAGGTTCAAGTGTACAAAAGATGTGGGGTCGTTAGTCATTGGCTCTTTTTTAGGGGGGTAACAATACATGAATAACGTATATCGTAGATGTAATCAGGGCGACTGGGCCAAGCAATACATTCTCAGCTGTTACATAGTGATGTGTAACCGTGCTGGCCTCTTCATGCAAGTCACAACACAAAAAGAGCAAGAGGACATTTACAAGGTTGTGTTCTCGGCCACCAGAAACACGCAGACAGCGTCGGTTGTGCGCCGTTTGGCCTGTGTGTTTGTGTATTAATGGCATTGTCAATTCACAGCATGGTGCCCAGAACGACCTGCATAATTTTGATGGATGTACAGCACACATTTTACCCCATGTTATTGACCCTCAAAAAAATGTTTCGGCTTGTTTTGTCATCACTTTTGAAGTTCTATCACACAGCTTGCACCTCAGCAGATCAAACCGCCACCACCTTGCTCCAAACAATTCAGGATCAACAGGCTGCCCTTTGTTTGTAATTCAAAGCCCTGTATTGCTGTGCGCATTGAAATATGGGGAGTGGGTGCACGCAAGCTAGGGTTTAACGCAAGCATTGGCTCCCTCGCAACGTAGAACCGCTTTTTTACAACAGGCACATGGCGGATGAAAACATTGTCGTGCTCCAGAAATTGCGTATACCAAATGTGACTGGCATACATGCCAGCTGACAACACAAATGTTTTGAGAAGCCACAACATCGCACGAGGCCTATCAGAAATCCTTTTGTCAATACCAAATAACCTCGTTATAACGTAGCTTGTCCGATAGCACAAAGTCCTCTTTTAGAATGCACAACAATGTGCTTGTCAAATAACATTTCAGGTAGGTAAAAGAATATCTCTCTACAAGCTCCTGATTGTAGAGACGGAAAGTAGGAACTGCAAAATCCGGTAAGCATTAGAAATTCTACACACCAATTGTAAGCCCTTTCTTGTCAGCAAATTCTGCAATTCAATTGGGTTGTTAGCTGTCAGGATCAGGTCATTTAGTATAGAGCATGTGAGCTACCCTCAGTGCCCGCAGCAGCACCCACTAAGCCACTCCCAAAATCATCATCCACATCATTGATAAAAAGGGAAAAGAAGAGAGGGGATATAGGACAACCTTTTTTTTACACCTCTTTAAGTTAAAGGCACAGCGGAATAACTGGTACTGATAGTTTCGGTCAAAACATACTCGTCTCCATCGTACATTTGTCTGATAACAATGATAGTGAGTAGGCATCCTGGTTTTATTTAAATGATTCCAAAGGTAGGATCTGCCAATAGTGTCATGCATATGCTTGTTTGAAATCAATAAAGGCCGTGTGAAGGTGGGAACAACCCTTTGGCTTAATCTATTTGGCAGCGTGGACTAAGTGCCTTAAAATAAACATAGGCTGAATCGTGCTACGGTCTGGATAGAAGCCAAATTGTGTGTCAGGCAATTTTTGGTGCTCAATACATCACTTGGTCACAAGTTTTCTCAAAAGGAAAGGAAAGGAACACAGATAGTTTAAACATTACCGGCATAAATTTGGAAAGGACATTGTTTTGTGTTCTGCACCAGCCACCCAATGGATGCAGAGACACACGACATCTCACCTGGAGAAACAAAGTAAGAGGAGTTTTCCAGTGAGGGTCAGGTGGGTGGGAGGCAGAAGCCTGCACACCTCCAGGAGCATTGCTCAAATAATTGTGGGGGTTGAATTCAATGTCATATTGCAACTACATGATTTTTGTTGCCGATCTGATTGCATGTAGGTGTAGCGTAGTGGCCAAAGGTTGGTTAACCGGATGAAGTAGCGATAAGTAAATCTTAATTTACTCATGCATGTTACAATAGGCTTAATTTTGTCGTGCTAAAGTCCTGTGGCATGTAGACCAGGTACTCCGAGGCTGTAGAGTGGGTTTCTTGTGTGGCTGATGTAGATGGTGCCTGTTGCTCCTAGCAGGACGATGTGAAGGGTTTTACGGCGTTCGGGTAAGCAAGGCATTAGCAGGTTATGTTGTTCTTGTGCCTCTTCTGCTGGTCACGAGTTCCCTCAAAATGTTGGCGCAGAGTCCTCACATAGTCCCACTCACAGCCAACATGCAATTTTGTTGTCGAGATCAAGATTAGAGCCTTTAAGTGTGTTCACAGGATAATCACACACATACAGACACACACACAGGCATATACACATACACAAACGCACCACATGACAGGCTCACAGTGCGCAATTTATGTACACCTGCACCAACACACACATACAAGAATAATTACACAAACACACACAAACACCACATACACACACACACACACACACACGCACACACACACAGACACACACACACACACACCACATGCATGTACACTCACTACACATACAAAAACACACACACACACAAACGCACACACACACACACACACGCACGCATCTGTGTGATCTGTGCATTGGCACCTTCTTCCTTCTCAAGTATCCTCAAGCAAACTAAAGAGTGTGATTGACTATGTCTTTGTTCGGTAATAATAAAATGGTTACGTGTAGGACTTAATCTGTATTGAGGGCATGCACGTAGACGGATCTTATTCAGTGCAGCCAGAAGTGCTATTAATTGTGAGGTGTGACTTCCATTACCTGCGTAATTGTTTCTTTCCTTGTCCTGGTGCTTCTGTAACCGATCATACATTGGAATGAATATACCTGCCGATCTTTGTCATGCCTTTGAGATCGGGAGACTTCAGCCCCCATCACCAGCCACTTGCAGAGCAACCATCACATACAGCACAAACCTTCAGATGTTCTGCAGATTTCAACATAGAATCCACCTTGACAAGATCAGGTAATATGAGAACACTGCTAAAACTCAGAATCACCTTGAAATGCCTAAACATTAGCCTGTAAGGTGCAACAAAGTTTGATCAAGAAAGCACCATAAAGAGCACACAAAGAGACATTCAAAGACTCCAATGCACAGACACATGCAGGCCTCCAAGTTATGAAAGATTTCGAGACCGGCACAACTGAAACTGAGCCCACCAAACAAGCACACTAATTGAAAAGTACTTCAAGGTTTCTCGGCAAGCTTTACACATCAAGCTCTTACCTCTTTTATGAGGCACCTATAAACTACTTCTGGGAACACGCAGAGAACGAGCCTGGAATTCCAGATCCCTTTAAACTACAATCAAAAATAACTCCACATGAATCAGAAGGCACTAGAAACAGGAACTGTATGCACTCGTCAATACTAGACAGAAGTGCCTTCAACGAATGCATCAAAACCCTAATAAATATCCAGGACCAGATGGGAGCGATTGTTAACGAGTTTCTACGCATGCTTCCTGCATAAGTCCAAAACACAATACACGTTCTCCTCATTCTTATGTGGACTGCCGGCTTCACACCAAAATCCTGGAAAGCCAGCAACACCATCCTTATTGATAAGAACAAAGGAGATGAAATGAGGTGTCCTCATATCGCTTGTTCTGCCTTGCAAACACTCTTTACAAGCTCTGGACATGACTCATCACCAACACTGTGTGAGATCACAGAGACGCGTTCCATACTCAGCACCACACAAGCTGGCTTCCGCAAACACAAAGATACCATTCACCAACTACAAATTGTAGTTATGGCACTTGAATATGTCTAACTCTTTTGCAAAGACATCTATGCCCTGATTGTTGACTTTACCTCAGCCTCTAACACCACTGACCATGACCGTATGGTTTGGATCATGTATGGTAAGGGTAAGGGTAAGGGTTACACAGCTATATCCGCCAGCGAGGGCAGTTGAGCTATAGCATAAAAAAGCCAGCTTCAAGAAGAGAAAAAGGCCAGACTGAACAAGACACCAGAAAAAGAAGCTAGAATAAAGTGTATAGAGAAAGAGAACGTTTGTGTTGAAGAAGCGCATGTATGATCTTGGCTTTCCTACTGATGCCATAGATGCTGTCAGAAAACTCTATGAACTTGCCACCACTGAAGCAGATCTCCCTTTCGGGATTTGCACAGACAAATTACCCATAACTCATTTCTAAATAAAGATACTACCTATACAAGGTGACATATCTCCTTTCCTCTTCTTTGTCTATTGGAGCTCATAACCATAGTCGCTATCCTCAAAGGTCTCTCAGTTCTCTTGGGAAAACTATGAGTTACCCCTCAATTTCCTTCAGCTGTGGTCTGGTGATGTTTCTAAACTTTAACAAGCCTGAACTATGAGACACTTCAGGCCTTTGTGACCTTTGAGTTTCTTCTGCCAGCCACAAAAACTATGAGACCTTTGCGACCTTTTGCGACCTTTGCGACCTTTAACTTTTTTCATATCAGCCACCAAAATTATTTGTGATCTTTGTGACCTTTGCTTTTTATTTGCCAGCCACCATAACTATGAGACCTTTGTGACCTTAATTTTTCTCTGCCAGCCACCATAACTATGAGACCTTTGTAACCTTTGTGACCTCTAAGTTTTTCCTACGAGCCACCAAAACAATGAGACCTTTCAGACCTTGGATAGTTCTTGAAAATATGGCACCTTTAAGACCTTTGAGTATTTCGTGCTTGCACTTGAAATTGGGAGACCTTTAAGACCTGTAAGTGTGCCAGCACCAACAATGAAAGAACTGACGATGTCAAGGGCGCTGGTTAGTCTGCTAATAAAAAGAGACAAGATGGAAGAGAGATACAGAATTGGTTTAATGAAAGAGACTCACAGCATTGTCAATCACTTGGATCTTCACATGCCTGGTCTGAAAACATTGAGTGTGAATTGCCAAAGCTCACGCTCACAGCCCCTGCGCAAACCGCTCATGGTTTCCTTCAACCACACTGAGGAGTGCCCGACGAAACCTTTCCATGTAAATGTGGCGCAAGAGGAATCAGAAACGGTTGCCTAGCCTGCAACGGAGTGGAAAATGGCAGACTTGAGCTGTGTGGTTGGAAGGAGACAACACTAGGGGCTTACAGCCCCATGAGGAGGGCTTCGCCAAAAAAGCGTGCAAAGAAACTGATGATAACAGAGAATGCTTGCTGACAAGGAGTGCAGTGTGCGTGATGGTAAGTGGCAGCAGAGAGCACCCCTTTAAAAACTCGCCTCTTCCTTTTTTGCAAAACATAGGGGAAGTTTGTAGTGCTATTAAGACACCCCCTCAATGCCCGACCCAACATAGGAAATCACATACCAATGTAACTCAATGTATGCTTGCACACTTAGGTGTTCACGCCCTTCAGCTCTTCCACCTTGTAGGGGTTGACAAAGGCGTTGCACCACGCCCCTTTGTGGTTTTGCACGGAACTTGTGCAAAACCGTGCAGGGCCTCGGTAACAAACCTCTTGATGTCAGGGTGGAGGTGAACACGTGCCATCGCCCACCTAAAATTGTACCCACATAATTATGTGAACTGGAGTACTGGAGTTATGCGTTTTGGGCAGGGGTTAGAGTTAGGCTTAGGGTTAGGGTTAGGGCTAGGGCTAGGGCTAGGGCTAGGGGTTGGGTTAGGGTTAGGGTTGGAGTCAGGGTTAAGATAAGGGTAGGGTTAGGACTAGGGTTAAAATTAGGATAAAGGTAGGATGTTTCCTTTTTAAGACCAACTATGAAATACAGAACAGGCATCCTAAATAATCAAAAACATGCGGTATTGTTCAATCTTGCCCCCTCTGCCCACAAGTAGACAGTGCCCTGCACATCCTTTCTGGGTGCCAACACACGCAAATAAGGAACATGATCACGGAAAGACACAACCAAGCATGCCGCATGATCTTTAAGGCTATCATCAGCAAAACAGGCTCCTTGGGAGCATGCTTTGTCTCCATGGATGTAGCAGGCAGCAACAAACAGATGACAAATTGACAATGCAAAATCTCCAGATTCCTGAAACAGCCGAAAGTAGAATTGTTCCCAAATGGCTCTTCCCACCCAGCTTCTCAGATAAAGACAGATTTACCTCCAGCCGCCCTGATTATGTGCTGGTTACTCCCATCGCTGCAAAAACACAAAACAACACACACACACACACACACACATGCACACACACATACACACACGCACACACATGCACACACACACGCACATACACACACGCACACACACGTACGTACACACACACACACAAACACACACATGCGCACATACACACACACACACATGCACACATACATATACACACACAACACACATACACACATAAACACACACACATACACACACACATTCATACACACACACACACATATATATACACACACACACGCACACACACACACACACACGCACACACACACACACACACACACACACACACAAACATAGGGATAATACTATGAAGTAGTGCTTGGTCCGTCCTTAAGGTTTTAACATTTGCAAATACTAGCGTTTATTTGTGGCAATTTTCGCTACCCTTGTGAAATAGCTATTTCAACCAGCGTCGTCACCCTGAAAGTAGGTACATACAGTTGGCACTTTTCATGCTGCATTGACACATAACGCACTCAATGAAGCACTTCAACAGGGGGCCATGGTCACAAAGGAAAATGGCACGTGCTGGAATTGTTATGATATTGAAGCAAGTGGCATCGTGCTGCCATTAATTGAAGAGGCTTTTCTGTCTGCCCCACAGTGTATGACAACACAGTGGGGGACAGTGTATGACAACACATGTGCAAGCAGCTCCGTACAATCAGGGATGCGTAAGTAAATACGACCATTGGTGTGTGGTAACCTGAATCTTTATGTTACAGGTTCCACCTCAAGAAAAACCTTACGTATGCAATGCCAAATCTAAAGAAAGGGAACTGCATACACCAGCCAAACACACCTGGAGCACGCATGATCCACTAAACCAAATTGATCCAGCAGAATAGTCTCATTGCGTTTGTGGGAAGAGGAGTTACTCTGTAAGTCGGATGGGCCAAGCACTGTTGTCACAGTTTGCACGTGTTTGAGCAGCAGCAATCCCGACCGTTGCATCTCGTATACGATACAACCCTTGAAAGCTTGCCTGGCTGGCTACAAAACTACAGAAGTATGAACCAGTAGAGATCACGAGATACACCCTTGAACTTGTTCTGAAAAGAGAGGATACCATAGGACAGCCACAAGTACTCTGTAAAGATGTGTAATTAAGTGGAGATTAGCACAACGATGACCGGTGAAGTGGATCGCCTCCATCTGAGCAGTGCTCGTGAGGCTTGCCTTTGGTGTGTAAATCATCCAATATGTAACTCAACAGTTCGCCGTTGGATGCCCGAACGTTGGATGCCCGTACTAAACTGGCACTTCTTAACTGGCATTAAAGGACAAGGCTCTACGGGCACAGATAATGAAAGCTCGTCACTATGATGCCATGAGTGGCTGTGCCCAGCTTATTAATGTCCTACTAGATCAGTAGCAACACCATTTTTGGGTAACTGCTGGCTTACTATGGATGCTGATTGAGTAAGCTAGCTGGCTAACCAAGCCGCTTTCCAATAATCCAATAACCAAAAAACACCTTAGTTCATTAGTAAGCGATACACTGTCTACCAGTTTCTGTTGGTTTAGCAACATAATGTATATACATATATCTGTGGGTTACTGCTGGCTTACTATGGCTACTACTTGAGTAAAATTGCTGGCTTTCCAGGCCGGCTTCTAATTTCTTTTGAATTTTAGTTGGAAAAAACTGTTACCGATCGCTTACTACTCGCCTTCCAATTCGGTAACCCAGCCGCTTACCGCCCGCTTACTACCATGGAAGTATGCACACAGCAGCTGAGAAGATGGCAGACAACTCAAGGCTCGCCATAGCTAGAGTTTACAGAACCGGTTCTAGCAAGGGTATCACACACAGAAAACATGCCATGTTGTGGCTTTTCCAGGTCTTCGCTTTGACAGATGGCCTGTATGGATGTCAAGTATGGGCCAATTTTTCACTGACATATGATTCTTCAGTAACCACCCGTGCACGCGTCTTTCATCTTGGCTTCCTGAAAAAACTCCTGGGTTTCAAGAAAGGTACTGATACTCACTGCGTGCTCCGCAAAACAGGCCAGATGCCCATCTTTTTCTACTGGTTCAGATGCACCATAAGATTCTGGAACAGTTTACTCTCTTAAAACAACCCACTTCTCGAGGAAATTGCGCGGGCTGATTAACTTCTTGCAAACAGAAGTAATACGTGCACTTACCAGGTTCTGCATGCGCTCCAAGATTTACCTACATCTCAACAGCTTTTGGGTGCCATACGATCTCGTCAGACTATCAATCTAAGACAGTTTGAACTCACTCTACGTGAACATATCATTGGGGGCTGGAGAGATCTTGACCTTTTGACACCACATGAAGCTCACCATTCCAGCAGAATTATGAGGACATATCACACATATTTTGGTGTACCTTTGGGGAATACTTCTGGATGGTGGGATGACAGAAAAAGAATTCAAAAGCCAGTGTTGCCTCTCTACCTTCGCTTGGACATTCCCAGCAACCTCAGCCGCGCACTTTCTTGCCTTCGCCTTTCTGGCCACAACTTTCTGGTCCAAAGAATGCGTCATGACAGGAGTAGAAGGCCTTATGAGCTCAGGATCTGTGATAGATGTGACTGGCACACTATTCAGATGAGGAATACATTTTGTTGGACTGTCCGCATGAACATCTGGTCAGACTTTGCACACAGCAACAGCTTATCTTCCCACCTCAGTTTGAGGATCGCCCAGCTCGTTTGAGGACCTTTATGAATTAACCTGATATTGTTGGTGTTGCCTCTTTTGTAGCTAAGTGCCTAGCCCTGTTCCCTTGATTTTTTAGCGTTTTTTTGGTTTGGTTACAGGCTTTTATCCAAGCTTCCGCTCAGATGCCCACCAGAGGCATATATAGCGATGTAACCTTACCTTACCATGGTAATCGAGTCGGTAAGCCTGGTAAGCCAGGCTGGTAACGTTCTCCTACATTCCAACGAGTAAAAAAAGCACTCCCCACATTATTTAAGGAAAAGGAGCCACATTGGTACCGGGTACCGTAAAACTCCACCACCAAGAGGAAGGAAAAAATAACAATGGAATTAGGAGAATTGCAGGCTTGACTTGAAACCGTCTCCTGGTGAGAGTTGGTAACAGTGTTAAAAAGGGCACGTATGGTATGAACAAGTTAGGCAGCGTGATTGGCGGAATGAATATGAAGCTTGGAAGCAAATTTCTTAACTCTGTGAGAATCACGACCCAGCTCCTTAAAAGCCTCCAGCGTGTGATTGTTTTAGATGGTGCCACCCACACCCAAAAGGATGGTGTAAAGGGTAACATAGGCTCCTTGAAGAATGGAGCTGAAGCCTTTATGTTGTTCCTGTGCGGCGCTCAGCTGGTTCTGCGGTTTAGTGTCCTCACAGTATTTAATCTCAGATAATTGTCACGTTGAAGAATGCTGAGATCCTTGGGTCGATGCTGTCCGGGGAAGGTGGACCTGCTAATGGCTGGCGGTGAAGTTTAGGTGCTCCTGGTATCCCTCAGTTGTCCCCTGCCACTCCTAAGAACCCACTCCCCTTCATTGCAAGTCTGTTGCTTTTTCGTTTTTGCGGAGATGGGAGCAACCAGTACAGCATCCGGACAACTGGAGGTAATCCTGTTTTTGTCTGAGAAGCGGGGTGGAAAGAGCCAAGAACAGGAAACAGTTTCCGATTTGGTCCAAGCCCGCAACCCCCATAAAAATAGTTCTAAGTGATCCTTCTCAAGGTTGTGGCGTTTTGCAACGCTTTGGACAACAATATTACAGGAGGCAGCTTTTTTTCTACTGCACAGTTATTGTCATATTCTCTTTCTTCTTCTTCGCGCTGGTCTACAAGTTCGGTTTTAAAAAGGCTCATTCACCAGGCTATTTTATGTAAACTTCTAGTAGCCAGATCCCCTTGCTTGGTAAAATAACGAAATAATATTGCACCTGACATAGCTACATTCTTTTTCGACATACAAAGCCTGGCTTTTCATTCACTCTTTTCACACAGAAAGCAAAAATACATATACGCACATAGGAACACGTATTGAAAGGATGAAAGGTAGCCACTCATAGAATCAAAGGAATACACCCGACGCCGTCAGGTTGGTGAAAACTCAGTCAAGAATGCCTCAAAAAAGGTTCGCTCTGCAAAACAAAATAAAATCTGGGGACCTATCACACTCTGTAACCCTCTACAGATCCTTCTTGTCCTTCATATTATGGAAGCAAGTTAATCCACTGGTTAAAGTAACACAGCGTAAATCGCGAGCACCAATAAAGCTGGTTTTATGCACATTAAATGAAGAGAGGCTACACTATCTTACCACTCTTTAGCGTTCAAGAGTTTTGAGCCTTCAAATCCACCAGTCAGCGGCAAGCTGAACAATACTCCATCATGCTTGCGCTTTAATTCAAAACAATAAACCCCATCCTACGTACCCCATCCTACGTACAAGAAGGAACAGAGGGTGGGTTTTGTTGCCGTAGCGCATAGCATCCACACTCATTTCTAATGCGCACTGCACACCTGAGGAGCTCAGGTCCCGCCCATCTTCTCATTCAAGGTTCTAGTGCTGGCAGGGCAATCGTACGCACAATAAACACACATCATGCGCACTGCACACTCAATTTGAGGGTTATCTGTATTGCTTGCCAACTATTCCGCCTTGTGCTCCTAGAAAAGCCTAGCGGCACACATGAAATTAAAACCTTGCAATTCACGCACGCACACGCACAAGCGCACACACACGCACACACATCCGGCTCAGGCCCAGTCCATCTCCTTTTGCAGGCTTCATGAATTGTACCTGGAGGCATTTTACGGCACAGCTTACACTACACACAGTTTTACACACGCACAATTTTACACTCACGGCTCAGGCCCCATACATTTTCTCTTGCAAGCTCACACACACACTTTTGTACACACACACACATATACACACACACATTTTACACTCACACAGCTCAAGCCCCATCCATTTCCTCTTGAAAGCACACACACACTCTTTTACACTCACATAGCTCAAGCCCCATCCATTTCCTCGTGCAAACTCCTCCGCCTCTTGCACTTGGGGGCTCCTGAGGGTGCACCTGCAAAAAAACAAGGGCACGTCTACTTTGTGTTGCAAGGGCACATCGACTTTGTGTTGCAAGGGCACGTCTACTTTGTGTTGAAAAATGAGGATCCAGCCTCTTGAATGGGCTTTGGAGGCTCCTGAGGGAGCACCTGCACAAAAACAAGGGCACGTCTACTTTGTGTTGCAAGGGCACATCGACTTTGCGTTGCAAGGGCACGTCTACTTTGTGTTGCAAAATGAAGATCCTGCCGCTTAAATGGGCTTAGGACCAGAGAGAAAAGAATTAAGGAAGATACACGCAGGCAGCATAATTTCTACCCCACATGAAACTAGGCAAAATAAGCCCAACTTGCGGGTTGGTTCTCAAACCGTTGCTGCATCATCTTCCTGTCTTCCGTGATGTGCATCAACTCCTATTTCTGTCTTCCATGACGCTGCATCATCTCAAACCATTGCTCGTCATCTTCTTGTCTTCTGTGACGCTGCTCTGCTTTGTTCAAATCATGCTGGTCTTAATCATGCTGGCTGTGTCATCACTACCAGCGGAGTTTTTTCTATCTTCTTTTCCCTTTGTTCTTTGTTCAGGAAGAACAACAAACAATCTGTGCAGGCAGTGTAATCTAATCCTCACATTAATGCAGTCTAAAACAAGCCGCAGTCTCTCGGAACAATCAAGTACTCCCTATTCGCTGTACTTGCTATCAAAACCATAGAGGAACACTTGCTATCAAAACCATAAAGAAACAATTGAGGCACCCCATGAGAACGCTTTGCGTGCTTTTCGAACCACAAAAGGAACAACCAAGGCACGCATTGGGACACGTTGCTAGCTTTTGAAACCACAAAAGGAGCAATTAAGGTCCGCTGTTGGACGCTTGTCTAGCTTCAAGAACCACAAAAGAACCCACCTTGCCCAGCTCTCATTACTATTTTATTAATATACTTTTATAATTAATTGCTGCTTCAAGAACCGCAAAAGAACCCACCTTGCCCGACTCTCATTGAAACAGCAGCAGCAGCAGCAGCGTCGCCACCCTCCCCTCCCTCTGGAGCATCAAGGGTGCCACCCTCCCCTCCCTCTGGAGCCTCAAAGGTGCCGCCCCCCTGTGTACGGGTTTGAAGCATGATGATGGACGGGAAAACACATTCGTAGGGTTGGCCAGAGCCATACATACATACAGTGTACATAAAGGTAGTTTTGGCTGGGAAATTACCAAATATACGGTGCATTCTTACGTATATATACGGTTCTGGCCAACCCTACACATACGTGCGAGTACAAGCAGTACATAGAATGGATGATACTGCAATGGATAATCCACCACCACCTTCCTATAATTTTGAGTGTGCCGACCTCATTTGCATGGACAATGAGAGGATGATTAGCACGCGACTGCACAAGATAGGCACGTACAGACACATAAAGCCAGTTGCGTTTAACAATACAAGAGAGGGAGAGTGTGTGTGCATGTTTGTGTGTGTGTGTGTGTGTGTGTGTGTGTGTGTGTGTGTGTGTGCGTGTGCGTGTGCGTGTGTGTGTGTGTGTGTGTGTGTGTGTGTGTGTGTGTGTGTGAGAGAGAGAGAGAGAGAGAGAGAGAGAGAGAGAAAGTAACAGAGAGAGAGAGAAGTGACTCTCTAAAAAGTTGGAAGTGGGTTTCACTGCCTGCGTAATTTATTTTCTCTAATACAATAGCAGCCTCATCTCCACAAGGAAGTGATAAAAAGAGCAAAATAACACCTTGGTGTCTAACATATTCTGAGCAGAATGAGTGAGGCCAAGGCGAGCTATGATGCTGAGGCGCACACATGAGACGTGATGCGTTTGCACTCTGAATAGAGGAGAAGTGTGCACAAACAAGGCGGGAAGTGCTTGCTCAATTGTATACACAGAAAAAGGTCACGGGTGCAGTGTCACAGGCACGGGTGGCGTGTCACAGGCGCAGGTGCAGTGTCCCATGCACAGGTGCAGTGTCACATGCACAGGTGCAGTGTCACATGCACAGGTGCAGTGTCACATGCATAGGTGCAGTGTCACAGACACAGACAGGTGCAGTGTCACAGGCATGGGTGCAGTGTCACAGGCGCAGGTGCAGTGTCACAGGCACAGGTGGAGTGTCACAGGCGCAGGTGCAGTGTCCCATGCACAGGTGCAGTGTCACATGCACAGGTGCAGTGTCACATGCATAGGTGCAGTGTCACATGCACAGGTGCAGTGTCACATGCACAGGTGCAGTGTCACAGGCATGGGTGCAGTGTCACAGACACAGGTGCAGTGTCACAGGCACGGGTGCAGTGTGTCCCATGCACAGGTGCAGTGTCACAGACACGGGGGCAGTGTCCCATGCACAGGTGCAGTGTCACAGACATGGGCTGATCATCCCAGTCACGGGTGCAGTGTCACAGGCACAAATGCAGTGTCCCAGGTGCAGGTGCAGTGTTACAGACATGGGCTGATCATCCCAGTCACGGGTGCAGTGTCCCAGGCACAAATACAATGTCACAGGTGCAGTGTCACAGACACAGGTGCAGTGTCACAGGCACGGGTGCAGTGTCACAGACACAAATGCAATGTCACAGGCACGGGTGCAGTGTCACAGTCACGGGTGCAGTGTCACAGTCACGGGTGCAGTGTCACAGACACAGGTGCAGTGTCACAGGCACGGGTGCAGTGTCACAGACACAGGTGCAGTGTCACAGGCACGGACGGGTACAGTGTCACAGGCATGGGCTGATCATCCCAGTCAAGGGTGCAGTGTCCCAGGCACAAATACAATGTCACAGACACAGGTGCAGTGTCCCAGGCACAAATACAGTGTCACAGGCACGGGTGCAGTGTCACAGTCATGGGTGCAGTGTCACAGACACAGGTGCAGTGTCACAGGCATGGGTTGATCATCCCAGTCACGGGTGCAGTGTCCCAGGCACAAATACAATGTCACAGGTGCAGGTGCAGTGTCACAGGCACAGGTGCAGTGTCACAGTCCCAGGCACAGGTGAACTGTAACAGGCTTGTCAATTGAAAACAGCAGGTGCAGAACAACTTGCTGAAGTGACACCCCCACTGGACTACACCTCATTGGACTACACCTCTCTGGACTACACCTCATTGGACTATACCTCATTGCACTACACCTAACTGCACTACACCTAACTGGACTACACCTCATTGGACTACACCTCTCTGGACTACACCTCATTGCACTACACCTCATTGCACTACACCTAACTGCACTACACCTAACTGGACTACACCTCATTGGACTACACCTCACTGGACTAAACCTCATTGCACTATACCTCATTGCACTATACCTCATTGGACTACACCTCATTGCACTACACCTCATTGGACTACACCTCATTGGACTACACCTCATTGCACTACACCTCATTGCAGCAGTTTGAATGCACGTCCCTCTGGTTTGGTTATTCTGCAACTCATCACAGCGGTTTGTATACACATGTACCATTCTTTTGACTATACACAGTTTGAATACAAATCCCGCTGGTTTTATGTTCTTTGCAACTCATCACCGCGGTTTGTACGCACATGTACCTTTGCTTTGACTTTACACACATCCCAGTGCTTTAACATTACACACACTTCCCAGTAGTCCCGTTACTTTAAAACAAGTTGTACATCCCGCAAATGTGCATCCCATCAGCTCTTTTGTATCCAACGGGAGGCAACACACACACACACACCGCCTGAAGCTAGCTCAAACATCCA
>Ga0307947_1002381_pt1 | contig 15029 bp, 11 predicted proteins | sample OrgLakmetagen232_FD_201840 | JGI IMG/M metagenome (GOLD analysis project Ga0307947, IMG submission 201840) | Saline water microbial communities from Organic Lake, Antarctica - #232 | ecosystem: Environmental > Aquatic > Non-marine Saline and Alkaline > Saline | place: Antarctica: Organic Lake...
TGTACAGTGACTCGTACAATGACTCGTACAGTGACTTGTATAGTAAGTCGTACAATGACTCGTACAGTGACTTGTACAGTGACTCGTTCAGTGAGTTATATTGTGAGTGGTACAGTGACTCATACAGTGACTTGTACAGTGACTCGTACAGTGACTCATACAGTGACTTGTACAGTGACTCGTTCAGTGACTCGTACAGTGAGTTAGTGACTTGTACAGTGACTCGTTCAGTGACTCGTACAGTGAGTTATATAGTGAGTGGTACATTGAGTTGTACAGAGACTCGTACAGTGACTCGTACAGTGACTCGTACAGTGACTTGTATAGTAAGTCGTACAGTGAGTCGTACAGTGACTCGTTCAGTGACTTGTACAGTGAGTCGTACAGTGAGTCGTACAGTGACTCGTTCAGTGACTCATACAGTGAGTGGTACAGTGAGTCGTACATTGACTCTTACAGTGACTTGCACAGTGACTCGTTCACTGGCTCATACAGTGACTCGTTCAGTGACTTGTACAGTGACTCATACAGTGAGTGGTACAGTGACTCGTACAGTGACTCGTACAATGACTCGTACAGTGACTTGTGAGTGGATGCCCTTCATGTCTACACACTACCCTCTACCTTATTGCCTGCTGCAAAAGAGTGTTATTGCATGCGTTGTGCAGTTTGCTCTTGCGTTCACTTGGCAGACTTTGCTCGTGCTCCTGTTTAATTTTGTTGATGATATGGCAAGCCGTCTCCGCTTTAGCTAGAGGCAAAAACAGGGTTGTGCAGTTCTCTTTGTTGGGAGCAAGGGTTCGATAAAGTTCTAGAACCCTTGAACTGTTCGAAGGTTTTGATGTGCAACTTTGGGAAACGGGCCCTTGGGCTCCTCCCCCCACCTTCAAATCTTCCCAATTAGTTGTGTATGTTTATAAATAATTATAGTTGGAAAAAGGGGCTGGAATGGGGCCATGTCATCATTGTAGAGCAAAAAAAGGAGAACCTTCAGGTGCAGTGCAAGTGACGCGTTGTACCAATCCTTAGCAGTTCGGAAATGTGTGACAAAGTTTGGCCATAAACCAAAGAAACCCACTGGCCTGATACAAATTACATATCATTTTATGTAAATCATTGAGCATGTTACTTTTGCTGCAAGGAAAGAGTGGGACTGAACTGGAGGCCCTTGCAATTTTGACAGACACATGCTGTAAAGTCCGACAAACTCTTGAAAGCTTGTCGATCTTTGACCAACGGCACTCTTTAAATTCGGCAAAATGCGTGAGTTTGCGAACCCAAACTTTTGCCCGAACCTCAAACTGAACAACTTTGGGCAAAAGTTTTCAAGTAATACCATCTCGCTCTGATTGCTTTCGACTGTGATACATTTTAGCATGTGATTGAATTTCGGGTCGGTGCTTAGGAAGACTAATGACTTCCGCGGTGCAGGTGCAGCAGTAACTTGCTCATTCTTCTCTTGCTGAATCATCGTCTAACATTTGTCCTTTGGAACATTTGTTTCTTGGGTCATGATTTGTTGGACGCAGCTGCCATTCACACGACTTTCTTGCGCGTCATAAATTGCAGGCATGGGCTGATGCTTTGGGCTCGTCGGCCTTTGGATGCATCACTGGGGATGGCAGCAGTAAGTCATGATAGTTATATCACACAGTGATGGTTATATCACACAGTGATCGTTATATCACACAGTGATCGTTATATCACATAGTGATCGTTATATCACACAGTGATCGTTATATCACACAGTGATCGTTATATCACACAGTGATCGTTATATCACACAGTGGTCGTTATATCACACAGTGGTAGTCATATCACACAGTGATGGTTATATCACACAGTGATAGTCATATCACACTGGTAGTCATATCACATAGTGATAGTTATATCACACAGTGATTGTTATATCACACAGTGATCGTTATATCACACAGTGATGGTTATATCACACAGTGATGGTTATATCACACAGTGATCGTTATATCACATACTGTGATAGTTACATCACACAGTGAACAAAATGGAGCTACAAGGTTTTCAAGAAAAAGGCCTTCAGTCAAGAAGTATGACTGCTCGCCTGTTCATGAAGTTAAACAAGTTATGAATGAAAAAAGGAGTTTGTTACTGCAAATTGGAGCTACAGCAACGAATATGTGATGTATGATGTATGGTGTAGGTCCTCTCAACATATCTGCACAACAGTTGCGTATGACGTCAAGCAGCTCAGGTTGGGTGCGTGGGTGTGTCTTATAATACCATGTATAATGTATGAACGGTTGCGTAGGACATCAAGCAGCAAACAATTCCAGCGTATTTAAATGCCATGCTTGAGTCCAACCTCTCTAAGGCAACAACGGCGCTGTAATTCCAACCTGTGCTCGTCTATCTGTGTTTGTCTACGTGATTGCCTATATGTTTGTCTATGTGTTTGTCTATGTGATTGTCTATGTGATTGTCTATGTGTTTGTCTATGTGATTGTCTATGTGTTTGTCTATGTGATTGTCTATGTGTTTGTCTATGTGATTGTCTATGTGTTTGTCTATGTGTTTGTCTATGTGTTTGTCTATGTGTTTGTCTATCTGTGTTTGTCTACGTGATTGTTTGTGTTTGTCTATGTGATTGTCTATTAGGCATTAACGTGCAGAGGGGCTAACGCAGCGGGCCTGTGTGTTCTAACCAACTTCTACGCATACAACTGTACACACCAGACTCCTAAATTCTCAATCTTACACGGTGATTTTTGTCAGGGCGCTTTTAAATATCCACACATATTTGTCCTACGCAATTTTTATCGTAGGCTCAGACCAAATTGGCCAGTCATACACATCCAAACTGTAAAGAGAATGAAGCACCGTCTTGCACACATTTAAACTGGAAGGAGAATGAACCATCGTCTTGCTGCCTTCTCTAGAAAAACTTGTAAAGTATAGGCCTCGTGCACTCAGACACACACACACACATGACACACACACACACACAATTACACACACACACTTGCACAAACACACACATAATTGAACACACACACACATAATTGAACACACACACACACATACACACACACATACACACAGACACACACATAAAACACACAAAGAGGCTGCCTCTCTGCCGCGATGCTGCATCAACACCATGTTCAGATTCATGCGTGCAGCCATCACACACATACATTTACACACATGTGTACACAGGCTGCCTCTCTACTGCGGTGCTGCGCCCCTTCACTCCCGGGGGTTTGCTTCCTCTGAGCTCAGCAGGCACTGACTTCAAGCCTTTCCCAAAGCTGCTGGGCCTGCTGCTTGAGTGTTTGGGGGAGTACAGGTGTGTGTGTGTATGTGTGTGTGTCACATTGTCGTAAGCCTTTCCCAAAGCTGCTGGGCCTGCTGCTTGACTGTTTGGGGAAGTAAAACGGTGTGTGTGTATGTGTGTGTGCGTGTGTATGTGTGTGTGCGTGTGTATGTGTGTGTTAGATTGCCGTAAGCCTTTCCCAAAGCTGCTGGGCCTGCTGCTTGACTGTTTGGGGGAGTAAAACGGTGTGTGTCTGTATGTGTGTGTGTGTGTTTGTGTGTGTGTGTGTGTGTGTGTGTGTGTGTGTGTGTTAGATTGTTGTAAGGTGGCACACTAGTGTTACGTGGTAACTCCCTACCTATAAGTGGTACAGCTATTACTGAAGTGTGATGTCACACTACCGAGTACTTATAACAGTGACTGGAGTCAAATGGGCATGTTCACTGCTTGCAACCTCATCATCCTAGATGTCTAGCTGTTATTAATATAAAGTAGAAGTGGCCAGCTCGCTACCCGTGCTTCGTAAGAACTAGCTCTGGTGTTAGGGTTAGGGCTAGCTAGGGTCAGGTGTTAGTGCCAGCTGGACTGTTGTGAAGTGGTGAACGAACTCTGGTGGTCGCAATGGCAGTATCAACTGGGCTATTGTGAAGCGATGTGCGTCTGATGATGGCGAAGTGGTGTACTAACTCTGGTGGTCGCAATGCCAGTATTAACTGGACTGTTGTGAAGTGGTGTACTAGCTCTGGTGGTCGCAATGGTAGTATTAACTGGACTGTTGTGAAGTGGTTTGCTAACTCTGGTGGTCGCAATGGCAGTATGAACTGGACTGTTGTGAAGCGATGTAAGTCTGATGATGGCAACTGTCTTTGATACGACTGGCAAGTAGCTGTTGTGGCATTCAACACGATTGGCCAGTATGCATACGTGCACTACGCAGCTGGACTGGATTGCCAGAATAGATAGGCCCGTAAGGGACCGCATTGTTGTTATGTGTCAATGCTGAAAGTCTGCAGAATTTACAGGCACATGGTAGTTTTAATTGCAGGTTGTTGGTGTTACGTGTCAATGCTGAAAGTCTGCAGAATTTACAGGCACATGGAAGTTCTAAATGCAGGTTGTTGGTGTTACGTGCGGTATATTACGTACCCAGTAATACACAGTGAATTGACATCCAATCAATGACCCTTTTCCTTATGTGCCCAGTAATACACAGTAATTTGACTATGTGATATATGTGCCCAGTAAAACACAGTGAATTGACATCCAATCAATGCCCCTTTTACTTATGTGCTTATGTCATATATGTGCCCAGTATTACAGAGAATTGACATCCAATCAATGCCCCTTTTACCACGTCACAGTTGGCAGGCAGTCCTAGTTTGTGGCATACAGTTGGTCAGGATGTCTCTCTTGTTCTTGATCCAGGACCATGCAAATCGATAACCCTTTTACCGCGTTGCAGTTGGCATACAGTCCTAGTAAGTGGCATATAGTTGGTCGGGATGTCTTTCTTGATCCAAGACCATGCAAGGGAGGTTGAGGGTCAGAAGGGAATGGAGAAGCGAGAGGAGTCCGAGAGCTAGGCTGTGCACTCGGGTGTTGTTTATAGACGTCCTTGCTTGATGGGCTCTGTGTGGCTTGATGGGCAACGTGTGGCTTGATGTGCTCTATCTGGCTTGATATGGGCTCTGTGTGGCTTGGTGGGCAATGTGTGGCTTGATATGGCTTGATGGGCAATACGTGGCTTGATGGGCTCTATCTGGCTTGATATGGGCTCTGCGTGGCTTGGTGGGCAATGTGTGGCTTGATGGGCTCTGCGTGGCTTGATATGGCTTGATGGGCAATACGTGGCTTGATGAGCTCTGTGTGGCTTGATGTGGCTTGATATGGGCACTGTGCGATTGAAATGGTGTGCTGGGCAATTCGTGGAATGATGAGCTCTGTGTGGCTTGGTGGGCAAGGTGTGGCTTGATGGGCAATGTGTGGCTTGATGTGGCTTGATATGGGCACTGTGCGGCTTGAAATGATTTGCTGGGCAATTCGTGGAATGATGAGCTCTGTGTGGCTTGATGGGCAAGGTGTGGCTTGATGGGCAATGTGTGGCTTGATGTGGCTTGATATGGGCACTGTGCGGCTTGAAATGGTTTGCTGGGCAATACGTGGCTTGATGAGCTCTGTGTGGCTTGGTGGGCACTGTGTGGCTTGATGGGATCTGTGTGGCTTGATATGGCTTGATGGCAATACGTGGCTTGATATGGCTTGATGGCAATACGTGGCTTGATATGGCTTGATGGCAATACGTGGCTTATTGGGCAATGCATGGCTTGATATGGGCTCTGTGTGGCTTGATGGGCAAGGTGTGGCTTGATGGGCAATGTGTGGTTTACTGGTGTGAGTGACCACAAACTAAGGCGGCAACTACTAGATACATGCCCGCCCGTTTGTATGTGGCTTGGTATGGGCACTGTGTGGTATGCTGGTGTGAGTCATCACAAACTATGGTGGCCACTACTAGATACATGCCCGCCCGTTTGTACAAACTGTTGCAGACCATGCTGAATGCTGGGTCCTTGCACAAGGCATACTCACATGCGCGTACACGCACACACAAACACACACACACACACACACATGCAAACTCCTGACAAGCCACCTGTATGCATGCCTATGTCCAAACACTTCCTTGCTTGTATGCAGCCACGAGTCAAACCTACACACACACACAAACTCCTGACAAGCTACCTGTATGCAGCCACGAGTCAAACCTACATGCCATCATCTTTACAAGGACGCGGCAGGTACGGTACAAAGCAAGGTTTTTGTATGCTATGCCCTGCCTTGTGCGTGCGTGTGTGTATGTGTGTGTATGTTTGTGTTGTGTGGTTTGCTGTGTCAGTGCTTTGCGATGTGTGTATGTGTGTGTGTGCGTGTGTTCGTGTGTGTTAGTATGTGTGTGTGTGCGTGTGTGCGTGTGTGTGTTTGTGTGTATGTGTGTGTGTGTGTTTGTGTGTGTGTGCAGCTTGTAATGTTGTTTGCTCTCGGCCTTGCTCCAGTTTTGCTAACCTAGTTACCTATAGCAGGCTGCCTGCCTTCTAACATCCTCCTTTATTGTATTGTCCAGCCATTTTGTGAATCAACATTACTATTTTCCCAGGCAGACTCTTTATGCCCTCAGACAACCATATCCTGAGCCCCTCACGAACATGCTCCACACACTCATGTAAGCACACCACACGCACACGCACGCACATACACACACATGCACGTACACACGCACACACGCACACACATGTGCAAGCGCACACGCACGCAATCACAGTACACACACACACAAATACACACACACACATACACACACACACATACAAATACGCACCATGCAGGGCGCTTACCATTTGGCCAGGGTCCTCGAGAATGCCATGCATCCCGTGCCTCACAGCCCAGACACTGCCCTGCTGAAGAATGCTTCAGTTCATGTTCTTACTGGCCATGGGGGGTCCAGCCAAGTCACAAAGGTGTGTGTGTATGTGTGTATGTGTGTGTGTGTGTGTCTGAGTGTTGGTAAATGCTGACTAAGAACAACAAAAACGTATAACGCTGAGCCAGGCTTTGGTCTCCAATCACTTCTTCCACAGTGTTTCAACAGTTTGCGCTGCGTGCAATAACACTGGCCACTTTCAATGGTGATTTGGTGCAAGGGAGGGATTTGGTGCAAGGGAAGCGTTGGCTTGGCCCAAGCAAAAAAAGGGGTTCATTTGTCAATATTTGGTAATTCTGAATTCTGTTAGTGCGTGCCTTCATTGCTTATTACCTGTGCGGCACTCGACTACAGATACAGCAGCTCCTGAGCGACATGGTGCACGGAGGAGGTGGCACTGGCCAGACCAAACACCGGCAGCTCGTTTTGCCAGACGCTTCAAAAGTGTCAAACTCTTTAAGATAAAGTGTTGCTTACAGAAGGAGACGCGTTACTTCTGAACTCTGTTATTGCGTGCCTTCATTGCTCACCTGTGCGGCACTCAATTACAGAAACGGCAGCTCCCGAGCAACATGGTGCACGGAGAAGGCGGCACTGACCCTGATGGTCAGCAGGAGGACGAGCATCATGGAATGAATGCCGCCCAGCAGCGAGCCACTTTAGGAGCGTTCAAGGTATCTTTTGTGTGGGACCTCCTACGTTGTTGCAGGTCCTTGTGGCTGATCGAGCTTGCATCAGAGGCTGTGTACATGTGACACTTCGTAGCTGTGACAACGTGAAAGGACATGTTGCCTGGGCAAGTGTACATTTCGCACTGTGTGCCTGTGACACTGTGTGTACATTTGACACTGTGTGCCGGTGACGCTGTGTGCCTGTGACACCGTGTGCCTGTGACACTGTGTGCTTATGACACTGTGTGCCTGTGACACTGTGTGCCTATGACACTGTGTACATTTGACACTGTGTGCCTATGACGCTGTGTACCTATGACAATGTGTGCCTATGACACTGTGTGCCTGTGACACTGTGTGCCTGTGACGCTGTGTGCCTGTGACGCTGTGTGCCTGTGACACTGTGTGCCTATGACGCTGTGTGCCTGTGACAATGTGTGCCTGTGACACTGTGTGCCTGTGACACTGTGTGCCTGTGACAATGTGTGCCTGTGACAATGTGTGCCTGTGACGCTGTGTGCCTGTGACACAATGTGCCTGTGACACTGTGTGCCTGTGACGCTGTGTGCCTGTGACACTGTGTGCCTATGACAATGTGTGCCTATGACACTGTGTGCCTATGACGCTGTGTGCCTGTGACGCTGTGTGCCTGTGACACTGTGTGCCTATGACACTGTGTGCCTGTGACACTGTGTGCCTATGACACTGTGTACATTTGACACTGTGTGCCTATGACGCTGTGTACCTATGACAATGTGTGCCTATGACACAGTGTGCCTGTGACACTGTGTGCCTGTGACGCTGTGTGCCTGTGACAATGTGTGCCTGTGACATTGTGTGCCTATGACGCTGTGTGCCTGTGACAATGTGTGCCTGTGACACTGTGTGCCTATGACACTGTGTGCCTGTGACAATGTGTGCCTGTGACACTGTGTGCCTATGACACTGTGTGCCTGTGACGCTGTGTGCCTGTGACGCTGTGTGCCTATGACACTGTGTGCCTGTGACACTGTGTGCCTATGACAATGTGTGCCTATGACACTGTGTGCCTATGACACTGTGTGCCTGTGACGCTGTGTGCCTGTGACACTGTGTGCCTATGACAATGTGTGCCTATGACACTGTGTGCCTGTGACACTGTGTGCCTGTGACGCTGTGTGCCTGTGACAATGTGTGTCTGTGACATTGTGTGCCTGTGACACTGTGTGCCTATGACACTGTGTGCCTATAACGCTGTGTGCCTATGACACTGTGTGCCTGTGACAATGTGTGCCTATGACAATGTGTGCCTGTGACACTGTGTGCCTGTGACGCTGTGTGCCTGTGACAATGTGTGTCTGTGACATTGTGTGCCTGTGACATTGTGTGCCTGTGACGCTGTGTGAATATGACACTGTGTGCCTATAATGCTGTGTGCCTATGACACTGTGTGCCTGTGACACTGTGTGCCTATGACACTCTTGGGGTTGGCCAGAACCCTACATAATACATAACATATGGTGCTTTGTACAAATGGCACTGGGTACCTATGTCAAAGTGAAAGGGCATGTTGCCTGGGCAAGTGAACAGTTGGCACTGTGTGCCTATGACACTGTGTGCCTATGACACTGTGTGCCTGTGACACTGTGTGTCTATGGCACTGTGTGCCTATGACACTGTGTGTTTATTTGGCACTGTGTGCCTATGACAATGTGTGCCTATGACACTGTGTGCCTGTGACGCTGTGTGCCTGTGACGCTGTGTACATATGACGCTGTGTGCCTACGGCTCTTGGGGTTGTCCAGAACCCTACATTGGTTGTTATGTACATAAGATGTTGTGCATGTATGACACTGCATACGTGTACACAACTTCAAAAGAAAACATTGAAAACATTGCTTCCAAGGTTACAATGCTCAAACACCTTTAGTGTGTACAATATCAGAGTGTACAATGTCAGTGTGTACAATATCAGTGTGTACAATGTTCCCACCTTTAGTGTGTACAAGTCTGAGGCCTGATTATGACTGATATCGTTTGGAGTGTTCTGTCCTCGTTGCTTGTAAGCAAACATCATTGACCGCAATTGCTGTGCTTCATGCAAACATCATTGACCGCAATTGCTGTGCTTCACGCAAACATCATTGACCGCAATTGCTGTGCTTCACGCAAACATCATTGACCGCAATTCCTGTGCTTCACGCAAACATCATTGACCGCAATTCCTGTGCTTCACGTCAACCCTAGAGCATAGCATCTTGGAACTGCTCTGTACTTAGGGTTGGCCAAAACTGTATACCTATCTACACCGTATATATGATGGTTTCCCTGCCAAAGATATGACCGAATATCTCATGGTTTCCCTGCCAAAAATACGGTGTAAACACCGTATATCTATGGTGTGGCCAACCCTACCAGCACTCCTTTCTTGTCACCTTTTAACAGTAGACGTCTATGTCTGTGGTTGGACCTGATCTTTATACTCTTTCTCGTCACATCTGCATATTGGTGATTTTCCACTGTTATTGAATACACAGGCGCACGGAAGACGGCTGCTCGTGGCCACCACAGCCGCGGAGGAGGGCTTGGACGTGCCTAGTTGTGAGCTGGTGGGTCGGTTTGCTTGCCCAGTCATGTGCTGGTGGATGTGTGTGCCTAACTGTCAGCTGGTGGGCGGATGTGCGCGTCTTGTAGTGTGCTGGTGGATGTGCGTGCCTAGTTGTGAGCTGGTGGGTGTGCGTGCCTAGTTGTGAGCTGGTAGGTTGGTTTGCTTGCCCAGTTACGTGCGGTGGATATGTGTGCCTAACTGTAAGCTGGTGGGCGGATGTGCGCGCCTCGTAGTGTGCTGGTGGATGTGCGTGCCTAGTTGTGAGCTGGTGGGTGTGCGTGCCTAGTTGTGAGCTTGTGTAGGTGCTTGGTGGATGACAGCACGCTCCAGAGTGTAATGAAATGGTATTCAGCTTTTCCCATTATATGTGAGGTGTGTTTCAAGTCTAAAGGATCGAAAGAGAGAGCAAGACAGCACACGTTCCATGTCGTAGGGGGCTCCGTACGGGGAGCAGTGGGGTGTGATACATAATCAAGGTTCGAATTTGCAAACGTGACCACACCCACGCAAAATATGGTTTTTTTTGCAACGCTATCAAAGTTGCAAGTTTGCAAGATACAGCTGTTCGCAGTGTACAGGTTTGAACAGGTTGGAACGGAATCGGTGTACAGGTTGAACAGGCACAGCTGTTCGTCGTCACTGACACTCCCACCTCTTGTCACGCTTCAAAGGAACCCCCATTAAGATGACGCATCTCTTCTTTTTCCACACGGAAAACAAAATCGGCAGCAAAAGCCCGGTGCCAATCAATCGATTTTTATCATTTTTTTATTACTCGCATATTTGCATCTCAGGTTGTGCGCTTCTCGCCCGCAGCAACAGGCACCCAGCAGGTGCAAGCCAAGGGGAGGGGCAGGATGCCAAACGCACGTTATGTGTGCCTGATCCAGGTAAACGTACGTTACGTGTGCCGCTCAGATGCCCCCCAGAGGCATATATAACGATGTGACCTTATCTTACCTTACCTTACGTGTGCCTACGCATGTTGCATTTCGTTATGTGTGCCATTAACGTCTACGTACTACGTGTGCCTAGCGCCTTTTTGATTTAGTTATAAGATTTTTCCAAGTTCCGCTCAGGTGCCCACCAGAGGCATATATAGCGATGTAACCTTACCTTGCCTCACCTACGTACTACGTGTGCCTACGCACGTTGCCTCACGTGCACCAAACGCACGTTACGTTCCGTTACGTGTGCAAAAAATGCCTACGTATTACGTGTGCCTAAGCACGTTGCGTCACGTGCACCAAACGCACGTTACGTTCCGTTACGTGTGCAAAAAATGCCTACGTACTACGTGTGCCTACGCACGCTGCGTCACGTGCACCAAATGCACGTTAGGTTCCGTTACATGTGCCAAAAACGCCTACGTACTGCGTGTGCCTATGCACGTTGCGTCACGTGTGCCAAACGCATACTACGTACTATGTGTGCCTACGCACGCTGCGTCACGTGTGCCAAATGCACGCTACGTGTGCCTGATCCAGGTAAGTGTGATGAGTGACTAGTGACTAGTGTTCATTTTATTAACTTGTGACGACATCACAAGGAACCAGCTTGAGAAATGGATTTGCAGTGCATTCGCAACAGCCACATGGTGTTTCGTGCCTCCTGAGCGGCACAACGCTTGGGAAGTGGGGACGTGGACAAGGTTGCTGTCAGATTTTAGTCTTCAAGCGGCTTTGATGGAAAGGTGTTGCGACCTGTATCGCCCTAAAAAAATTTTAACCCTTATTTTACCCGCACATTTTTTCACTTTATAGAAAACCAGCTACGGGCGACTCGCAAAAAATAAAATCTTAGTTGCGGGCAAACCGAAGGTTTTTCGGACCCCCTGAAGTTCCCTTGTTGCGACCTGAATTGCCCAAACATGACAAATTTCTAGGGTTAGCCAGAAATGTATATATATAGGGTATTTCTGGCAGGGAAATTACCAAACATACGGTGTATATATACGGTTCTGGCCAACCCTACAAATTTCCTGCAGCTTGGTAAGTAGGAAACAGCTAACCAGTATTCCACGCAGCGTGTTATGCTTTACCACATCAGCAGCTCAGGACAGGGATCTATATGGCGCTGCAAATGCCTTCACCACAAAAATAAGAAGGGATAATCGTTGGGGATAAAGAGGTTTGCAGGCTGGTTCATTGGGGACCTAGAGGTTTGCAGGCTGGTTCAGGGTGTGACCACTTGTTGTTAATGTGCTTTCGTGAAGGCGGAGGAAACTTGCACGTCAGTGGTAATGCCTAAATGCTGCAGAATGGGATAGTACTAAACAGGCACCTGGTCCATAAGTTGCACCTGCCTAAGCTGCAGAATGAGATTTGCTCAAAACAGCTGTGTGAAAGGCATCGCATGCCAAAACTGAGTGGACAACATTGTTGCTGCTGCTTCTAGTCCTGTAATTAACAAGATGTGCAAGTTGTATCGTGAGCCTTTCGGTCCAAAAGGTAAGGTACGGTTACATCGCTGTATTTGCCTCAGGAGGCATCTGAGCGGAAGCTTGGAAAAGGCCTGTAGCCAAACCTAGCTGATCAAAAGGGGGGGGGTTCAAGAGAACGATGAAAACAAAAGTATGGAGAAGAGAGTGTATAGGGGTCGGTCCAAAAGGCGTGCTATTCATACTAAGCCGGCTTTTGTAGAGGGGTGAGATGCGTGGCCTGATTTTTAAATGGTACCTTCCAGCATCCAAAGCTTACTATCATTTGCCTTCTTGTATGACTTAGTTTCTCACTTTTTCACGACCTTGTTTAGCACTCTTGATCCCCATTGATTTCTCCTTTCCTTTTTGCGGTGGAGGAGCTTTACGGTACTCGGTACCAAAGTGGCTCCTTTTCCTTAATTAATGTGGGGAGTGGCTTTCACTGCCTGCGTAGTTCTTTCTTTTTTTGTTTAGCCCTCCTGTGTCAAATGGTGGTGCAGGCGGCAGCACCTTGATGAGGCTCTGCATGGTTGTTCTTTGCCACTTTTTAACTTCTCATTCCTGTGTAGGATGGCGGTGTGTGCGGCAGCACCTCCATCAGGTTCCGCATCCAACGTTTATCCTTTGTCATCTTTATGACCTTTGTTTCTCACTCCTGTGTTGGATGGCAGTTTGTGGGCGGCAGCACCTCCATCAGGTTCCACATCCAACGCTTATCTTTTGTCATCTTTAGTGACCTTGTTTCTCACTCCTGTGTAGGATGGTGGTATGGGCGGTGGCAGCGATCAGGCGCTGCATGCAAAATCGGTGCGCGAAGAGCGGGCTCTGCGGGAAGGACTAAGGGCCAGTGAACGTGCTGATTGAATGCACATCACACTTGCAACCAACTTTAGTAACACTTGTCTTGCGAGAAGATAGAAGAGAATGCTTGCTGTGGAAGAAGGACCTGTGTTTCCTACATCAGTTTAACTGAGGTTTAACTGAATCAAAGCATGCAGATGTGTGGTGCACTTTGATTGCAAACAATAAATTAACATTGTATCAACTTGTATTACCGGAACACTAATTTGCAGATCTTTTTCATGAACAGCCTTAGGCTGCACACAAAGGATGATGCGACAACAATTACAGACAAGTTGTTGGTATGCAAAGTGTATGCAGAACCCATACCACTTGCAACCACGTAAGCGCAGGCAGTGATAAACCACTGCCCATAGCAATTAAGAAAAAGGGGCCACTATGGTACCGCTTACCATAAACTCCTCCACCGCAAAGAAGAATAGAAAGGTCAACTGGGATCAGGATTGTTGCGGGCTTGCGTCACCACCCAAAACATTAATTATTGGACCATCAGACCCTTGGTACCTGGTCGGTATATGGTCGGTACCATACTTGCAGCAGACCAACCAAGCTAGAAAAACTGCTGAAATGTTATGGTAATGACATTAAACGTTCCCTGTAAGGATGCCTTAAGGAGTGTGTTTCTAGATATAACAAAAGCAACAACAGTCAAGGTTTGGGTCTGGGTGCTACGGCACACAACCCCCCTGACTCAGATTTATTTCTTTTTTATTGTTAGTGCGGTGGGGGGTTGCCTGGTGCGGGCACCAAAGTTGCCCCCTCCCTTGATCGCCGCTGGCTGTGTCATCACTACCAGCGGAGTCTTATCTTTTCTTGTCATGGGGGGTGGGTGGATGTTGTCATGTAAGCCACTGTATTTTGCCTTTTTAAAAGCCTTTTGAAGAACGTTGAAGCGTTCAGGGGTGAGCATGCCTTTGCATTTTCCGTCTACGTTGTATGACTGTGTTGGTAGAGTAGCACGGCAAGTTTCAGTGCTGTAGGGCTGACTATAAGACTCGGTAGTTTTTGTGGATTGGCAGTGGCCGAGATGGGTGGTCATCCCTGTAGACCCTTAGCTTAGCTCTACAATGTCTGTGCCTGGTGCTCTTGTTTGTTTGAGGCTGGTACTCCAGTCTCTTTGTGACTTCTTTCCTCCTTCTGGTACTCTGTTGGACCTCTCTGACTGGGCCTTTTTTGTCTGCCGGTAAAGGAGTTTTACGGTTCTCGGTACCAAAGTGGCTTACTTTTCCATAACTTCATGTGGGGAGTGGTTTCTACCGCCTGCGTAGTTTTTCTTTTCTTTTTCTTTTCTTGGATGCAGTAGGTTGGTTTTATGTTACTCATCTGCTGTGTGGGGGGGTTGGTACCATTGTCTTGTGGGATGGAGGAGGTAGTTGTCTGTTCAATGGTTACAATGGGGGGTGACCTTCAGCCAGGTAGTTTGGCTGATCGGCTGCTGACTGGTCTCGGCCAGCCACAAATAAATCCATAAGCTCAGAATGAAAAGAAAAAGTCTATTGTTCTGCTGAGAAAGGACATCATGAACAAGTTGGTTGTTGACCTGTTGCAGCAAAAAGGGTTGGGCTGCTGAAAAGTCCTCAAAAAAAGGTGAAAACAGAAAGGAAAAGTGTTCCCTCAGCTCACAAACTCGATGGTCTTGGCAAATTAAAAGAGCATGCACCTCGTTCTGAACATGTTCATCTTCACCAGGACATTGGTCACATACGCAAGAACCATCT
>Ga0307947_1002383_pt1 | contig 15023 bp, 13 predicted proteins | sample OrgLakmetagen232_FD_201840 | JGI IMG/M metagenome (GOLD analysis project Ga0307947, IMG submission 201840) | Saline water microbial communities from Organic Lake, Antarctica - #232 | ecosystem: Environmental > Aquatic > Non-marine Saline and Alkaline > Saline | place: Antarctica: Organic Lake...
CCCACACCCACACCCACACCCGCACCCGCACCCGCACCCGCACCCGCACCCGCACCCGCACCCGCACCCGCACCCGCACCCATACCCATACCCACATCCGCTTCCGCACCCACACCCACACCCACACTCACACCCGCACCCACACCCACACCTACCGCTGCTTCTTTCTTCTGCTCTGCACGGAAGTTCTCCATTTCTTTATCCGTGAAACCCAAGCCCATGATCATTTGCGAGCGAGCGTCTTGACCCGTGCCCTGTCAGAGTGCGCACACAAGCACACTCATAAGTGTATATGAGTAACTAGCATACTCATATCAAGCATACTCATAAGTGTTTACGGTGTTCCTCAGTTTTAGCGTGCATATGGGTGCGCAAGGTGTACGTAGGCAGGCATGCAGACACACATATTCACACACACACACCTGCTGGTGTGCTGATTTGCTGTGCTCATGCTCATCCTCTTCAGCTGCTTCCTCTTCCTCCTGCTCTTCCTCCTCCTCACGTTCCCTTGAGTGTGTGCATGTGTGCACAGATTTGTGATAACCATGCAAGGGCGCATGCGTTGTGTACTCACACACACAATGAAGTGGGAGTGCATGGATGTGTGATGGTGGTGGTGCTTGTGTGTGGCGGTATCGCAGTGCAGAACACGAGCAGGTATGTGTGTGTGTGTGTGTGTGATGGTGGTGGCGGCGTCGCAGGTGTGTGTGTGTGACGGTGGTGGCGGTGTCGCAGTGCAGAACACAAGCAGGTGTGTGTGTGTGTGTGATAGTGGTGGCGGCGGCGTCGCAGGTGTGTGTGTGTGTGTGATGGTGGTGGCGGTGTCGCAGTGCAGAACACGAGCAGTAGAGTGCAAGGAAAAGCACAAAGAGGCCTTGATCAAAGGCACGAGTACTAAGCAACACAAGCACACATGTGTACACATGTACACGTACACATGCACCTACACAAGGCGCACGTGAACCACACACATAACACATGCTCATACGTACATGTACACACACAGACACCTACGTACACAATGCACACACCAACCTGTACAGAGTGGGTTCACTCCCGGAGGTGCGCATGAGCAGCATGAATGCACACTGCCTCAAACGGGCGTCACTGGTGGCGTGCATGAGATGGTACAGCTGCTTGGCAGCCTGTAGTGTGCATGTTGGTATGTGCTCGTGTGTGTGTGTGCGTGTGTGTGTGTGTGCGCGCACGCTTGCGTGCGTACGTGAGTGCATGAGATGGTACAGCTGCTTGGGCAGCCTGCAGAGTGCATGTTGGCATGTGCTTGTGTGTGTGTGTGTGTGTGTGTGTGTGCGTGTGTTTGTGTGTATCCTCGCGTGCATATGTGAGTGCATGAGAAGGTACAGCTGCTTGGCAGCCTGCAACTCATGGTGTTGATGTGTGTGTACGTGTGTGCTGTATGGCTGTGCTTGTGTATGTGAAAGGCACAAGTCAGTACAGCTGCACAACGGCTGCCAGTGATGTGTATGTGTGCAAGCTGCACATGTGTGTGTATGAGTGTGGATTGTGTAAATTTAATGTGTACATTTGTGTGAACGTTTGGTGTGTACATTTGGTGTGTACGTGTGGTGTGTAAATTTGGTGTGTATGAGTGCAGTGTGTACGTGTGCAAGCTGCATATAATTCTGTATACGAGTCTGAAATGTGTGGATGTGTGCGTAGACCACAAGCGTGTTGTGTGCTGGTCATAAAAGCGTAAAGAAAGGGCAGAGGTAGACGTAGATTGCAGCTGATGGCATCATCACAAGCTTCGTAGCAGCCGCTGACGCCGTTGCCTGTTTGCATTGGCTGGATTCCCTGTTGTTTGCATTGACTGGGTTCCCAGTCGTTTGCATTGACCGGATTCCCAGTCATTTGCATTGACTGTTTTCCTAGTCGTTTGCATTGGCTGAATTCCCAGTCGAGTGCACTGGCTGGATTTCCATGTCGTTTGCATTGACTAAATTCCCAGTCGATTGCACTGGCTGGATTTCCAGTTCCTTACATGCAGGAGGTAACGAGGTAACTAAAGGAGTTTTGGCCGAAATATATAAATCAGTCGGCAAAGATTTGGGGGAGCTCGTTCTTTCCACTATCCTTGGAGCACAACCACACCCTTTACCTCACAAAAACAAAGATGTTGTCACATCTGCAGTCATTGCACATACAACGTTACAGTAGCTCGCCGTTATGTGTACCACTTTGATGTGAAGTATGTGTACTAGTTTGGTGTGAAATATGTGCACTACTTTGGTGTGAGATATGTGTACTACTTTGGTGTGAAGTATGTGCACTTCTTTGGTGTGAGATATGTGTACTAGTTTGGTGTGAGAATGTGTACTACTTTGGTGTGAAGTATTTGCACTATTTTGGTATGCGACGTGTGTACGTACACCTTATGTCAGAGATGTGACATTGCGCCATGCAAGTATGTCATTCTGAGGTTGAGCACAAGCCTAATTATGTCATTCACACCACACACGTAGAGTTGGCCAGGACTGTATATATATACTATACACGGTGTATGTATGGCAGCTTTAGCAGGGAAAATGTCCATACACGGTAAAATATGGTGTATATGTATGGTTCTGGCCAAGAGGCACACAGATGATCGAAATATAAATTCACCACCTTACAAATAATGTATAACAGGCTCAAATTACCCTACGTACGAAGGGCCTGTGATCACCCTGACGGAAAGGGGGCCTTTTCTCGCCCTCCTAACAATCCCACAAAAATAGGGAATGTTAAATCCCCGCATTTAGGGGCCTTTTGTCACCCCACATAATTATAAGGGACATATTACAGCCGTGCAGGTACTGTCCGGAGTTAAAATATATGCTGCCTTGCTCGCACACAGAAAAGGATAAACAAGTGCACAAAACAACAGAGTTGAAGCTTGTGCTGACATGAGCCTGCGCGGTAAAGTACCCCAACACTGAGTGCATGTTCTAGCAAGGGTCCCATCTAAGAAAAGTAGCATATAGCACACGGAATCCGTGTCACGGATACAGCAGTAAGGTCATGACATCGTCACCCCAACAAGATCAAACGACGGGATTGATACGACGCTCGGCAATAGTCTGACCTGAGGGGGTATGCTGACCAATTGCTGCTCTGCCAAAGCAGCAGCAGCGTCCTCTGGGGTGGGTAGCTGACCTGTGCAGGCACCATACAGTGCAGGAGTGCAGTCAAACACACAGGCGCATGCAGCAATGTACGTGAGCTCTGTGCAGGCAACATACAGTGCAGGAGTGCAGTCAAACACAGGCGCATGCAGCATTTGCGTGTGAGCTGGTGTGTTGGTGCTGTTGTTGTTGTGACTTTTGGCCTTAGGTGCTTGTCAGTGCGTGTGTGTGTATGGTGCGTGTGCGTGCACACGTGGTGTGCATGGTGAATTTGTATGTGCATGGTGTGTGTGCGCGCACGTGGTGTGCATGATGAATGTGTATGTGCATGGTGTGTGTGCGCGCACGTGGTGTGTATGGTGCGTGTGTATGTGTATGGTGTGTGTGCGCGCACGTGGTGTGTATGGTGTGTGGTGTGAGTGTGCATGTGTGACCCTGCTCACCCTCCTTAACACCAGGGCTGGGCATCTGGCCTGTAGAAGAACATACTAGTATAGATCAGAAGTACATACTAGTATAGATCAGAAGTACATACTAGTATAGATCAGAAGCACATACTAGTATAGATCAGAAGCACATACTAGTATAGAACCTAAGAGGGTGTTATAGAAGATAGCCTGATCTATGACACTCACACCAAGTCACCACTGCAGGGAACAATGCAAGAGAGCGAAGGCGCGCACACAGCCAAGCCCAGCAGTGGATTCTTCAGGTGCATGTAGATCTACAGCAGCACACAAGTGACACTCGCTGTGTACACACACACACGCACATGCGCACGCACGCACAGACACGCACACACACGCCCCACCCTTGCCCAGTGCATTCTCCAGGCTGCACAGGAAATACAACGAGCCAGGTCCAATCACGCACACACACACACCCACACACATTGCTCTTACCCAGTGTCTCTGGGGGTAGTGTAATAAGCTGAACGATAGGTGCATGCACACGCACATGCACGTTGCTCTTACCTAGTATCTCAGGGGGTGCGTAACTTGAGTAAAACGATGGACGCATACACACACATACACATACACACATATACATACACACACATACACATACACACACACAAGCACATCGCTCTTACCCAGTATCTCCAGGGTGCCCACCAATAGAGCAGCCATGCCAGATGCCCCCCAACCTGGGGCATGTAAAAGGTCCAAAGTACACTCCACAGCTGCCTTTGCCTGCGTGAGTATGTGTGTGTTTGCTTGTGTATGTGTGTGTGCATGTGTGTATGTGTGTACCGTACATAGAGGACCTTCAGTAATAATTGGGTTTTTATCATAAGCAGCGATTGGATTGCTAGAGTAATAAACGCTTGGCCATCTGTTTGTCTTAGATTTTGCGTGCTACAGGAAGTAGATTGGTAAGGACGGGCCTGCATAGAAATTATTTGGCTGGGTCCCTAAATTTCAATCCCTTGGCCATTCAGACTGTGAGAATGGGTCCAAAAGATAGGGGGACGGAAGCCCTAAAGCGTACTTTTTATGGGGTGGTGGTGAGTGAGTACATGTAGGAAATAATCGGTTTAGATGTTCATTTGTGTGTGTGTGTGTGTGTTTGTGTGTGTGTGTGTGTGTGTGTGTGTGCGAGAGAAGAGGTACAAATAACAAAGCCTGATGACGCTGACTTGTGGTTGTGTATGTGTATATGTGTGTATTTGTGGTATAACGTACGCACAAAAGCATGTGCTCACACTATGTCGACAAATCTGCACTTGAGATTATAGATCCAGGGTCCTCCCCCACCGAGGCATGTGGACACGGCCCCTGCTCTTGAGCTGCAACACCTAATGCATTCACCACAAACCCTCTACACATGTGGATAACCCCCCCCCCAACACATGTGGATACCCCCCTACACATGTGGACACGGCGCCTGCTCTTGAGGTGCAACACCTAATGTATTCACCACAGGCAGCAGCACTTTGGAATAGGCAGCGCAGTGTACTCACCACAAACAGCATCACTTTGGAATAGGCAGCGCAGTGCATTCACCACAGGCAGCAGCACTTTGGAATAGGCAGCGCAGTGTACTCACCACAGGCAGCAGCACTTTGGAATAGGCAGCGCAGTGCATTCACCATAGGCAGCAGCTCTTTGGAATAGGCAGCGTAATGTACTCACCATAAACAGCAGCAATTTTGGAATAGGCAGTGTAGTGTATTCACCACAAACAGCAGCAATTTTGGAATAGGCAGTGTAGTGTATTCACCACAGGCAGCAGCACTTTGGAATAGGCAGCGCAGTGTATTCACCACAAACAGCAGCAATTTTAGAATAGGCAGTGTAGTGTATTCACCACAAACAGCAGCAATTTTGGAATAGGCAGCGCAGTGTATTCACCACAGGCAGCAGCACTTTGGAATAGGCAGCGCAGTGTACTCACCACAGGCAGCAGCACTTTGGAATAGGCAGCGCAGTGCATTCACCATAGGCAGCAGCTCTTTGGAATAGGCAGCGCAGTGTATTCATCACAAACAGCAGCTCTTTGGAATAGGCAGTGTAGTGTATTCACCACAGGCAGCAGCACTTTGGAATAGGCAGCGCAGTGTATTCACCACAGGCAGCAGCACTTTGGAATAGGCAGTGTAATGTACTCACCATAAACAGCAGCAATTTTGGAATAGGCAGTGTAGTGTATTCACCACAAACAGCAGCAATTTTGGAATAGGCAGTGTAGTGTATTCACCACAGGCAGCAGCACTTTGGAATAGGCAGCGCAGTGTATTCACCACAAACAGCAGCAATTTTAGAATAGGCAGTGTAGTGTATTCACCACAAACAGCAGCAATTTTGGAATAGGCAGCGCAGTGTATTCACCACAGGCAGCAGCACTTTGGAATAGGCAGCGTAATGTATTCACCACAGGCAGCAGCACTTTTGAATAGGCAGTGTAATGTACTCACCACAAACAGCAGCTCTTTGGAATAGGCAGTGCAGGTCTAGGCTTTACCCGGAACCGTCGGCCATACATTGAATACATCACTACCAGATTACACTGTATAGACCGTAAATATGTATGTAACTTAAATACATCCCTACCAGAAACATCATACAGACCGTTTATAAATGGTGCTGCCTAGTCGGACTGGAATCGGTGTGTAGTACAAAATTGCCTTGTGCCCCAAACATGACTGAACCATGCGTAGCTCATGACATTGCATGCATGGCTGTGCACATGTGCAAGATAGCATCACTGTGCAAAAGCCCGGGCACACTTGAGTTGCAATTATTGCACAAACCATACCAGATGCACGTGCCAATTCATCCAGATTAATTACAAAGCACATCTTATTGCGTGCGTTCCTGCCACACTCTCCCTCATCCTATATGGGCAGAACAAACTCTACGGGATAATACCGGCTGTGGTGCAAGCATACATGCAAGCCACCTTCAACCCGAACAAGCTTTGAGAGCATTTGCACACATTACGTATCACACACAATCTCTGTATGTGTGTACATGCGTGTGTGTGTGTGTGTGCGTGCGTATATATGTGTGTGTGTGTGTGCGTATATGCGTGTTTGTGAGTATGCCCAGCCTCACCTTGTCTTCCATGGCTACAGTAAACTCAAGGTACACCAGGGACTGCGCAGCTGTCTGACGCAGCAGCAGGGCCACGTTCTGTGCAAAGGAAAGGGTGCGTGTATGTGTGTGTACTATTCGTGTGCAGGGTATGCCGTGAGCTACTGGACCACCCAACGCAGCAGCAGGGCCACGTTCTGTGCAAAGGGAGTGTTTGTGTGTGTGTCTGTGCGTGTGTGTGCATGTGTGTGTGTGTGCGTGTGTGTGTGTACTATTCGTGAGTAGGGTATGCCGTGAGATATTGAGCCACCTGACGCAGCAGCAGGGCCACGTTCTGTGCAAAGGAAGGGTGTGCGTGTGTGTGTGTACTATTCGTGAGTAGGGTATGCCGTGAGATATTAAACTACCTGACGCAGCAGCAGGGCCACGTTCTGTGCAAAGGGAGGGTGTTAATGTGTGTGTGTGTGTGTGTACTATTCGTGAGTAGGGTATGCCGTGAGCTACTGGACCACCCAACGCAGCAGCAGGGCCACGTTCTGTGCAAAGTAAGGGTGTGTTTGTGTGTGATATTCGTGAGTAGGGCATGCCGTGAGATATTGAGCCACCTGACGCAGCAGCAGGGCCACGTCTGTGCAAAGGAAGGGTGTGCGTGTGTGTGTGTTGCTGGTTACTGGTGCACAGACATGTCATAAGTCACAGAACAGCCTGACGCTCTGTTATTAGCAATAATAGGGCCACGTCCTGTGTACAGTAAGGATGCGTGTATACCACGCTTTACTTGTGTGCAGCATATGCTGTGAGATGCGTGTATACCATGCTTTACTGTGTGCAGCATATGCTGTGAGATGCGTGTATACCACGCTTTACTTGTGTGCAGCATATGCTGTGAGATGCGTGTATACCACGCTTTACTGTGTGCAGCATATGCTGAGAGATGCGTGTATACCACGCTTTACTTGTGTGCAGCGTACGCTGTGAGTTATTAAGCAGCCTGATGGAGCAGCAACAGCAGGGCCACATCCTATATATATAGTAAGAGTGTGCGTAAGTGTACGGAAGAGTGTACGTGAGAGTGTAGGTAAGAGTGTAGGTAAGAGTGTATGTAAGAATGAACGGTACGTGCTATACTACTTGTGTGCACCGTTCACTGCAAATTCCACAGCCGTTCACGCGGGGCTGCATTCTATAAAGTGTGTGGGAGTATGGTGCATGCCGTGTGTGTGTTTGTGTTTGTGCTTGTGTTTGTGTGAAGGGCAGTGGGGGGGATGCGCATGCCAAAGACAAAGCGTTCAACTGAAATCCACCCCTGCTGTGCACTCTTCGTACTTGACAGCGCATTGTTCTTACAATTGCAAGAGGAGAGACAGCTCAGCTACACACGTGTGTGTGTGTGTATATGGTGCGTAGCGTACGCCCTCCCTTTTGGCCTCGTGCAATGGGAGAGACAGCTGAGCTACACGTGTGTATGTGTGATGCGTGGCGTACGCCCTCCCTGTTGGGCTCATGCACTGCCCAAACCAGTAAGCAAAGGAGCACTTGTCACAGGACACCACAATTCCTTCTGCCCAGTTTAAGCGAAGGGCTGCTTTTGTCACAGGACAGTTTAAGCAAAGGGCTGCTTTTGTCACAGGTCAGTTTAGGCGAAGGGGTGCTTATGTCACAGGACAGTTTAAGCGAAGGGCTGCTTTTGTCACAGGACAGTTTAAGCGAAGGGCTGCTTTTGTCACAGGACAGTATAAGCGAAGGGCTGCTTTTGTCATAGGACAGTTTAAGCGAAGGGCTGCTTATGTCACAGGACAGTTAAAGCGAAGGGCTGCTTATGTCATAGGACAGTTTAAGCGAAGGGCTGCTTATGTCACAGGACAGTTTAAGCAAAGGGCTGCTTTTGTCACAGGACAGTTTAATCGAAGGGCTGCTTTTGGCACAGGACAGTTAAAGCAAAGGGCTGCTTATGTCATAGGGCACCGCATTTCCCTCTGCCCAATGCAAACAAGGGTCATGACAGTGCTACATTTTTGTTATAACACCATTGACAGTAATGACGATGGGCAATGTGAACTGTGTAGTCAGCCAGCATCAACTGTAGCAGCCTTGAAAAGGGAAGAGGCAAGCACTCACCGGTGACGCGTACGTGCGCAGTGTGCGGCGCACCCCCTCGTGGACCAGTGCAGTGCGCTCCTGCCATGCTCCTAGGGAGGCAGCAAGCTTGGCCAAAGACCGCAAACACGCGCGGCCTACCACATGGTTGGGGCTGGGCAGCATGTCCTGTGCGTGTGCATGTGCGTGTGTGTGTGCGTGTGTGTGTTTGTGTGCATATGTGTGTGTACCACATGGTTGGGGCTGGGCAGCATGTCCTGTGTGTGCGTGTGTGTGCGTGCGTGTGTGTGCGTGCGTGTGTGTGTGCATGTGTGTGTTTTGGTGCTCATGTGTGTGTGTGTGTGTGCGTGTGTGTGTGCGTGTGTGTGTGCATGCATCCATAGCAAGGTAGCTGCCAGCAATAGCAAGCAAAGTTTATGCTGTTAAACAATCATGTGTCACCCTTGCCCTATGAAAAAGCACGCACACGCTCTCAATGCGTGGCCATCCGGCAGAAATTTTACAAACAGCCAATTGGCTGGAGATAAAGATGATTGGCCAATTTGCAATTAGCCAAAATTAGCTGGAGAAAATTAAAGATATCAGCGTGCCTTCCTTGCCTCTGAGCGTACGTGCTCATTTATGTGCTTGCATTATCATCCAAAGAGGCCAGGGTCCATTTTGTGTGAAGGCAAACAGCACGCCAACCCACATCTCCAATGCCGCAAAGAAAGCAAAAGAAGGGCATCAAGCGTTCAAAGATGGGCAGCAATTCACCTCACCTCCAATGCCAGATGCCTGTCCAGCACGCGCAACACATCTGCCAGCAAAGAGGGGGTGCTGATGCGCAGGTGTCCAAGGGCCTCCACAAACCGGGCCACAAAGTGCGCATCACTGTGCGCGTTAAGTGAAACTTGGATGAGTGTATGGTCGTGTACTTCTGGCACGCATGCGCACTGTACGTGCTCAACGTATTTTCTTGTGGGCATGTGCGTATGTGTGTGTGTTTGTGTTTGTGTGTATGTGTGTGTATGTGCTATGACTCCTATCACTTATGAGATAGCGTGATGGTGCCTGAGGAAGCGTGGTGGTGCCTGACAAAGCGTGATGGTGCCTGTTTTGAGAAAGCGTGATGGTGCGTGCCTCACGCAGCAGATGCAGGATCACATCGTAGGTCACAGGCACCACCACTCCTCCTGGCAGCACAGGCGCTTCCGCACCTTTGCTCATGGCTCAGGCATCAACTACGCTCCCCCATAACATACTTTCTAGCAGGGCATGGTTGCCACCACTCCTCCCCGCAGCACAGGCACCACTACACTAGCTTCTCGGTTATAGGCACCCCCACACTTTCTCATAAAACACAGGCACCTCCTCTGATCTGTGTGCTTACCTGTACGGGTTCCCTGTGTTGTCCGCGTTGTCTAGAAAGCCCAGCAGCAAGTCCACAACCTCTGGATGCGAATATCCGGCGACGTCGCGCAAACGGGCCAATGCATGAGGCAGAGAGCGCAGCACGATGTACTCTGCATCGCAAAAAAACATGGGAGCAGCGGGTGAACGGTTTTGGGAAAAAGCATGCGCTTTGCATGTTTTGAACGGTGCTAGAATGATAGCAAGAGTGCGGTGCCCATGGTTTGTGGCAAATGTTAATGGGATGCGGTGCGTACAAATATGTGAGCTTGTAGCGCAAGCACGTAATTGCATGACGTGAATGCAATGATGCTTCAGCTTATTAGTGAAACCAGTGGGAGAGATTGACAAAGGTGGGTCACTGAGCAAGTGGGCAAAATAGTGCTCCTTCTTTGCATTTTAGCATTGATTGTGCTACCACCACCTCGCCACCTCATCAAGTTAGAATTGTCTAGATTGAAATTGAAGCTCAAATGTGAGCTACCAGAGCATTTGCTCAGTTCCAGATAGATTGCCCTGCATACACATAGACAGGACTGTCCGCACACGTAGGCACCAGCACCCTAATATGGAGCTTTCCATGGAAATTCGGCATGTTGATTTGCAAGCTGCATTAACCACATTATCTGTTCATTCCGTTCTTTGCAATGGTCCTTATGTTCATTGCAGGCAGGGATTCAAAACATGTGGTTTGGCACAGCGGGCAATCAGTCATGAAGATCAGGCAGCAAAATGTGGGTTTCACGCCGCAGCTGATTAAAACCTTGTACCTTGTGTGCTGAACTGTTTTGGATAGACTACATGCCAGAACCGGACTATAAAAATTATGGGGCACGTATCCAAGGAGCATGCAAAAACCATACCCCTTTGGGACCTCAGTGTCCCCCCTTTGGGAAATTATGGGTACACACACAACGCACACACACATACACACACACACGCACGCACGCATGCACGCACGCACGCACGTACGCACGCACGCACACATGCACGCATGCACGCACGCACGCACGCACGCACGCACGCACACACACACACACACAACCGCACCTGACAAGTCGCCAAACGCGTTGGGGCGTAGCTGTCGAGTGCGAGGGTCTTGAGTGGCATCGTTAAAGAACCTGAGCATGTGTGTGTGTGCGTGCAATTGTGTATACTTGGCTGAGTACATTTCAAAGTAAGCATGTTTGAGACCAGCTCAGACAGATACAGCGTAGGCACTGTCAAGGCAGGCTGGGAGCAACATTCTCTGTATCCCTGTCATGTCCCTCCTTCCTTGCTTTTCCCTCTCTCCCTCTCTGCCTCCTCACTTAACGCACCCTCCTCCTTCCTCTTACATCCTTGCTCCCCACTCCTACCTTAACTGAAATAAGGACACTGGTGTTGGGGCAAATCCAGGTAGCTGATTAGTGCCAAATGCCTTGCATGCTATCTAGCGTGCTATCTAGCTGATTAGGGCCAAATGCCTTGCGTGCTATCTGGCTGGTTAGTGCAAAATAGCTGATTAGTGCCAAATGCCTTGCATGCTATCTAGCGTGCTATCTAGCTGATTAGTGCCAAATGCCTTGCGTGCTATCTACGTGCTATCTAGCTGATTAGTGCCAAATGCCTTGCGTGCTATCTAGCGTGCTATCTAGCTGATCAGTGCCAAATGCCTTGCGTGCTATCTAGCGAGCTATCTGGCTGATTAGTGCCAAATGCCTTACGTGCTATCTGGCTGGTTAGTGCCAAACGCCTTGCGTGCTATCTAGCGTGCTATCTAGCGTGCTATCTAGCTGATTAGTGCCAAATGCCTTACGTGCGATCTGGCTGGTTAGTGCCAAATAGCTGATTGGTGCCAAATGCCTTACGTGCTATCTGGCTCGTTAGTGCCAAATAGCTGATCAGTGCAAAATGCCTTGTGTGCTATCTGGCTGATGTCGCCTGCATTTCATCCTTTGCTTTGCACGTCTGAATTTCTCAAATGGAGGGTTGGCCAGAACCGTACATATACACCGTATATGACCGTATATTTGGTGACATCCCTGCCTAAAACACCGTATACACACTGTATATATATGGTTCTGGCCAACCCTACTCAAATCAGATCAGCAAACAAAACACGGGTCCATGCAGGCAGGCACGTGCTTGCCTTAAATACGGTAGCTCGGCGCACATCACAAACCCGTGCACCATCTTGCGATGTTTAGGTCCCCTTTCATTCGTCCCTGAACCCCTGAGGTGCACGGAGCTGCACAGCGCGGGCAGCGTGCTTGCATTGCTCACAGCGTGCGGGCAGCGTGCTTGCATCGCTCACAGTAGCCCAGCGCGCGTCACATCACTGTGCATCATTTTGTGTTTCCCCATTCAATTCATGCTCCATCCTCCTGAACTGTACACGTGCACGTCCTCCTGAACTGTACATGTGCACGTCCTCCTGAACTGTACATGTGTACGTCCTCCTGAACTGTACACGTGCACGTCCTCCTGAGTTGTACATGTGCACGTCCTCCTGAACTGTACATGTACATGTGTACGTACTTGCACACGTACATGTGTACGTACTTGCACATGTACATGTGCACGTCCTCCTGAACAGTACATGTGTACGTACTTGCACAGTACGGGCAGCCCCGCGTAATCGCTGGTGGAGTCAGCAGTAGCACCCATGACAAGTGCCACCTCCGCACGCACGCGGCAGAAGATGCCTTTGTCCTTGAGGCACGCTTCCAGGGTGGACACCACCCCGTGTGTGCGCCGGGTGAAATCGGAGGCCAGGCGTGCCAACCCTACGAAAACATGTCCACGTGTGTCGTGTATGACAATGTTCACACTGTTGTGTATCGATACTGCTTTGTGTATCAATTTGAATTAACGATGCTGTGTCGCACGCGGTTGTGCCTTGTCACTGTTGTGTATGAGAGCACTGTTCACCCTTTTGTGTATGAGAGCACTGTTGTGTATGAGAGCACTATTCACCCTTTTGTGTATGAGAGCACTGTTGTGTAAGAGAGCACTGTTCACCCTTTTGTGTAAGAGAGCACTGTTGTGTATGAGAGCACTGTTCACACTGTTGTGTATGAGAGCACTGTTCACCCTTTTGTGTGCAATACTGTTGCAAGCAAACACTGCTGAAGGCCGGGCAGGAAAGCCACGAAGGCGTACAAAGAACGAGCTTGAGGGAGGTGGGCAAGACGGGCAAATTAGAGGAGTTTATTTTGCAATGTGCATGCAAGCTTTGGCCGAGGATCCGGAGCAGCAAGGCGAAGGAGGTGTGCACAATTTTATAGTCAAGCAGTGTACCTAACACAGCTGAGTGTATGTGCGCGCACATATATGTGATGTGTGCATGTGTGTGTATGCCTGTGTCGTGCTTTTGTGTACGCATGATTGCGCGCGCATACAAACGTGTGTCCAAAGATAAGCGCACCAAAATAAAATCAGGTAGCAAGCACACACACACACCTGTCACTGCCTCTGTCTGTGCCACCACGTCCTTGGAGTGCAGTAGCTGGTTCACCCACAGGTTCTCTGCTTGCTTCACCGCACTCACACAAAGCCACTCACAGCGCGCATCTACACGCACAAACTTAACCTGCAAGGGTAAAGAGCAACGATTTCACTACTGCTTGTGGGGAGGGAGGGTAAGGTGACTCGTGGGGAGGGAGGGTAAGGTGTAATGATACTCACTATTGCTGGGGCCCCTTTTTGAAGCACCCCAATATCTTATGGAAAATGTCGTTTTGTCAGCAGCAACAGCTTTGTGGTTTGATGCATTGTGAAAAAGGGCTTTTCATACCACTGCCAAAATGCGCAATGCGATTTGTATCGTAGAAATCAACGCCCATTGTTCATCAGTGAGGCGCGTATGACAACAATTACGTGCGATTTTTGTCGGAATAAAGGCTGCTTTGAAACAAAGCACAAACAATTTGGACTGAGCAACAAGCTTCTTGCTTCTAGTTTGTTGTCACCCTTGCGCTTGCAATCAAACTAGCACTTAGCAGTTCAGCAGGTTTTGGCACAACTTGTGAAGAATACGCCCCTTGCGTTTGCAAGCAAACTAGCACTAAGCAGTTCAGCAGGTTTTGGCACAACTTGTGAAGGATATCCCAAGTGCATTCCAGCCTACTAAAAGAGTCTGCTCTACTTTGAGCTCTTTCGAATGCGTTGCTGTGCCTTCCTCACAGGGTGCTTTTCAGCTACCTAACAAGCTCATCTCCTGCAGTGTGTGCCTTTCCAGGCATGCCTGCTGTGCCTTCCTCACAGGGCGCTCTCTGGCCTGCTCATCACACTATACCCTAAGCTCTGAGCTACCAACACATCATGCTACAAATCACATGTAGCAAAACACGACCAACACATGCAGCAGAAACTTTGTGTGCTGTGAGCTGTTCTGTCAGGGTGATTTCTGGCCTGCTTTATGATGTCATTCAATTTACAACAAATATCACATCAGGTGAGACCTTTGTGTGCTGTCCACTTACGTGCGCTTTCCTGCCTGCTCATCACATTATTACGATAAGTGCTGCTTTTGTGCTGTGCACTTACAGGGTGCTTTCCTGCTTGCTCCTCCGCATCCAGGCGCTCGTTGGCTTCTTCTGCCTCCTGAGGTCCACGGCAACAATGTGCGTGTGTGTGTGTGTGTGTGTGTGCACGTTTTCCCTGTCTTCACTCACAACCGCTGTTTTGTGCCGTGTGTATTTGAGCATATTCGTGGCACAACCTCCAATAATTCCCTCCCTTTTATGTGTCACATACATAGGTTTGGCCAGGACCGTATATACATACACCGCATATGACCGTATGTTTGGTGATTTCCCTGCCAAAATTACCGTATATACATCCTATATATATATGGCTCTGGCCCACCCTACACAAACCATATATATAC
>Ga0307947_1002387_pt1 | contig 15015 bp, 9 predicted proteins | sample OrgLakmetagen232_FD_201840 | JGI IMG/M metagenome (GOLD analysis project Ga0307947, IMG submission 201840) | Saline water microbial communities from Organic Lake, Antarctica - #232 | ecosystem: Environmental > Aquatic > Non-marine Saline and Alkaline > Saline | place: Antarctica: Organic Lake...
CGAGTGGTGCGCTTTTGAGGGATGAGGAGCGGCGCTGAGGGGGGCACAAAAGAAGGGCTGCTGCCTTGTGGGGGTGGGGGCGGTGTCGTAGGGGTGGGGCCTGCGTTGGTGCATGGGGAGATTTGTGGGAGGAGGTGACGCGGGTGAGATTTGTGAAGGCATGCACGGAAGTCATGAGCACATGCATGTGCATGTCTAGGAGGAGCAGTAACTTTATTATGTGAGCTCAAGCGTAGTGTGCTCCGTCAGGGGTGTTTGTCCTTAATGATGCAGTATGCATAGGCTTGGGCAACCCATACAAACATAAGCATTTGGTGTATGCGCGGTATGGTTATCAGGGACATTAATGCAAGGTTGGCCAATCCGTACATGCATACGGTTATAAATGGTGTATTTGTATGGTATTAGACGATCCCAACCATGCATAATTTTGCTGCACCTGCATGGGTTTGTAAATGGAAAAATCTGCTGCTCGGCAAGAGCGTTGGAAAACACGTTTTGCGCTTAGCCCAGGCACGCGTGCCCATGCTTTTTAAGCAACACACACGTAGAGGGACACACATAATCATAAGTTTTTACGTGTTTAGGACGTTCATAAGAGGATGGTATGGTGTGATATGTGATTTTGCTGCATTGAACGCATGTCTCGCCCCCAAGTTACCCTCACGACTTCAACTCATCAAGATCTGCGAGGAAGAACTTTATTCCATGCAGCTCATCAAGATCTGTGAGGAAGAATTCCGTGCAGCAAACAACGATGCCATGGTTTTCTTCAAGCAATCAAGATACTCATTCATTTATTGCCACACCCTTAAGGGGGTAATCAAAGTGGATTGAAGCTGTAAATAGTGTACCCACTCCAGCATTAATCGTAAAACATCAGAGTACGCTGTTTGCTGTCGGCTGCTTGCTCACAAAGATGATAATGCACATCAGCTAGAAAGTGTGAATTGGAATGAAAGACTATGCTGGGGTATGCTGGATTGTGCAACACTCTCCTCTGCAAATTGAGTCACTGACAGGGAGCCCTTGATTTGAGATGACAGCAAGAGACAGCAAAAGAATACACCGCTGCTCATCAATGCACACTGCCAGCAGCATGCATGCACCCACCGGGGGACGTGGGGATGGGGCTGAAGCTCCGCCCCCTTAACCCCGTTCCAGCCAAGGAAGCTGAGGTCCTGGGTTTCGTATGACCACTACGCTTGGGGGATTGGGCAAAGGCTTGCGGCTGGTGATCCTGCCTCTGCTGCTGCGTGGGCAGGGGAGGTGCATCCCTGTATGTTGTGAGGAGCGAGCAGGTAATACAAGTGAGCGTTGAATGTGTGTGTGTTTGTGTGTTTATGTGTGTGATCACGTCCGTACGTGTGTGCGTGTGTGTCTGTGCGTGTTTGTGTGTGTGTGTGTGTGTGTGTGTGTGTGTGTGTGTGTGTGTGTGTGTGTGTGTGTGTGCGCGCATGTGCGTGCCTACAGCTATCTTGCGCTGCTGCGTGCGCTTTTTCACAAACATCGCTTTTTACATTGCGTGTGAGAGCAGCGCATGCATGTACAAGCATTTCTTGAGGATAAAGGATGAGCATCAGGGTCATTTGGGGGACAGAATGTGAACCAGCATTCCTTTGTTTGAGACACAGCGCACAGTCTGAGGGGACATAGGCAAAGGTGTGCTGGCGTGCACTTGAAACACCATTCACCCGTGCTACGCACCAGCTAACGTCTGCCTGAGCCAGATTCTGAAGGAAGTTCCGGCAGTGAAGGGGCGTCGTGCTTTCCTGTGGACTGCTACCATCCACATTGTCAGGGCAATCCTCTTCGTTCTTTCCTGCTCCAAAACCGGTGGTGAGTTGACCCTGTGCGTGTACGTTGAGCAGGGAGCATGTGGGGCATGCACCAGTGCGGCAAGTGTACTAGCATCATTTTCCTTATGTGAAGCTGGTTGTGGATGCACGAGCAGATGCACACAGGCGAGGGCGCGTGCCTGTCGTTGTCAAGGAATCGGCCAAGGCCTTCTCCTCCCTGCTCCCACTCCACCCAGTTTGCTGTGTTGAGCCTTATGCCCGCCACGTGTTCACATTCGGTCACGCTTCATTGGCTGTGTGTGGCCTTAATTGTTGAGTGTGTGGCAAAACCCACCGCTCTGTTCCAAGATAAAGAGAGCGGGTGTGCCTGCTCTACTTGTGCACAAATTGCAGGGGCCTTGAAACCTATTCCCGTTGCTGAAGTGCGGCTCTACGGCTGGGGGAGTACCTCCCCCTGCCAGTCACCAGCCTTGAAGCTTGAGAGGTAAGCCGCGCACATATCTCCTAAAACATGCTTGCAACTGGGTGCGATGCGATGTTGAAATGAAGTCTTATTGCACCCCCTTCCTTCCCTACAAGAACAGCCTGCAAACACAGAGCCTGGGGCGGGTTGATTTGACAGCACAACCGCTCAATCAATATGTATGTGCGTGTGTGCGGAATGGATGTGCTTGCATGAGATGGTCAAGAAGGGGCATTTTCTGTCTGCCACCCTCCTGTTCGTCTCCCCCTAAGCCAACTGGCAAATAAAGGCCTTCACCACTATGGAAAGCGAGCACTTGTGCGCAAACACACACACACCTTGTTCTTGTGCTCGACGGACCTCGCCCCCGAGCCCTCCGGTCCGCAAAGGCCAATAGAGCGGGAAGCCATTCTCAGCGCCTAATCTGTCCATTGAAGGGGAGAAAGCAGGATCTCAATACAAAAAGTTGAACGGAAATGTCAAGTCACGACCATGTCAACCAAAAATTTACGAGTCGAGGGCCGTACATGTTGGCTGAGATGCTTGCACTGAATTATTAGGCGCGTTGAATGCAGCGTGTGCATGTGTGTGCGGAAGGTGGTTCCAGGCGCGTTGCGTGTGGTGCTCCGCTCCTTCGCATTCTGCTTTGATGCGTGGTGCATGTACCTTACCCCATCAAGTCCCCTGCCTACCTGTGTTGCTCCTATTCAGTTGGCAAGAGAGAGGGATCACGAGCACTTGCGAGAACGAGGCGAGGCGATAGGCAGCGGTGTTGCGAGCTATTATATATGTAAATTATATATTATGATTGCTTTAATAATTTTGAGATCCCCCCTAATGCATCTTAGTGGAACTCGCAAATCTCGAGGTGCCTGAAGTCGAAACCCTCAATCACTGGCGTTTTAAGGCTTTCTAATTGTATGGTGTGAAATTCAAGCCCTTAGAGTCCCCAAGGCACGAGGCGTGCACGCACGATGCGCACAGATGAAAGGTTCTATAGACCCATAATGTTCACTGGATGAAAGATAGATGCCTGGAATATTTGCCAGGGCACAAAATGCAATTAGACAAATGGAACTCATCTTTCCCGAGAAGAGGAGAGGAGATCAGGTCCACGAATTTGTGAATAAAACAGAAAGCTTAAGCGAATTAATTAAAAGAAATAGAAAAAACTACGCAGGCAGTCAAATCACTCCCCACATTCAAGGAAAAGGAGCCACGCTGGTACCGGGTACCCTAAAATTCCTCCACCATAGGAAAAAGAAAATGTATGTGAGGATCAGGAGAATTGCAGGCTTAACCTGAAACCGTCTCCTGATGAATGTTGATAATAGTGCTAGAAAGGGCATGTCTGGTATGAACAAGTTTGGCAGCATAATTGACAGAATGAACATGCAGCTTGGAAGCAAGTATCTTGACTTTTTGAGAATCAAGACCCAGCTCCTTAAAAGACTCCAGCGTGTGATTGTTGCAGATAGTGCCACCCACTTCCAAAAGGATGGTATGGAGGGTAACGGAGGCTCCTTGGAGGATGGAGCTGAGGCCTTTGTGTTGTACCTGCGCAGCATTCAGCTAATTCTACGGTCTAGTGTCCTCACAGTACTTGATCTCAATGAGGTGAATGTCACATTGTAGAATGCTGAGACCTTTGGGTCGGTGCTGTCTGGGGAAGGTGGATCTGCTAGTGGCTGGCGGTGCTGCTGAGGTGCTCCCTGTCCCCCTCAATTGCCCCCTGCCACTTTTAAGAACCCACCCTCCTCCATTGCTAGTCTGTTGCTTTTTAAATTCCACGGAGATGGGAGCAACCAACAATACAGCATCCGGAGGTAAACCTGTTTTTGCCTGAGAAGCAGGGTGGAAAAAGCCACTTTGGTATAATCCTAGTTTCAGGGGAATTTGTAAATTTTGCATACCCAGCCATTCGCTGCTACCTATATCCAATGCAGACAATGCACAATCCTAGGGAGCCTGTCTTGCTGATGGCTCCGAAGATCATGCTGCATGCTAAGTTGTGTCTCTCAGTGATCATATTCTTATTTGCGTGTGTTGGCATCCAGAGAGGATATGCAGGGCACTGTCTAGTTAAGGGCAAAGGGGGCAAGTTAGGTTTGTTGAGTGCTTAAACCATGCCGCACGCTTTTGGTTGTAGAGGGTTCCTGTTCTGTACTTCATAATGATGCAATTGGTTTTAACAGGGACACGACATAGGATGTGTTAGGTAAGCGTTGCTAGCGGCTCCATAGGCAATGCCATTTTAAATAAGGGTCTGGTAGTATTCATGGTAGTTTGCTACGGTATTGGCATTTCCTAGTTTGTGCAGGGTGTGCATGTGTGTCAAGGTAATGCGTCATGGTAATTGGATAGGTACCAAAGCCTTGAGGTAGGTGACTGGGCTGTGTTTGGTTGATTTTGTACGATTTGGTATTCTTCATAATCTTTTGCAAGCCCGTAGGTGTTGTAGAAGGGATTTCTGTCAGGGCCAGCTGTTTTGATAGAGGTATTTGCAACGTCAGAGTAGGTTGTGATTATTTTCTAGCAAGACCGTCAGCATATTCATTGCCTACAATACCTGCGTGGGATTTGACTTTGTGGAAATGAATGGGCGATGGTGACTGGTGGATTGCTTTGGCAATGGACTGGAGGACATCTCCTTGGATGTAGTGGCGGTGGAGGTTTGGGTGTGAGAGCTGCTTCTTAAATAGGTGCATTGAGGTTAGGCTACCTGTGGCTTTATGGGAGTAGCTGTGATTGATTGCGGCTGCTGTAGCTGCTAGCTCTGCACGTGAGATGGTATTGGTTATACCTACGCCTCTTAGGTTCACGTAATAGGATATGCTCAAGGGCGGTGTACACCTGATCCTGTGTCTTGCCCTTCTTTGTATTGTTAAAGGCTGCCATCAGTGTAGGTCCAGTCCCGCCAAATTTGTACTTTGTGGATCAGGTTTGGGTCGGAGCTGTGTTGGGTTGCTTCGTCAGAACTCTGAGGTGGGTCCAGGGTACTATTTTTAACTTGAGGGCCTTGAGGGGTTTGATGAAGGTGGTCGCTGGATAGTTTCTTTACTTTAATAAGGCCAGGAATCTTTTCAGTGCTAAGTGCAGAGGGGTAGGGGTCATTATGAATGTAATTGATTTCCCACTTTGCCTCAGGGATTTCTTTGGCAAGCTCTTTTAGCCAGTCCTTGTTGCAAGCATTGAGGCAGTTTCAGCCTTAAATAATCCATATGGCAATGATGTGCATCTCCCAAGTGTGTTTGGAAAATTCTGTCCAGTAAAGTTGGTCTGATGGTATGAAGCCCAAGAATTTGCATATGTGCGGTAAGAATCTGCGGTAGAGCGATGTGTAGGGATTTATGGTCATCCTTTAATTCCAGGAGGGAAGAAACATGAGTGTAGCTGTTGCCTCTGTGCTAAGGGCAGCATAGTAAACGGCATGTCTTGCTGCTAAATACATGGTGTTTTCATGGTAAATGGGATGGCAAATAGAGAAAACAGTGAACTTGGAGGAGAAGGTGTTGCAGTTTGCCCCGGAGGCCTTATGTCTTGGGTGTTCACTCCAGTATGGAGGAAGTGTGAGGTCATGGTCAAGGGGGGATGCCATTTTTTCTTGATGTGGGGGGGAAGCATCCTTGAAAACGAGTTTTCAATCTTTGGCTTGTATGTTTGGAGGTAACAATATCTTTGCGTGTGATGAGGCCTACGAGTTCTGATGCAAGATTCGGTGTGTGTGGATATGGTCATGTAAGCCGCTGTATTTTGCCTTTTCACAAGCCCTTGGAAGAATGTTGAAGCACTCAGGGGTGATCATGCCTTCGCATTATCTGTCTACGTTGTAGGTGCAAGCTACTGTGGCAGTGTACACTTCTGGGAGTATAGGGTCATCTGAGGAAATTCAGTTTCGTTTCCTTGGTGCTTCATGAGATCAACGTCAGTGATCTAGTACTTGCAGCGCCCAGTGGCTGCAATGTCTGCTTGAGAGTTGGTGGACTGGATGTCAGAACTGACTTTGTTCCGAAGTTTGATGTCATAGGGCTGGTAGGAGCTTCTTTCATGGTTGGCTGAAACCCTTGTTTTTGAAGATCATTAAGGTGTGTGTCTGGTGCAGGTTGCGGTAGGTTTGGTGCCGTGATATGCTCTTTGTAAATTTGGAGGCTGCGTCTAAAACTTTCATGTGTTTTGCAGCTTAATCTGGCTCCCATGTTGGGTTCCACAAGACTTTCACCGGCTCTCTTTCGAGAGATCTTGAGGTCCGTTCTTTCTTTTCATTTCCAATTAAGTGAACACAAACTGGGAAGGCCCATGTGCCCATGTGTCATAGGTGTTGATAGCCTCTCGCTCGTTGGCAATGTAGCAGTTGGTTTTTAGTAGGCACTGCCAATGGTAGGAACGATTACTGACGTTGCATATGTACATGTCTTGAAGGGAGGGAGCAGATCCAGTGATTTGAGTCCTAGATGGTAGGAGCACACTTCACAGGATGCACGTGCAATATCAGTGTGAGCAGCAGCTTGAGTGGTTTTGGGCACTATGTTCCGTGGAGCGGAATATGCTTTGCTTGTTAAAGTGATCTTGCTGGCTTACTATCTGGCTGCGTTTTCTCGTTATAGTAGTATGTGGGGGAGCAGATTGTGTCTGCCGTGCACATTTTGTTGGCTGGTTTTGTGAGGGAGCGGCAAGCTGGGTAGTGGGTGCGAACTCTGACAGACATTCAATATTGGCTCATCATTAATGGCTGCAGTTTGGGGCAGGTTGAGGTATGGTATAGATATTGAGCCTACAGAGTCGTGGCTTATTTTTGTTAGGTTGGAGCTTCTTTGTGAGTAGCGTTGTGAGCGTGGGGTTTGTGATGGGGGGGCAGCTAGCATCGTTGTGGTGGGATGGTGTTGTGTCTGAGAGGGGGTCGTGTAGGGTATGTTGTTGTATGTTGTGCGTTTCCTGGGCCGAGCATTGGCGTCTGGAGGGAAAGTTTGTATTGATGGTGCTGGTATGTTTTGAGTGGCACGTCTTTGGAGTTCTGATGGGTATCTGGCTGCTATTGTGCGTGGCGGGAGAAGGGGACGTGTGTGGTTTTGAGCAAGTTTCAAGGTCCCAGGTCTGGGAATTGAAGTAGCTATGTGCTGCAGTTCTGATGTTTTGATTACCGGCCTAAATGTATATGCAAGTGCACTTGATCCGTCACTGTAATCAAAAGGGTTGTGATTTGAGTTAGTGTGCCTGATTTGGGTCATAAATAGTGCCAGATCACCAGGGCCTGAAATATATGGAGGCTATGAAGACCTGCAAAGAAAGATACGGAGGTCCTCAAAGAGTGTTGTTGGCGAATACATAGGTCAAGGGGAGATAGCAAACTCCCTACTACAAAGGTTTAAACGAACTGAAAGTTGATAATTAAAAAGGGAGCAAGAGAGGCAGGCTGGAAGCGATAAAAGAAGGTAGGGGGGGCAACCAGGTTGATCTCAGATGTGCATTTCAGGAGGGGGTCATTGATTCCCCTTTTTGGGGTGGACTTGGCTGCCCTGACTTTTAGCCAGGTGGTATGAGGTGATGCATCTACTGTCAGTCACATGCTGAGAGGATGTGGCTCTTTTTTCTAATTTAATATGAAGGGTGGTTTTCACTGCCTGCGTACCGTACGCAGTGACAATTTTCTTTTCTTTTATCATGAGACGTGATAGGAGTAAAGTCGATCATCCCTCCCCCGGCCCACCAACCAGAAACCCTTATACCTTCGCTCAAAGCTGAGAGTGAGTGCATCATTAACGTGGTGAAGGGCATCACCTACAACAGGTATCAGAAACAGGACTCTGAGATGGGCATGAAGCTTCGTAATTTATTAGCTCTTACACCTTTTGGATGGAAATGAATGTTAACACTAAAAAGTAGAATTGACAGCAAAAAATATGCGTGATCTGAGCAATTTTTACACAAAATTCATTGCTGGAACAGATGTGAAGAGATGTTGCAATAGCAACATTTGAACCCTTTTTTACTGGACTGGCTGATCATTCCAGAACCGGAACTGCAGCAAACTACACTGTGGTGCAGATACAAAGGCCAGATGTATTAAACTGAAGCTCTTGAATGCAAGCCTTTGAATGCAAGCCCATGTACACTACTAAAGATGAATTCTACAAAAATGTGTAATCACTCTAAAAATGCTCACAAGCCTTCGAATGCAAGCCCAAGTGCAGTACTAAAAGTAGGTTCTACAAGTAACCACTTCATCGCCAAGAATCACAGGAGGGATGGCAAAATTCAATCACAGAGGTACTTTGTCGGCTAAGAATCGAAGCATGGTGGACATAAGCATTGGAGATCGGTACAGTGAAATGTGCGTGCCATCAAGGGCAGCTACCTCGACCTCTACCCCAGAAAGGCTCGTGAGCATTTTTGCAGCCTTCCTGCATGTATTATGATAGGTATTTAGATAGCAAATGTTTGGTAAACAGTGATTCCTAAAGTACTTTGCCCATGCCCCAGCCTCCAGTAAAAGAAGAAACACGACCTTGTGCTCTCAAAGCCATAGTGCTGCAGGCACAGGCACGGGGCTCTCAAAGCCATAGTGCTGCAGGCACAGGCGCTTGCTTTCAAATAAGCTATGCATTTCAGTTGGTTTGAGAAGGGCGTTTAAAGTTGCGATCCTGCACAGTACTAAGCGTGGAACACTTGCTCAAAAAGCCACTGCAAATGAACTGGCTTCTCATTCATTCCCCTTCCTTTCTGTGGTGAAGGAAAAGTGTTACAATTGTCGGTATTAAAGGGGCTTATTTGTTTGATTAACGTGGGGCGTGGCTTTCACTACCTGCGCAGTCTATTCTTTAAACTGGCATCCTCAAGCAAATCATAGACTTGCTTACCTGATCGAATGCTCAGGTGTGAGGAGGTCATGTCTTCCTGCAATCTGTGGCGACAGTGTACACATGCTAAATGGCAGGATATCACGAAATTGACTTGACAGCAAGTGTTATGTAACCTAAAAGTGGGAGAAAAAATTAGCAGTCAATCGCGATTGGCACCTGGTTCAAAAGACATTGAATGAGAGTCCTAACACCCAAGCCAAAAAGTATATGCACAGTCTAGCAACAGGCATGTAAAGCTGCTCAGTGCCAGAGCCAGGATCAGATGCAGAACTGCAGAACCGCTGACAACACGCAAATTACAGAGAGAAGCTTCTGCCTTTAGGCTTCCTGAAACCAGGATATCTGGAGCCGGAACATTTTTCTCCGGGATGCCAGACAAAATTAGTTGTACTTGGGGGATGGGAGCAGCTATGATGACAATAGCTTGATATTTTACCCATAAATGACCAAACAAAACTCACCATGAGCACAGGGCACTGCAGCTGAGCAGCATGTTTAAGTGGACGGTAGGAGGGGTAGAAGAACAGCATTCGAGCAGCTGCCACGTTATTCCACTTGCTCTGCGCAGGCACATATAATTCAGTTCGTTTTCATATTGTGATTAAAGTGTTCCTGGCAGCTTCTTGAGCATTTTGCACAGCACAAACAAAGATAAACAAATATCACAAATTGTAAGCAAGCCACACGTAAATTCTTAACCACCTATTATTTACTTTCATGCTCATTAAGCCTAACACAAATTAGCAAATTAGAAACAGCAGCAGTGAAAAAAGCAATGTGCTGGCGCACCGTGGATGGCACAGCGCCCATCATCTGTACATAATCCTTGTCGGTCAATACCCCTGTGAATTCATCAAACAAGAAGTGTGTACAATAGCAAATAATGTCACACTTATGCTCGCAAGCCCACGGGTGTGCCCAAACTGGGACGCATTGTGGTTATGAAGTACATGTATACAAAAATACTAATGCTTGCTTGCATGCGCAAGCAGCACCGTACCTAACGACAGAGGTGCACACATGAAACCGAGCAGCTTTTTTCGGAGGCGTGCTTGCAATTGGCTCGTAGAGTGCACAATGGGTACGTAAGCTGCTGGTAGGCCAGTCCAACCACGTAAGACATCTGAGACTGCCACCAACAGCAAGCGGAGGCCACGGACCTACATTGATCCAGACAAGCCAGACAAGAAAATGAGTCATCTGCAGTTGAGAGGACATTGTAGGTGAGCACTATTTTGTTGGTTGGGGAGCACTGGAATAGCACTTCCTAATAATGTGGGGCACTGCCAAATGTTGCTGCCTACTGTGGGGCACTTCCTAATGTTGGGGAGCACTGGACTTGCACTTCCTAATGTGGGGCCATCCAAGCAGATCTTGTTTGTTGACGAGTAGCCCTGGAAGGAAAAGAAAAACTATGCAGGCAGCAAAACACTCCCTGCATCAATTAAGGAAAAGGCCCTAATTATATCGGAAGAAATTGACTAGTTGATCCCGAGGCCTTGTTTACCGTTTTTATTGCTTTTCCTGATCCTGGTATCACGTAATAAAGGCATTCTGTTCTAACCCTGTTAAAATGTGCAGCACCCAAAGAATAGCCCTACCATAGAAGAAACAGCAGACAGGACCTCCCAAGCGAGGAATTGCAGCCCATCCACCAGCTGAGTAGCAGAGACAGGGCACAGTCTTGTCTGCTGCTGCTGCTGCACGTTGGGGCACTTTCCAGGGACTGAGGGAGGAGCAAGCCCCCCTGTTGTGGCTTCCACTGCCAAGTGAGGTGCCACCGGGGTGGCAGAAGGGTGAGTGACCTGCAGGAAAGCACCAGCAGCCAATTGCGAGGCTGAATGGCGCTGCTTCTTGTCATGTGTGCATTCCCACGCAAATTCAAACTTGCTCTGAGTATTGATTATTTACAGGGGGGCTATCTGGAGTGACAGGGGGCAATGAGGGGCATAGGGAGCACCTCAGAAGCACTGCCATCCACCAGCAGAGCAACCATCTCCTGTCAGTACTGACCTGAAGATCTCGGCAACCTTTAGCGTGAAAATGTGTCAACCTCATTGAGGTTTAGTACTCTGGAAACACCTCACCCCGCACCCCAGAGTTGTTCTTGCGCAGCCTGCTCGTGGATTTTTTAGTTCGCAAGCTTGCTATAGACTTGCCCAGAGCTAAACATTTCCAAAATGGTCCGGTCTGCTTTTTCTTAAGCTGAAGAGAGAAATTGATATGGCGTATGATTTGTATTACTAGTGGATTGCCAGAAGGCTACGTAGGTTCAACCTTTGTTGTGCTAGCACACAACACAACATTGGAAACACTGGAATTCTTATTCCTTTTTAAATTAATAACCCCTTGTTAGCAAGAAATTAGGGCGTGGCCAGGGGCGCTTTTAATTGGGCGTGGCGCTTTCAATTTTTCGTCACTGCTCACTCTCACTGCTCTACTCAGTCGCTACTGCTCACCTCGACAGGGATGCCTTTTGAGAACGGGCAGAATCTCAGGTACAGAACAGAGAACACTATCAGCCATGGCGAAGTAAAGGGTTCCATAGCGATGACCTGCGCCAATTAAGAAGGAAGGCAGGTGGGGGTGGGGGTGCTTGGCCTGGGGTGTCTCAGCAGGCAACTTGCACTTCCTGAGGTAGGACTAGGTGACAGGACAGGACTTACTGGAAGGCAAGGGGGCAGCGGTCAATGTATTGAACGTCAAGTCGATTCCCCGTTTGTTTGAGCCTTGAGGCAAAGGGCTCGCGTAAAAAAACCCACACACTTGAAAAAGATAAGCAAGGGAAATCCGCTCTTGCTTTATTAAACTGGTACGGAAGAAAACCCGCTTGGACACAGAAAATCATCAGGGATTTCACGTGACAATAATCCGATTGAACGTACCCCGCTAACCTCCTTGCCGAGCGTGGATGCAGACGCCAAGCTATGACCGCCGCTATAGCTGGTGCCCCAAAGAATGATGCGGGTGGGGTCAACAGCGCCGCCAAGGCCATTTGACGACTGAGTATGCAGGGTTAAATGTAAAAAAGAATTGATCAAGGATGGAATGCCGGACACCTACACAAGCTCCCTGGCAAAAAACGAGCGTGACTTTTACAGATGTCCTTGAAAGCGCAATAGAAAAAAAATTACGCAGGCAGTGAAAACCACTTCCCGCAGGAATTAAGGAAAAGGAGCCACTTTGGTACAGTAAAACTCCCTCATTAGAGGCAAAAATCAGTGAAGATCATGAGTCAGGAGGTTTGCAGGCTCAGCCTGAAACCGGCTCCTGATGAGAGTTGATATTAGTGCTGGAAAGAGCACTTCTAATATGGACGCATAGACAAGTTATAAGTTATAATGCAAGTGAGAAGGACTTAACGTATCAAGCAACTCTCTGGTACTAGATGCCATACTTGCCTGGATGTGCTTGACTGCTGCTAGGTAGTCTTGGACGTGCAGCCGTGGAGCAACAACCTGTCGTGGGCTCCCCTCAGAGCCCCCCCATCCCAAGTAATCAAAGAGGAAGACAGCATAGCCTGCAAGATGTAGCAAAAACGGTGTAGGACCTAGGTGACGAACACTGATCAGATCATGAGAGTTCATGGTATGGGCAGAGGATGGCACTCATCGATGCACTGGTCAATGACACAGCTGCCGCCTTTGAACTTGATAAAAGCTCTCTTTTAATCCTGAAGCTACTGAGTTCCAACTACTAGATTATAAGAACCATGTTCCCAGAAGAAAACATTTTTGCGGGCTCAAAAATTCCCCCACGCACCATGCCGTGCAAAGGTGTGTGCAAACTCTGGTAAGCCAATATCCTTGGTCATGCCGAGGCCCTGCGCAACAAGTACGTGCCGAAGATTAGCAAGACAGTTCAAGTCCCCCCGGCAAACATTACGATGATGGCGCGTTTATTAGCCCGGGCTACAGGGCCTGTAGTGTGTGCTTGTACAAGACGTGCTGCAAAAGTACAACTCTACTACGGTGCCGGCTGGATGGGGAGTACCACCTCCATCAGTCTCCGGAGACAAACTTGAACTTACAGATGCCATAACGATAACTGGCGGCTGCCTTTGGCGGCTGGCTGTCGGAGGAAGATAGACCCAAGCATCCAGGCTGCCATCCTCTCTTACGCAAAAGCTATGCGTGGAGCGCCTGACGTCGTTACTTGCCGCATCTGCTACCTGCTGGGTACCTGCTGGGTGGATGGGCTCTTCCTCATCATTATCTTCTGGGAATCCAAACTGGACATCTGCCGCATGCAAACCATTGAGAAGTCAGCAGGACTGGATATTATTGCATACAAGTATTGTGAGGCTACTAATAATAAGCCCAGGTCCAGGTCCTGCCGGATCCATTGTATGATGGCTAAAAAATCACCTGGCTCCCAGGGAAGGCGGATGATCAGCCATGCAGTGATGGGATTTAAAAGGGCTGCCAGGTACAGGGCGTATCTTGTCAGTGTTGAGAAGCTCATTATGAATTACATAATTTTCACGAATTTAGACAAATGAATAGCACTGTGAATAGCATATTGACGCATTTCCACGGCAATTTTCTCGAAATTTCAAGCACAGCAATCAAGGTACAGGCACACACTTACACACATTCACATACACACATATACACATGCACACATGCACACACGCACGCACACACGCACGCGCACACACGCGCACACACACGCGCACACGCACACGCGCACGCGCACGTGCACACGCGCACGCGCACACACACACACACACACACACACACACACACACACACACACACACGCACGCACACACACACACACACACACACACACACGCACACACACGCGCACGCGCACACACACACACACACACACACACACACACACACACACACACACACACACAAACACACACATACATGCATGCATGCATGCACCTGCAGGCAGCAAAGAGTTGAAGGATCAGTTTATTGTGCATGGCGATTAGGAATCTGGGGCACCCCCCTTGGATGTGTGTGTGGTCAGCAAAAGAGCAGCATGCGGTCATCCTACTCTGAAGTGAGTGGCGAAAGCTCTGATGAAGATGATTTGTCGGCTGTTTGTGTGCTGCCCTTGAATTTCAGAAAATGGTGGTCATTTGCATTTCAAATTTGGCCTTTCAAAGTCGCCTTGTTTTGCTGGCTTGACAACAACACTTGATTGAATCATCAATGTCCAATTGGCATGCATAAACAATGTACGATGACTGACATATGCAAGCATATAACGACTTCTAGCTTGCTCATCAATCTTATTGCCGCTTTAATTGCCTTCATGTTCGGCTTTGCACCTTATGGCATGCTGACTGGGCAGCATCAGCACTTTTTGCTTTTTGCTTGGCTATTAGTAGGGTTGGCCAGAACTGTACATACATACTTGTATATGGTGTTTTTGGCAGGGAAACTACCGTACACACGGTCATATACAGGTCTGGCCAACCCTAGCTATTAGTGATCACTTAAGCCCTCTTAGAAAAAGAAACCACTAAACCTCTTAGAAAAAGAATTCACTAGCCCTTTTAACGGTGCGGTAGTTTCTGTTGATAGCCAATTTCGTTCCATGTCCGAATTCCAACTTTTAACTGCATGCCCAAGAGGCCGTGGATTTGTCGCCTCTTTGTTTTGTTGTTGTATTTCTGACCCGTGCAGTGAATCAGTTGCCTTCAGGTCTGAGAAAGTCCTTTTCCATCACTTTTGTTTTATTGATTCAGTCAATTGCCAGACAGCGCATCACGCTGTACTCTTGTTTCTCACCATTCCTTGCTTTTGCTAAATTTTGGACTTAAAAATTTTCCTCCTTGTGTTTGCAACTCTTTCAGACCGGACTTGGGGCCGCTTGTCCCTGATTGCACCCACACCCCCCCACACCCCCCCCCCCACACACACATGCACACACG
>Ga0307947_1002393_pt1 | contig 15004 bp, 15 predicted proteins | sample OrgLakmetagen232_FD_201840 | JGI IMG/M metagenome (GOLD analysis project Ga0307947, IMG submission 201840) | Saline water microbial communities from Organic Lake, Antarctica - #232 | ecosystem: Environmental > Aquatic > Non-marine Saline and Alkaline > Saline | place: Antarctica: Organic Lake...
TCAAAAGCTGCAGGTGGCAATGATTTGAGTGTGTGTACAGTAACTGCTAGTGGAGAACAAATTGGCTGCTGCTAGTGGGTGTGGTAGCTTTTGTTCAAGCTGGGGTGGGGTCAAAAGCTGCAGGTGGCAATGATTTGAGTGTGTGTACAGTAACTGCTAGTGGAGAACAAATTGGCTGCTGTGGAAGAGTAGTGTGTACAGTAGTGCTGTGCTAGTGGAGAATAAATTGGCTGCTGCTAGTGGAAGAGAAACTGGCTGCTGCTCGTGGGTGTGGTTGCTAATAAAGCTGGAGTGAATGTTAGAGGCTGTAGATGGAGACAAAGTGTGAGTCGTTGCTGCTGGAAGAGTTTTGCCGTGTGCAGCACACGTGTGTAGTGAGTATGAGAGGAAAACAATTCACAATGAAACACCACTCCCCACATTAATCTAGGAAAAGGAGCGACTTTGGTACCAGGTACCGTAAAACTCCTCCACCGCAGAAAAGAATGAAATAGAGCAAAGAGGATCAGGAGGGTAGGGTATGCACCAGTGTGTGTGTGTGTGTGTGTGTGTGTGTGTGTGTGTGTGTGTGTGTGTGAGTGTGCTCTTGTGTAAAAAGCCAGCAAAAGCGCCTTTTCCTTTGCCAAGACAACTGCGTATCTGCTCTCGTGCAAATGAACACATGCAAGCTGTCAGATGCACACAGATGTAAGCAAGCTTAGGCGCACACGCACACGCACACACACGCGCACACACACACACACGCACACACACATGTACACACACATACGCGCACACGCAAGTACACGCAAGTACACACACACACACACACACGCACACTCACACTCACACACACTCACATACACACACAAATACACACACACAGGATCAGCAGCACGCTCCTTGGCGGCTCCATGTGAGCAGAAGCCAGCGTCAAGTGCTCGACACTCTTGAAAGCATGGGCTGTGTAGGAATGGAGGTGCGCAAAAGAGAGAAGCGTTTGTGGTCTGTATTTCGCACGAGTTACCGGTAATTAAATGAGAGGAGCACTGGCTGGTTGCGTGGTATCTGTTTCATTGCTGAAAAGGAAAGAGGTGCGCCGAAGAGAGGAGCACGAGCTATTTTTACCTGTTTCTGAGCTGCTGCGTGAGGGCACAAGCAAGTATGAGTAGGGTTGGCCAGAACCATACATATACGGTGTATATAAGATATTTTTTTGCAGGGATTTGATCAAATATATGGTCATGCACGGTGTATATATACGGCTCTGGCCAACCTTAAGTATGAGTGCTGTCAAGGAGAGGAGGTACGCAAAGGAAAAGAGCCGTGCCTTTTTATGTGTGTGTTAAGGAATGCAGGTAGATGAAAGAGAAAGCATTAGTTGTCTGTGTTACATTGCTATGTGTAGATACGAGCAGGTCATTGGGTTGGGAGGATTACAAGCAGGGATGTGTCATACGTAGGGTTGGCCAGAACCATAAATATATATTATGAATATACGGTATTTTTTGCAGGGTAATCACCAAATATACGGTCATATACGGTGTATATATACGGTTCTGGCCAACCCTAGTCATACTGCATAATTGTATGTCGCGCTGTATCGTGTTTGTATTACACCGTATTGCACGTCCCAAATGATTGTATGACACATCCTGGTTGCAAGCAAGCATGGATTTAGACAAAAGGGACATACACCATAGAACTACCGTGCAGGGCTGGGGGTTAGGAGAAAGGGGATTTTGTAGATAGTACGTATCTTGGAATCGTTGCTTTATTTGTGGGCAATAATCTAAATGCTTCATTGGGAGATGAGTACGTAGGTGAGTGAGCCAGTGGGTGTGGAATCGGGTGCTATAGTGCAGGTGTGGGTGTGGGTGTGGGTGTGGGCGTGGGGGTGAGGGTGGGGGTGGGTGGTTGGGTGTTTGTGGGTGAATTAGCTCATACCTGAAGTAAAACGCACAGCGGCTTTGCTAATCCTAGGTACATGAATTGTGCATCCCACACACGACGGCACCATGCGTGCAGACAATCTGATGCCAGAGATGGCTCCGACTGTGCCCTGTTTCTGTCACTTTGCTCCACTTTTCTTTTCTTTGGTCTGCAGGTGGAAGGCTCTATGCACGATGGCACCATGCGTGCAGACATTCTGATGCCAGGGATGGCTCCGACTGTGCCCTATTTTTGCACTTTGCGCTACTCAACTTTTCTACGGTCTGCAGGTGGAAGGATCTGCACACGATGGCACCATGCGTGTTGACATTCTGATGCCAGAGATGGCTCCGACTGTGCCCTATTTTTGCACTTTGCGCTACTCAACTTTTCTACGGTCTGCAGGTGGAAGGATCTGCACACGATGGCACCATGCGTGTTGACATTCTGATGCCAGAGATGGCTCCAACTGTGCCCTATTTTTGCACTTTGCGCTACTCAACTTTTCTACGGTCTGCAGGTGGAAAGATCTACGCACGATGGCACCATGCGTGCAGACATTCTGATGCCAGGGATGGCTCCGACTGTGCCCTATTTTTGCACTTTGCGTTACTCAACTTTGACACGGTCTGCAGGTGGAAGGATCTACACACGATGGCACCATGCGTGTTGACATTCTGATGCCAGAGGTAGATCCAGCTGTGCTGATCCCCTATCTGACAGAAGGTGGTGGTGGTGGTGATGGTGGTGGTGAGGAGGAGGAGGAGGCGATTGCGGTTGGTGGTGTGGGCAAGGAAGGCAATAGCACCAGCAACGGCGGTAGCAGCAGGGATAGCAGCAGAGATGGTGGCAACAGAGTTGAGAACAGCAGAAAAGACAGTAGTGACAGCAGCACAAAAAACAGTAATGACAGCAGCGATAGCAGCAGCAGCAGGGGAAGGAGTGGGGGGGACAGCAGCAGCGGGGCGGCAGCGAATATTGCTTTAGATAGTGGGGGTTACAGCACTGGCCTGCCCTTTGGCCCTGTTGCCGTTGAATTTGACGGCCCTGATCACTTCCTTGTCGTACCGGCTCAAGCACCCGCAGGTGGGGTCTCTAGTTAGTTTGGCAATAGAAATGGCCCAAAAATGGTATATACGGTATTTTTCAGGGAAATCACCAATTGTACGACCATGTACAGTGTATGCATACGGTTCTGGTCAACCCTGTTTGACAGTGTTGGGGAGGGGGAGGTGAACATCCTGTGTGGTTGGGTGCGTGACAGCGTTGGGTAAGAGGGGAAGTCGAACATCCTGTGTGGTGGGGTGTGTGACAGAGTTGGGTAAGAGGGGAAGTCGAAACATCCTGTGTGGTTGGGTGCGTGACAGCGTTGGGTAAGAGGGGAAGTCGAACATCCTGTGTGGTGGGGTGTGTGACAGAGTTGGGTAAGAGGGGTGCACATTTTGTGTGGTTGGGTGCGTGGCAGAGTTGGGTAAGAGGGGGGAAGTTGCACAATTTGTGTGGTGGGGTGTGTGACAGAGTTGGGTAAGAGGGGGGAAGTTGCACACATCCTGTGTGGTTGGGTGCGTGACAGAGTGGGTAAGAGGGGAAGTCGAAACATCCTGTGTGGTTGGGTGTGTGACAGAGTTGGGTAAGATGGGTGCACATTTTGTGTGGTGGGGTGCGTGACAGTCGGGTAAGAGGGGAAGTCAAACATCCTGTGTGACTGGGTGTGTGAAAACTGGGTTGATCAGAGTAGACACGTATTAATACTGCACTACGTGTTTCAGGACGTACAGGCAAACCCAGCTGATACCTACGAACACCACAGTGCGAAGGGTCCTGTCTTTGGAGTGCCCCTTGAGTGCTCCAACTCAGCATGGCTGCCGCTCTGCTCCCTTCACACATTGCTGGCATCAAATAGCCCTGCTCCCTTCACACATTGCTGGCATCAAATACCCTGCTCCATTTACACATTGCTGGCATCAAATAGCCCTGCTCCATTCACACATTGCTCACATCAAATAGCCCTGCTCCCTTTACACAGTGCTGGCATCAAATAGCCCTGCTCCATTCACACATTGCTGGCATCAAATACCCTGCTCCATTCACACATTGCTGGCATCAAATAGCCCTGCTCCATTCACACATTGCTGGCATCAAATACCCTGCTCCATTCACACATTGCTGGCATCAAATAGCCCTGCTCCCTTCACACATTGCTGGCATCAAATAGCCCTGCTCCCTTCACACATTGCTCACATTCAATAGCCCTCGTGACGCCGTGCTCATCTTCTAGCAGGGTCCAACACCCTGCAGCAGTTTTGTCTGCATGCTTCAGCTCTGTACTGCTGCAGCTCTGCTCCTCTCTGCACACATTGTAAACATTACCCATAAACATGATAACATTGCCCCGCCCACTCCCTCTTGCCATCACACACACACACACACACACACACAATCAAACAGGGTCCACCTTCTTTCGGCGGCGCCAACTCGCACGCCGGTTTGACGCTGTTGTGGCTGTCCCATGGTGGGTTTGGGCCGCCTTACCCTCTGACGCCAGAGCTGGATGCCTTGCAGACCTCATTTTAAGGGGAAACAAAAAGTTGAAGATGTGAAGCTAAGTACGTGGTGCTCCTTGCCTTGCGAACCTCACCTGGAAGTATTAAGGGGGAACAGGAAGTGAAAAGGTGAAGCTAAGTAGACGGTGCTCCTTTTGTTGCGGACCTCACCTAGAAAAAGGTAGGAACATGAAATATCAGTGCAGCGTCAGGTAGAAATTGATGCACTGCCTCTTCTCCTGTCCGCGGTTGTAACCGAACAACCCTCTAGGATTGTTAACCTTGCAGACCTCATTTTACTATGATGAAAGGTTTAGAGCTGAACATGCGCCTTGATTTTTGTGCTTTTGGCTGCCCTACGTACAAATAAGCGGTGCTGCCTGTCAGATTTACTTGATTAGATGCGAAACGGAGGCAGCCGCTTCCCTCCTTTCCGCGACAGCTTGTTCTGCGCAACTTCATCCCATGAAACCTTTCTAGGTAGGTGGCCACACTTGTGCCCAACGCACAACTCTGCAACCATTCTTTCTTGACGCATTACTTTCAAGGTCCCTGAAGGGTTTTTTAAAGGAGAAATCATTTTGTCATTTAAACTTCAGGTGGGAAAACTTTCATTTTTGTGCGTGCTTCATGTATTAGCTATACTATTATTAGACAGTAATCATGTAGAAGGTGTTTTGCTCATGTCCGCTACAAAAGGCAGTGTTGCTGTCGATAGATTATAATTGCTATTAGTAGTATTTGTTAATTGCAACACTCAACAATAGGCTCCAACACAACTCCCCCTACAGGAACTGACATCCCTCTAAAGTGCAAAACCTAGGCCTAGCTAAAACGCACAAAACCCTTGGGGAAGGAATATAGAAAAAAAGCACTACAAAAGCTGTGGATCCTGGGCACAGAGCAGCGGTTTACGACCTACTCTCCCTAAAGCTACAAGGAAACAAAAAAACCTACCGTCAACCCTCAACATTACGAGCCCAAGTAAGTAGGATACCGGCAAAGAACAAACAGTGAACCAAATGGCTAGATCTCAAGGCACGGGCTCCTCAATTAAAAGCCGAGAGCAAGGGGAAGCAGACCGAAACCACTAGACCTTTTACGAGAGAAAACACGCTAGGACGTAAGCTGCAGCGAAACAGCCAAGGAGGAGTTTGTTGGGGCTAGCAAGCACAAAGGGTTGAACCTGGCAGCCTAGGTCGGAGAAACTGGAGACACCATTTTGGCAGGCTGCAAAGTCTTGAAGGGCTGTGAGGAGGATACTGTTTGTACCAGCCAAAGGGCTGACTACGGGAAGCCTAAAAACCAGGAGGAAGAGGAGATGTTACTGCCTCAATAACTCATCAAGTGCTGCGAAGATGACAAGAGTGGATAAAAGGGTTCACAAATATGGTTAGAAAGGGGTTAGTAGGCAGCCGGATTTATTGCTCAGATGCAGGGTTGCATAATACGCTACGGCTATGCTACGAATACGCTACGCTGCGAGGGTCTTTCATATGTAGGAAATATGCAATACTGCCTCTGGCCACCCATTGCCACGGCAGCCACATGTGCAAATGAGCCAAGACCTTCCTTTGCTTCACAACTGATTATGGAATATGTTTAAATACAACATAATGAATTTTACTGTTTTATGGTATCAAAAGTTAAATTGACTTTGTTCATTTGCCGTAGCTCGTAGCCGTAGCGTAGCGGTGTAGCGTAGCGTAGCAAGCATACGCTACGCTACGACCGCTTGTAGCACGTTTGTGTAACCCTCAGATGGTGATTTTTGCCAGTCTCATCAGCCAGTAACAACATAAACATATAAAGCTAGGGCTACTGGTCACGGCTAGTGCAAAGTTGGAAATAAGAAATAAGAGTAAATAAGAAGAAATGAGCACAACCCCATCACATTAAAGACGCCGACAATCATCTCTTAGACCTGGAGGACAGGGTTTCTACAAGCCAAAAACACTGGAAATCGCTTATTACTGACTCTAATGCCTCTCAATGATAACTAGTTACTGAAAAGACACGCTGCCTTAACGTGTCATGTTGCAGCCAATGTGTCTTCGATTCCTGCTCCGGTGACAAGTCGGGAATTCAAAGAACAAGAAAAAAGACCCGCCTGTAGTACGTGACTTATTTTTGGATTTCAGGATATGGTAAATACATTTATAGGATTTCATAAAAATAATAAGCGACCCAAACTCCGGCTGTCACAAATGTGACCAGGCGAGTCTGTTCCTCGAACGTGTTATCTAACACTAATAGCGTTATATGTATATATATATTATATATACAGGTTGAAAATATGGTATGACTGGCCGACCGTACACTTTCGTACAGTCTGTACCCAAGTGTACACCGACGTTGCATTGTAGCACACAACATAATAACTTATCCATTCTCGCAACTCGTGCTTTTTGCCAATATGCAAGTAGCCAATATGCAAGTGCTCGGAGGTCATTTATTGAGAGTTTCAACAGCTCATCACGCGCGTACTCCATATGATGAAACGATTTATCACCAGGTGTGTTTCGATTCTCGTGCAACATTTGATTGGGATTCTCAAGCGACACTACTTCGATCGGGAAGTGCTGGGGCATGGTATCGGTAGTATAATGCATATCCTGAGCTACGCATTCCTTACACAGTTGTGACATACGTATGCATGCAGCAGTGTGTGTGCCCACTACTGGCAGAGCCAGCTGCTGGGTCATGACGTGATGATGCGGATAGGAAGTGGCGGCGCTGCTTTAGGCTGGGCAGCATGCTGCGCAGCAGGCGGGCACCACCAAACTCTTCTTCGCCCGAACAAGATCCCCCGAGCAGGCCACAGGTGCGAGCGTCCGTCTTCCTGGACCCTATTATGATGAGCTTATGATGAGGGGGATTTTGAATAACCGATACCCTCGTATTGGCGGGCCGCCATTTCCTCATCGCTGCAGCAGAGCACAAACAGCAATGTTTGGAGGTAATTGCCCAATCATTATGTTCCGTTTTGTGTTTAGAGACGCCGTTCACAGCGTGGCGAAATACCTCGTTCTGCGCGTGTACCACAGCTTTCACGAAAAGGTACCTTCACTGAAACTTATTATATTATATGGGATGATGTGGGATGCCTGATTCTTGATTTGGCACTACCGGCCCGACTGACCCTCATTTCTCATTTGTGCTGCAATGAGAAATGTTGTAAAGAAACTTCATCAGGGCGAATTGGTTTGTTGGTCGGTCAGTGATCTCAAAAAACCAATTACCCCATCAAAATGTTCCCAATATTGCAAACACCCTGATAAGTTGCTGGAACCGAGGAGGAGCTTTTGGTAATCCATTTTCTGGCAGGGATTCACCCTGCCCACTGGGCACCTCCCGCCACAAACTGAGTGTGCAGGGGTGCTTGGATATATCTAAGGTTTCTAAACACCTAAATGTACTTTTCTGTTTTGTGGCAAGAACTCTCACAGGGATGGCTGGCCTGACTGTCAGCATAAGTGTGCCCCCTCTCAGTCACTAGTTGGTGGAGGAATAACAGAGGAAAAGGAGCTTGACACCTTACACATTGGGGCATAAATGACCTGAACATCATGAGAAATTGAGCGTGAATACTGATATGTGCTTGCTGAAGACCATTCCTAGAATAGGGAGACAGGCGCTTCACCGCGATAGCAGAACAGCACACCTTCACCATCAAGATCGTACCGTCCCTTTTCAAATTTATAGAACCCTGCGTAAATGTAGCGTTTGACCCTGCAGGGTGACTACGGTATACGCTAATTTACATAATCAACCTAGTGCGGGGTTAGTTAATATTATGTTTGGCTGCAAGTCACGAGCCCCCCCTTGCTGAATAGGTCTAAAGCCCTGCGGAGTTGTGCAGGGAGGGCAGAAATATTAACTTAGGGGTGTGGGATGGATCCGTTGGTAAGGTTTGGGTACAAGGGATTCCTTTTCCTTGCTAAAAATACCGCACACACACATCAAGTAAAACTCATATGCGTAGTTCTGGCCAACTTGGTCCCTACAAATGCTTTCCTGGAAAGCTCAGGTTTTTAACTTTCCTGTAACCTATTGCTTGGATTGGATCTAGGAAGGGTTTTTGGCCAGGCATACTTTACGTGCGTCCAGTACCAGGAATTTTGTAAATGCTACACCAAATGATAAGCATTAGAGGAAACAGGCCAACCCTGAGACCTCCAAAAAAACTGCCTGGGGCCACAACAAGGTGCATAAAACCGGTAAAATGTTTTGCCTGCCTGGTTCAGCATGAAGAGGCAGTACGGCGTAACGGGGACCAGCCTGCATGAAGCAGGAGACAGAGACGCGGCAGCAGAACGTGCCCTACAAACTGCATAAGGGAATGGAATTCGTGTGTTTTAGCCAAACTTTGTATGGACCCTCCTAAATGACCTCAGGACACACAGATGCTCGATGTTCAGGTGTAAGGCAGGGTATAAGGCAAGACGGGTTAAAATTATTTGCGTCTGTGTTGCTTCTACACCCATTATAAAGGGGGGAGGGGTGTCCAGCTGATGGAGCATGCTCTTTGCTGCTTATTCAAGCTGCTCTACTAGCATGTGCTAGTTGTGTGGCAAGCTCAGCCTGAATGCAGGAGACCAGCTGTGAGTGTTTGTATGCGCCCTGCAGGCGTGCATGAAAAAGCAGCAAACCTGCAGGTGCATTTGGACTAGCATTTGGTTTGGGTTTTGCACCCCCCTGGCGGTGCTGCTGTGGTTGGTACGGCTCTGACCATGTATACCTCGAGTCATCCCAGGTTGACTGCAATGTAATCCAAACGAAACTGTAACCTATTTCTCCTCCGCCTGTAAGCACTACTATTTTGTTACATGGTATATTTGTTGGTGGATTTAAGCGTGTGTTGGAGGTTCTGTAAAGGATAAAAACCAAATTCTCCTACGATTCATCCAAAACAATTAATATTCAACCAGCAAGTGTCAGCCGCGTAAAGCACTTTTCGCTACTCACTTACCCCAAAAGCAAACATGGCAATGCTGATGAACAAGTCCAGCAAGATGATGCAGCAGAAGAAGAGCCTGAAGGCACACTCTCCTTCGTGTCCTTGCTGCAGCGGTTCTGGGCGAAGAATGTTCTCCATCGCGAGAGCCGCTTCCAACGCCCCTGCTGCTGCTGCTGCAGCGGCCACGCCTGCAACCAACGGGTAAGAAGGAATGTGCCTCGATGGTGGTCTTCGGTTTGATGACGAGGATGATATTTCGGGGCCCCTACAAGGACACCGACAACCAACCCCTCTTCTTCGCACACACGCTGCCGTCGTTCCAATGATGCACCATCGATGGCTGCGTGCGGCGGCAGCGTTTCATTTTCCCTCGCACGCGAGTGCCTGTGCCTTCTAATTCCTACTACATCGGCCCCTTCTAATTTCTACTACATCGGCACCTCCTACACTGTCAAGACAGTGTTCTGACAGTGTTTCCTGCTTGCTCACTTGCACAGGGCAATGACCACTGGCGACGCTGAGCTGCACGCACGCCTAGCGGTCCAGTCACAGCAGCTGGCTAAGCTAACTGAGGTGCTGGAGGTATGTACGCGCAACCCACAGCTCCTCTCCCTTCCTCAGTTGTCCTGGGCACAGCTGCGAATTGCGATGCTGCAGAAGGCAAGCGCAGACCTCAATGTTGCCCCGCTGCTGCCCCCACACTGATCCTCTCTCTAACCGCACGCCTTTCCCCCTCGCAGGGCATGGGCAAGAGCATTGGAGCTGTCATCCCCGCATCCGAGCAGCCTGCCCCTGGCATCCTGTCCATTGACGAGCGCACCAAGGCCGTGAGGAAGAGCTTCCCCTCTGCTCTTGCTGTCGAGTAAGTTGCCCTCTTGATTACGCAAACCGATCATGCAGCACAGGGCTGCTAGGCAGATGTCTTTCCTAGACAGAAGTTTTGACATTGTGCCCAGGCTAAAGCAAGGCTTGCTCTTCCTCACTCATGTTACTTAATACTCAACTCATGTACGTGCAGTGACTTCATTAACCGAGTGGAGGTGGCCCTGGCAGGCAAGGGCTTCACAGGTGCGCAGTGTTTGTGTGTGTGATGAACGTGAGAGAATCCATAGGACTGTGCGTATGCAGCTCTGCCCCTTTTTCCCTCAAGTGTCCTGCAACCCCATGATGCTTAATCCCCCCTCTCTCGCATATTTGCTGTTATATAATGTTGAATTCCCTCGCTACCCTGCTGCAAGTGCACTTGCAGGGAACAACACCATTGCCATGAGCAACCTGTGCCGTGATGAGAGCTGTATGATTCTGGAGGACAAGATTGAGGTGAGTGTTTGTTTTGGAAGATGGCAACTGGGAAGTTAAAAAGAGGCACTGTATGTAGGGATCCCCCCTCCAATCCCCATCTCAAGACAGCGTGGCCCTTTCGATACTCCAATGTTACCTTATTTTTCATGGACACACACATGCATACATACATACATACACACACACACACACATACACACACAGTCCATCTTTGGCTCCTGCTTCTCCACCCACGGTCTGGGCGGTGTGCTGACCTGCGGTGTGATCGGCATCAAGGCTGGCCTCAGCCACTCCCCTGTCATGGGCGGCAAGGAGCAGTACGTCTTTTTCTCCTTCCCCCACATTGCCATTGACTCCAATGGTGGCGTCGGCAAGATTAGCAGGCCCAACAGGCCTGACACTTCGGTGGGTGCTGTCGTCCTGGCGCAACTCACTCAGCCTTGCTGTAGTGTCGCTCAATTGTGTTTTCTATTTCTCAGCAAAATAATTGGTGTTTGAAAAGATTTTGATATCTGGTGCAAATTTGATAACTTGTTTAAGTTCCCATTTTCATGCCATACGATTTTGAGGGGAGTAGACAGCGTACTTGCATTCGACAACTTAAACACAATGTACACTCACTCACGCGCACACACACACACACACACTCACCTTGCAGGCCGCATGTGGTGCCCTGTGCGCTTGCCTGGGCCAGCTGCAGACTGAGGGTCTGGACGGCAACTGCAAGCAGCCTGGCGTGCACGATGCAGAGGACCCAGAGTAAGTACCCTAAGTAACCCCATGTGAACCCATGTAGTGGTGACACTTGTTTTGCTGCCTTGGGTACGATTGGTCTGCTAACTTGGCTGCAGTTTGAGTCTCGCTCTGCACTCAAACCTTGGTACTGAACTCGCATGTGTTCTTCGGTGCCCCCTCCAGACATAACAAATTTCCCTGATTCTCTTTGCTCCGTGCTTCCTTGCTGACATGCATACACACATACATTTTATCACGCAGGTACTCCATCCTGAAGCAGAGGCTGGCTCGTCAGCTCAAGTCTGAGAACTGCGATGTCAAGGACTTAGACTTGGTCTCCATCACGAAGGCTGCCGAAAGGACCATCACCAACGTGAGTGTGCGCGGTGTGTGCAGTAGTGGTGCATGTGTTGAATAAGGCCTGCATCCCCTCTCTTGCATGCACTCTCTGTACAGAGCAGCAGCAGATTGCGCATGCCGCAGTAATTCCAACGCCCTCCTCAAAATCAGAATGCCACCTTCGTTCAACTTCCAAGCTGCACTCCCCCTTGTTTTTTCTTCTGCAGGATCTGAAGCACCTCATCTCCAAAGCCGTGGACACCACCAAGGCCAACTACGCTGTGTTCACTGGTATCCAGGTGAGGAAGGAAGTGCAGCGTGCGCTTCTTGACCCGTGTCGCTACCTTGTACTTTTCTTGTGTATCCGACATGAATTGACTCAGATTTTGAGCTTGACAAATTATTTATTGCCTAGCTGGCTAATATGCATAGTTATAGATGCGTACTTATACTTCACACATGTTAACAGTATGAAGGTGGAGCGTAAATTTTTTAGTCAGAAATGAAGCAACCAACCCATCATGAGCAAAAGTCATGTATATCTTGTGCAGCTCATGCAGCTCTTGAAAGCTCTTGCTCTCTCGCAAATCCGTAAAAAAGTAAATACTCCATAAGCTCTTCAGAGAGCATCACAAACCGTCTACACATACACACACACACACAAACACACACAAACATTTCGCACAGATCCACAACTGGGCCACGGACCTGACAGACGGTATGACCCCCTCATTAGAGTTTGTGAGCATCGGTGACTGCTACACGGTCATTGACGGAAAGCAGGAGAAGATGGACGTAGCCAAGGTAGGAGGCTTGCATGCCTGGTTGTGTGACCTTCAAGCATGGCGTGCAACATGCATGAAGTTACTTCATTAAAGTATAGCTGCGTTGCAACTTTTGTCTCTTTTCGCCTGACTTCTTAAGGAGTACTCTACTACTTCCAATCAGACAAGTCATGCAAGTCTGGCGCTTGGGGAAAATATGAAGGATCAGGACAACCCGACATGCTGCTCTTATTGCGATAGCGCGAAGACCTTTGTCTGATGACCTGACCTGCCTGCATCCACAGATTCTTTTCTTTAAAAATTCCTGCGCTGCATCCACAGATTCTTTTCTTTAAAAAATCCTGCGCTGCATCCACAGATTCTTTTCTTTATAAAATCCTGCGCCGCATCCATCGATTCCAACATCTAATTCCTTGTCACACCTGCTTTCCCTCAGGTTCCCTCTCTGTCGCCACGCCAACTCCGGCTCCTGGGCCACGTCGCTGAGGAGCAGCACCCTGACAACGAGCTGCCAGACAGCGACAGCTCAGTCCAGGAGATCCCCCGAGGCTACTTGATGCGCAGAATCGGAGGTGCAGCAGGCGCACGAGTCAACACCCGCAAGTGAGTGTGTGGTGTGAATGTGTGAACAATGGCTCGGATGGTGCAAAAAAAACGCACAAGCCACTTACATTCTCGCCCGGGTTGAATTCCTCAGCTGTGGTTCCTGTACACACACATTTCCTCGCCCGGGTTAAATTCCTCAGCTGTGGTTCCTGAACACGCACATTTCCTTTACCTCCTCATGTCCTTATGCTTCCATTCAGACAACGTGATTGGTCTTGTGTGTGGCACTCATCCACTTTCCTTTCTTTCTTGCAGCTGGCTCAATGCCCCCGTGGCATAAGAGTGTGAAGCCTTTCTTCCAGTGGGTTTTTGTGAGAGAGGTATGTGGTCGAATGTCTGTCTGATAGACTGTCATGCAGATGTCGCATTCAGAGCTTAGTTGCATGTTTGCATCCAGCAGTGCATCTTACTCTGGTCATCAAAGTGCACCTTGCAACAATTATGTGGTTGCATTTGCATCTAACTGCATTTGATCCTGCTCTGGATTTAACTGTGCATGCCATCGTGCCCAGTCATATGCTGTAACATGCAGGAACACGGCATTGATTTATCTGCAAATTCAAGAGCATTCCTTACGCATTTTACTTCCGCAGGATGGAGTGTATTTGAACATGGACTAGAGTGGATCATGCTGAGTTGCGAATAAGCTCATTTGCATGGGAGATCTATGTATTGTATGTATTCCTTCCGCAATTGTTGGTGGTGATTGTTGCTGTTTTGATTTTCCGATACTCCCTAAACAGCATGCACCGCTTGACTGAACTAAACACATGTTAAGATATTTTTATATTGTGTTTGTATGAGTGTTATGACAAATGACTGAATGACGTAATGTGCTCTACTGAATGACGTGACAATGTTTCGTTTGATTGCAATCCCTTTGAATTATTTTTCAATTAGATGGACTTCCTGTTCTTATTTGTTGGGTCGAAATGAAACATTTTTCAATTAGATGGACTTCCTGTTCTTATTTGTTGGGTCGAAATCACACTAAGGTAAGGTAAGGTTACATCACTATATATGCCTCAAAGGGCATCTCAGCATCTCATCATACATCGCCCCCCGCTTTGCTTATCTTGCTCTACAGAATTTACATAGCCATCAGTCAAAAAGTGTGATTGCTAGGCTGCGTGTGTAAAATCTTGCTCTACAGAATTTACAGGCGTAGCCATCAGTCAAAAAGTATGATTGAGTCACCAGTCAAAAAGTGTGACTGCTAGCCTGCGTGTATAACAAGTAAAAATTGTGATGGTTACAATGGGGGATGACTTTAAACCGGGTTGTTTGGCAGATTGGCTGCTAACTGGTCTCCATAACCTCAGAAAGAAAATGAAAATTTAGTATGCTGAAAGTCCTCAAAAAAAGGCGGAAAAAGGAAAAATATTATTTCTTCACAAACTCGATGGTCTTGGCAAAATAAAAGAGCATGCAGCTCGTTCTGAACATGTTCATCTCCACCAGGACATTGGTCACATACGCGAAAACCATCTTCAAGCCATGCTGCGCGCTGCCTCAACTTTCAAAGGGTAAGGGTAAAAGTTACACAGCTATATCCGCCAGCGAGGGCAGTTGAACTATAGCAAAAAAAAAGGCAGCTTCAAGAAGAGAAGGAGGCCAGACTGAACAAGACACCAGAAAAAGAGACAAGGTCAGTGATCAAACAGAGCAAGGCATTTGTCCGCAAAGTCAGCTACTCTTACGGCATCAGACTGATTGATGAAGTCTCTCAGGCGAGCAGTGCTACCTGCTGGTATGGCATCAAACAGGTGCTGGAATTGATTGCGCAAGCTGACCAGCTGAGCATCAGGGCAATCCAGAATAAC
>Ga0307947_1002394_pt1 | contig 15003 bp, 20 predicted proteins | sample OrgLakmetagen232_FD_201840 | JGI IMG/M metagenome (GOLD analysis project Ga0307947, IMG submission 201840) | Saline water microbial communities from Organic Lake, Antarctica - #232 | ecosystem: Environmental > Aquatic > Non-marine Saline and Alkaline > Saline | place: Antarctica: Organic Lake...
CCAGGAGTGTCATCAGGGCACTGACTTCAGCAGGCTTGAGCGTCGCTGAATTGCTCAAATTGCCTGTAGCAGCACAAGTCAAGGAAGGCAATAAGCTAGGAGTGGCAGCTGGTGTGCCTCTTACAGCAGATGATGTACGGGAGGATGGTCTGCAGCTCGCAATGTACACCCACTTTTCTCCGTCTGCTGGAGGTGAGTCGGCAAGGTCTCAATGGATGAAGTCTCGTTGTAGATGATGAAACTCAATGACTAGTCCTTGAAGTGCTCGTGTGGTGGAAAGCTCCAGCATTCATTGCGACAAAAAATTATACATGCTAGCACAAGCATAAAGCATCTCGCTACAACTGTGTCTGCAACTGCAATGTGACAAGCTCTCTTCTTTATAACTTCGCACGATTGCACTAAATCCCTTGCATTGATGCTCGTGAATCTAATGTAAGCAAATTCAGGATGTCGCAGCTCGCGCACAAGCTGCTGTTTATCGCCCCCGAGATCAAGTCCGACTTTTTATCGTTATGTCCTTGTCGCCTTTGGTCTGTCCTGCAGTCACTGTCACTGGGGCTTTTCAATTGAGACCCTTGCCTCTTCATTTCCATAACTTCACAGGCAAAGCATGCGCTGCCAGGACTGTCATCAACGCCCTGATTGTAGGAAATTTGTTTGTTGCAGACCTCCTAAGTCTTCCTGTGACTGAGCAGATAGAGGAGGGGGAAAAAAGGGGAGTAGCAGCTGGTGTGCCACTCACAGCTGATGATGATATACGGGAGGAATGGCAGATTCTAGCTAAGATTGAGGGCTTTAACACCTGCTTAGACTGTCCAAAATTGGGGGCTTTAACTCCATAGTTAATCTATTCTGATAAAATCAGGTGCTATGCTTTGCAAACGGGGGGAACAATAAGGCACTCCCACACTCTACCCCCCAATCTCATTAAACACAGCTGCAGATAAATGCCTACCCGTTCAACAGGGATGGGGAGGGTGATTAGTACGTGCTGACGCAAGATGACGTTGGCCAGGGAAGAGCCCGTTAGGTTTTCCAGGGAAACATCATTATCCAGCGAGTTTAGTAAGTCACTGCATGAAAAAGAGGTGTTTTAAGGCAAATCTAAGCAGGTGAAAATAAGACAACGCCGCGGCAACCAAATCAGTATTGTAACATTGTAACACAAGTCAATGTCCGTCAGACATTCCCCCTTACAAAACTCAAGCATCTTTTGTAAACATACTGACAAACAAGAGGCAAACTAAAGAATGCAGAATCGAAGTACAGCTGCAGAGCTCAAACCCCATGGCAGTACTCAATACCCAAAATGCAGAGGTTGCAGCTCACATCAAAACACCCGATGGGTTGCAAAGATACAAGCTGCAACCTCTACACCCTCAGCGCCCGGCGTGCATGTTATAAATTGTAGAATGAGGGGGGAAATGACTTTGCCCAAATCCACGTTGCCAACAGACATCAACAGTGTATGCCCTGCAAGCACCTCACCTGAATGCAGAGTTACTGGGTGCAAACACAGTGACTGCAACATCAGGGTTGCTGAAGATGGCAGTCATATCTGGGTCAGCCTCAGCCAGAGTCCTGAAGGTGGACAGGCTGGCTCCCTCGAGGTCCTGTCAGTAAGTGCAGGAGCTGGATGCTGACTTGGGTACAATCAATTGTAATTGTTATAGTGCACACAATGTGATGTGGTGTTGATTGCATGGTCTGCTTGGCATCGTACAAGCCTGTGTAGGTCTTGGTGATCTTGTGTTTTGCAGTGGGCTTGCAGCTGGGTCAAGGCACAGATGCAGGCAACTTTCAACTTGAGACCATACACAATTAAACTCGTTTGACGTTTTGTACCTTCCAAGCGCCGACGGGACGCCAACTTTACAACAGTAACACACCTGCAGGTTGTCGATGGCGTCCTTGATTGTCACAAAGTCCAGCAGATCTCCCCGCAGTTTAGGGATGAGCAATGACTCCACAGTAATAAAGATACGTGACTGCATACACGCAATCAGAAAAGCAGATAAATGAAGGTTTTAGTACTAGATCAGCAAGTGCTGCATGGTTGACAAAGCTGTGGCTGTAAGAAAAGTGGGCCGTATATATTGAGCAATCACGGCTGTACAGGCCAACTGACATGTTAACCTTACCTGAGCAGCAGTGACTGAGGTAGCAGTGTCAGTGAATGTGCCCGGTGCAGCCCCAGCAAGGAAACGAATGGTGTCGTCACTGAGAGTTGCAAGACAAGTAAATGGAGGCATAGTGTGCACAAAGGAGCAAAGCAAACCCTTGCCATGTCAGTGAGAGTGCCTGCATGTGTTGCAATTGCAATGACAAACACTTCCATAATCGAATTTTCCGCACTCACGTGCCGTTGTTCTGTGAGGGGGAGGCTAGCACGGAGATGCGCTGGGCGGAAGAGTTGCTTGTCACTAGAGTGGGAAGGGTGAGGGAGGGGCTCAGTCCGTCAGGGCCAGGAGAGGAGAGGGACGGGAAGGCCGAAAAAGTTGGAACGACTGCATGACACGTGCACACAGCGGTGTCAAGCTTGTTGAAGTGATTCTGCCTTGCATTTTAGTGCAGGAATGATTCAGTGCAGGAATGACGTAAGGCACAAAAGAAAAGTGATTTTATTGCAATGACCTTGTGTGTGTATGTGTGTGTGAGTGTGTGTGTGTGTGTTTGTGTGTGTGTTTGTGTGTGTGTGTGTGTGTGTGTGTGTGTGTGTGTGTGTGTGTGTGTGTGTGTGTGTGTGTGTGTGTGTGTGTGTAGAAAGTATGTTTAAAAGGAGAGCTCACAAGAAGGCACGTAATAGACCTGTTGCACACTTCTTTCTCATTCTGCTCACTTGAGTACCGGATCAAGGGAATAACCAGCACAACTACGCAGGCAATTCCTGTCCAGTGTGAAATTTTAGTGAATCCTCTGTTAGTGTAAAGAAAGGGCTGCTCCATCAGAGCCTGGCAGCTTGCCTCTTATGAAGGGGATGGGTTCTAAGGTCCGTACTTAATTGCGCAAGCTGATCATGCACACGTACACACTCACCATTGGCCCAGACCTGAAGAAAGAAGCACGCGCAATACATAAGCCACACATCACTGCAAAAAAAGACGTAGAGGGTTCATAGTGAGACAGTTTAATTGATGAGGATATCACGTGTCTGCTCAAGGTATGTGGTCTGTTGTGAAGACTTGAAAAAACAGAAAACTCACCCATGAGTGCATGAACAGCTTGGATGCAAAAACTCTGCACGTTGTCCTGGGCCTGCACCTGTTCCAGTAGTGCATGACAAATCGTACCATTAAACATCTTATATAGGAATTCTGTGCAGTTGGGTGGAAAAGCAAATAACGTTTCGTACTTCCTGTGGGATGTGGGCTGCATCCTTGATTCATTATTGCTAGCAACCCACCTCTGCCACTTGCAGCACAGCGCTGGTAGAATCAACCATAGGATGGTTGTACGTGATGGTGGGCTGCATGAACAGTGGTACGGGATTTGCAACGACTGCCACGTACAAGGCAAAAGAGGAGGTTGTTCCCAGAGCAAAAACCCTTGGAACATCACAATGTCAGTGACATTGCTTGACTACTTTTTGTCTTCAGTTTTGTGCTATGTGCAAACGCATCAGATTCAGAGATGCATGATAATTACCTGAGGGTGGTGCATGTGCATCAACGCAGTCAACCAGCAGGCAGCCGCACCATTAGCGTGCACAACAACGGTGAACGCAACCTAGCAGCGGCTCACCCTAATTAATTCTAAAGCCAGCGAGTTGGGAACACTAGGACCTGGCAGGCAGGTCAGCGTTGTGCGTCCGCGCATTATTAATGGAGATCATGATTGTTGGTCATGATGTGCGTGCCCAAACTGGCTGCATGAATGAGAGCTTACACTTCAGATCAATGCAGTGGCTTTCATCTTGGTAAGATATGCTTTTACTCAGATGATAATTTAGATTTAAAGAGGCTTTTCACTTCAGGGATCTTGGACTGGTCAGCAGGGCTTCGCTTCCGACATCACTCGAAGGGAAAACAAATTGTCGTAAAAAAACTCCTAGCGAACTCCTGGCAAACTCCTGGCGACAGCTGAACGAATCTTACCTGTCCCGGATCACTTTTTATCAATCGATTTCCAAAAGGTCCGATTTCCGAAATTTTGAAGTTCTTTGCGCTTTTTTACCCCCGATCCGACAAACGCCTGTGCTGGATTCGATGCAAGCAAACGACGGACTGTGTTGGAAATTGGAAACAATCATTGCAATGCGTCCTTTGTTTAGAGTGCAAGGTGACGCTGACCTTGCTATGGTCCATTTTTATCACATTGCTTCAGTGTATTTTATCGGAGGATCAGTCCGGCATGCGCAGTGCTTGTTTGAAGACATTTTAAGCGGCCATAAAAAAGGAGGAACGGCACGCTTGAGTGTTTACTGTGCAACATTTATAGATCCTAGAGGCAACAGGGACCCGTATTAGGCATGCTCGTCACAGTGTTCCCAGGATGTGGGCGCTGTTTCAAGCATGTAGCAGTGCCCATGCTTATTTGCTGCAGCGTGACTAACCTTCATAGCAGATCTCCCCCGCTGCACAAAGCTCTGTGATCTTTGGAGTTTGATGTCCTTGCTAACAATGATCATAGCAAAAAGAGTAGTGTGGCAGAGTGGCATGTGGTAAGAGCGATGCATGTGCATGCTACAACGCCATTTTGCCATGCATGGAATGCACCAGGCTAGATTTTTTAGCATAAGTCAGAAGAAGAAGAAGGAAACAATGCGTAGGCAGCAAACCACTCCCTGCATCAATTAAGGTAAAGGAGACACATTGGCCCGAAATGCCATGAGTCTCACCCACCTAAGGAAAAATAAAATTAGTGGGGATCTGGAGGGTGGCTGGCAGTCCTCTGCTCCAGGCCGAGACCTTGAGAGCAATTCGTGTTTTCAAGTGTATGAGCATGCAATTTAAGGGTAGTCTGGTGGCCCTCTGTGAATTGAGACCGGGCTTTAGATGATGCAAAGTGTTAGAGGTATAGATTGATCCTCCCACACCAAGAAGGATGGTGTGAACACTGTGAATTTTAACTTATTTAGCTTTTAGCCGTGCTGTTTTTTAGAGGCCTCCAGCTGATGTCCAGGCCTAGTTTATTCACAATACTTTACTTCTATGAGGTGTATCTCCCTCTTATTAGCGTTAAGCTTGTGAGCTCTGCGCACTTGTCCATGAGATCTAGCATGCTGCACCTGTTGCAAGTGGGGAATGGAAGGTGGTTAAGATTTAGTAGGTAAGGGAGTAACCAATTTGGCATCAGGCGACTGGAAGTAAGCCTGCCTCCGACAGATACACGAGCATCAAAAGCCAAATGGGTAAAGTCCTATTAATTGAAGTTTTTGTTGGGCAAAATGATCAGTGCTGCCAGCATCCATATGAACTATACAACCTGCCAAGGAGCCTTTGCTGATGGCTTTCATGATGAGTCTGCAGGCAACATTATGACGCTTAGTGATCATGCCAGAGATGATATTGTGTTGCAACTGCGGACAATTGACACCGTGAGAGAATATGAAGAGTACTGTCTGATTGTTGACAAAGCGGACACTGAAGGCTAGTGGACTATGTTAAGCGGACAGCATGTTTTTGATTGAAAAAGGTGCCTTCGTGGTAGTGAAAGACATTGCGTTTCATTTGGAGGAAGAGATTGGACATGTTCCAAAATGTGTTGCTAATGCCTTTGTGTACGTGTGGAAGTAGGCTCGGGTAGTAAGAGTAGTACCCTGTTTTTGAAATGGCATAACCCAGTCTATGGTTTGAGTGCATGTGGGATTTTAATGCAGCTTGAAGATTTGCAAGTCAATCTGGTGCCGTGCTGAGGAGCTTCAGTGCTAGATCCTTGCTGATTAACTTTTTCAAGGGCTAGCCAGGTTGTATCAAAGAAGGGATTGCCACCAGGGCCTGCGATGCGGATTGTTGTTTCAGGTATGAGACTATATATTGCTGTGGCAGGCTTGGTATTTGGCAAGGGCGTCTACACATTCATCATTTCCTGCATTTCCAGTGTGAGATTTGATCTTATAAAGGAAGATGTGGAATTGAGAGTTACGGATGGTATTAGAAAGAAATCTGATAATGACTCCTTGGACATGGTGACAGTGCTTCTCTGGGTACAACATATGTTTCCTAAATTGGTGGAGTGAGGTAAGAATGTCCGTGGCAATATGGATATGATCATGAGTAAATTTAGCAGCTACAGCTACCAGATCCGCTCTCCCTATTGTGTTGGTTAAACCAGCATCATTAGGCTTAACGGCTTAACCAAGCTAGAGTTGCCCATACTGGGGTGGTAGACACCTGCCCCGATAACTTGTTTCCCTTCTTGGATATGGCAGCTACCATCCGTATAAGTCCAGAAATTCCAGTCAGCAACCTCGAGCGTGAGACCCGGTTTGGATTGATGGGAAAGGGAGGCCACTTCATCCAAAGCAGGTTTGTGGGAGCATTTGGCAGTTTGTATGTTGTCTGAGTTAATTTTCTCAAACTGTTTGAAACCAGGCGCTGTCCCAGCATGCCTAGCATTACGGATGGGGTCATTGACAATGCTGGTGAGGTTCCAATTTGCTTCGGGAATGTCATGGGCAAGATTCTGCAGCCATGTTCGATTGTGGCTGTTAAGGTGTAGCCGCACAGCTGTGTTCCAGACAGCTATGATATGTAAATTCCAAGAAGCCTGGGGTAAAGGAATTTCTTGGCTAGTCCAGGATTGAGGGGTAGCATAGGTAATCTCATTAGCCGGGATTGTTCCCAGTTTTTAGCACAGGTGAGGATAGGCTGTCAGGAGGTTTGAGTAAGGGTTAGTTATCATGGATCCATTCCAAGAAAGTAAACATAAAGGTGGCAGTTGCCTCAGTGCTGAGGATGGCTGAGTAGATAGCATGCCTAAGGTTAAGATTCATGGTATGGTTACCATAGATGGGATGGCAAACTGAAAAACCAGTGAATTGGATTGAGAGGGAGTTGTGGTGGGCACCAAAAAGTGCATCTCACGAGTCAGCACTCCATAATGGGGGTAGCTTAGGTTGTAGTCTTGCATACAGACGCTCGCGCACCACACAAACAATCACACACAATACTTGCGCACCTGCAGCTCATGACCCTCACTCACTGAGGAGAACCCCTTGCTTTCTGAGGCAATGTGCAATGCAGCCAAGCTGGGCGTGCGTGACGACCGTGATGCCTCTGGCTTTCAATTCAAGTCATCGTTTATTTTTGGAAGCTTGATTATTAAATTTGGTTTTCAGTCAGGTCAGGCCATCCCTGTGAGAGTGCTCGCCCCAAAGTTACCACCCACTTCTGAGTATGCAGGACCTCATGCTGGACCTAACTGAGCAACTCTGCACACTCAGTTTGTGGTGGGAGGTGCCCAGGTGGGCAGGGTGGAAATCCCTGCCAGAAAGGGGATTCCAAAAGCTCCCCTCTGGTGCCAGAAACTTATCAGGGGTGTATGCAGTTATATTGTGGACATTTTGGTGGAAGGTCCGGGGGTCTGGGGTGAAGGTCCGGTTTTGGACTCCCCTGTAGTTGCCGCGGGAGGTCAGCTTATAGAACGTGCTCGTAGTACCCCTGCGTCAGTGGCAGTAGCTAAGGCGTGCCAACCCGCTCCCTGTTCATTTATTCCACTGCTTCATGAGTATTTTTGTCGTAAACATATACAAGTCTTAGTACAGCAGGTCCTGGTCTCATAATAATCCACAGAGGCTGGAGAACCACCACTTATCATAGCTTTGCGATCCCGTAGGAAGATGGTCATTCAGTACTACAGCAAACCTCTCTCCTCCAGAGAACAGCTTCTGACATTTTTATACTTGGCATTATTATAAGTTTGAACATGATTCCCTTAATATATGTCTGTTGAGGCCTGTCATGCATTTTTTCTTATCAGACATAGCACGTAGTCAGTTAAACCTATATTATACGGTGGCATTTTCTCTTATAGTTACGGAGTTTCATTCTTCATATCAAGTTTGAAGCTATGTTTAACTGAACATGTGACAGGTTCTTTGGCTGATCGGCTGCTGACTGGTATCGGCCAGCTACAAAATAATCTTTTAAATGTAAAAGCGTTGAAAAACAGAACCATGCTACCAGCCCCCATGTTCAGCAGCAGCAACCCGTGTGGGGTATGCACAACCCCAATCCCCATTTCAATCCTCTTTTCCGATCTCAACCATTCCAGCAGCAGCAGCTGCAGCAGCAGCAGCCATCATCCCCAGTACCGAGTAAAGAGTTTGGTATTGAAAAGAGGATTTCTGACAGGCCTCATGCGATGTTGTAGCTTTCCAAAGAGTCTTTGGTTTTCTTGCTTAGGTATTTACTTTCTAGTTGTGTCTTCCTGGCAATCAGTCCTAGAAGTTCAGAAGCAGCCTAGGTGCAGATGTAGTATTGTTATGAAGACCTTTAAGTTTGGTTGTGTGAATGGCTGTTAAGATGGACGGCTGTTGGTGCTTTCTATTCCCTTGCTTTTGCCCATCAGAAGCAAAACAGACATCACGTCTGACGCACCACACATAAGTTTTGTGACATAACGGTTGTTAGGTGCACTGCAATAAGTAGCAGTAATAGCCACCCTTAGGACAGGATGGTGCTCCTCCCCACCTGCCTTTCCCCTGCCCCCAAAAACCGTGTTCGGTCTGCTGATCCTAAACAAACAAGCCTAATAATCCCCTTTCTCTTCTTCTCGGTCTCTTTTTAAAGTGGCGACGTGTGCCTCTGCATTTATTGAGCGGGGAAAAAAGTTTACAAAGCAAATGCATGGTTTTTATTTATTTTGAGGGTACTACATAGATCAAGGGGAGATAGCAAACTCCCTACTACGTTAGAAAGTAAAGGAATATTGAAAGAAGAATGGCAGCAAGAGAGGCTGATTCGACAGGAAAAAGGAGGCAAGGGGTGAGGCTGTTACGGGAAAAAGGTTCAGGCGGAAAAGTTGAAACAAAAGAAATTACGGGAGTTACACGAGGAAGACTGGAGTGGCAGAGTTAAACAGAGGGTGAAACGAAAGAACTGAGGCCTGGATACCTACACTACCAAATGAGCAACCAGACATTGAAGGCAAGAGAAGCTAGGATCCAGCCAGGATAAGAGCAAACTAAGCCATAGCCTATGACTGGTGCGCCAAAACAGGCTCCAACACAACTCCTCCTAAAAAAGCTGATACCTCTAAAGCAAAACCCAAGCCTAGCTGAAAGAAAAGCCGCACAGGAAACCCTTTGAGAAGAGAGTACAAAGAAAGAGCACAAAAAAACCTGAGGATCCTGGGCACAGAGCAGCGGTCTACGACCTACTCTCCCCAATGTCAAAAAGAAAAGAGCAACCTTACACAGACAGATGGGCAGGGAAACCAGGCGAGGGGGAAAGGGGTGGGGTAGCACCAAAACGACGTACAGCAAAGAGCGTATCTGTCCAACAAGCAAGGAAGGAGAGACTCTGCCCAGGGAGGCAACGCTGAGGGTTGCAACAACACCAGGCAAAACTTCTTCCTTGGGGAATGCTGCACACAGAGAGGCAGCACAGACGGCTGCGTCAACACCAGGCAGCACAACTCACACACTCACTAAGAAGACAGGCACGCGCTAGATACGAGGCTTTGGTGAAACCATGGACCATCCAACTAACCCACTAAGAGGCCAGACGAGGGGCGCCACAACTAAAAGGGCAGCTAACAGCCCTACTGGCCAGCACAGAAGAAAGAGGCTGGGCTCCAATGGGCACCCCCTCTCCCCCCCCCCCCCAGCTAAACCCCTCAGCCTACCCACGTAGGAGCCCCTGTGGAGATGGAGCTGGTGCTGCTGCTGGTGGCCGGCGCTCTACGGCGGCGCCAAGCGGGGACGTGGGGAAGGGGGACTGTGTGGGTGACTCAGTGAAGGAGGAAATGGGCATACCATACGTGGTGGACGGGCTGGGTGAGCTGGGCAGGGGCCTTGAAGAGAAGGAGGTGCTGAATCCTATCCGCGCCTCAAAAGCGCAGGCAGGCTTCCCAGGTCTCGCGTCCGCGCACAAGAGTTGGGTCGGCCTCTGGTGGGTACGGGTGGGGGATGGGGGGCCGGTTACGAGTGAGGTGGTGCAAGAAGCTGATTGGAGGGACCTGGGCGGCAGGCATGTGTGGGGGTAGGGAGGGGTTCTGATCCTGCGGGGGTGGGGAAAATGTGTGTGACAGGGGGAGTGGGGTGGGAGGGAACAGGGTGGGGAGTGACGTCGATGGCTCGGAGGTCTCTTGATCGCGGGGGAGGGGGTGATGGTGAGGTGCTGCGGGGGCGGGCATCCTTTCCCGATGATGATTTATAATCCACAATAATGCTGGCCATGTTTGCACTCCTCTCCGCTTGTATCCTCTTCATTTTTGCTCAATTGAGCAGGGATAAATTATAGATTGGAAGGAAGCATGGGCGAGTTTGCAAGCAAATATTGCTTGGCTGTACGTGGGTGAGCGGATGTGTGCAGAAAAGGTAACACCAAGCTGGCCATTCTGCACACATCTGGAATTGCTGATCCGTTCTGTGTGCGTATGCATGGGCACGTATTAACCGAAATGTTTGTGTTGTAAACAATGTAAACAACCATATTGTGCGGATGTGTCATTTGTCATTTAGGACGTTGTATATATCCTTGTGCTCTGATTCTTGCTGCTGGTGGTCCTACACTACCTGCGTTTCTTTTTCATCTTTCAAGTACCGAAGAAAAAGTTGGCTAGTTCGCTTGTGTGTTTTATTGTTGCATGACTATTTTCTTCAAACAGAGCTGGTAGACTCCGTGTCATTTCGGCAAGCCACGTGAAGGAAAAACGACGAGGAAGAAATTTTACAAAAGCCTAGCTAGTCATTCATCAGTAGCACATCTTTTGCTGTTCACCTGCTCGACCTTGACACAAAAGAGTTTATGAGCGCAAAAGATAGAACGGAAATACAAGAAGATTGCCCAGATCATTGCACTAGACCTAAATAAGCACAAATGGGGCTTCGCCCACCCCCTGGACGTAGCAAGCAAGAGGATGCAGAGTACAATGAATACTATTGGAGACCTTAATCATGCTGGCTGGGTTATCACTACCAGCGGAGTCTTTTCTTTTCTTTTCTTTCTTTTTCTTTTCTTATTCTTTTGGAAGCTGACGCATAGACACACGTGCCATTATTTAGTGAGCATAACACATTAAAATAAGTGCACAAGCTTCAAGTGGGGGGTACCACATGCGGGATTGAAGTGAAGTACAAAAAGACGTAAAAAAGGACATTAAACAGAAATCATGAACAGACAAGTTAAGGCTGGCTTGTTGCTTCGAGATAAGTGAATTTATGTGTATGAAAGTCAAGGTGCCTGGAAGCTGACAGCCTATCGCAATATTTCGTCCGCCATTGGCTTGCGTGTGACAGCGTCTCTGTTTCAAAGCTCTGAGTTGGCGTGGAGAGCTGCGTAAAGAGATGATGTTGCCTCAAGTTCTTCAGGAGCCCCAGCCTCAACAACACGCCCATTGTCCATGACTGCAAGCAACACAACAAGCAATAAGTGTGCCTCAACAACACGCCCATTGTCCATGACTGCATGCAACACAACAAGCAATAAGTGTGCCTCAACAACACGCCCATTGTCCATGACTGCAAGCAACACAACAGGCAAAAAGTGTACTCAACAACACGCCCATTGTCCATGACTGCATGCAACACAACAGGCAATAAGTGTACCTCAACAACACGCCCATTGTCCTGAATTGCTACAAGCAACAGGCATGGCAAATTGCTGCCTTATCAAGTCTAAGCACGAGCAGCACAACTAAAAGTGCATTTACATCTACGCACGTCATAGTGCAATCAAGCACCTCTTTTCCTCGTGCATGTCATCACAAGCCCAAGGGTGCTCAAAGTTTACTTCAGTTTTCAGTGCATTTGAAACTACTTGCCTAGTATCCTGTCGTAGCCTCGAACTGATGAAAGGGAGTGCGCCACTTGCAGAACCGTGGCCCCACGCAGCTCGTGCTCCAGCACCTAGCAAGAAGCAGTGTGGTTTTTGCAGGAGCAGAGAGCAAATGACAGCAAGCAGATCCGATATGAAACGGGGCTGACTTTATTAGGTAGAAAGGGGTATCAACAGTCCAACAAAAGCCCCCCTCCTGTCTTGCCCCACGACTCAAGAGCCATGGCACAATGCGCTACACAACGTGTCTCACCTTGTGAATTGTAGCGGCTGATCCTGGATCCAGTTCACTGGTGATTTCATCCAACAGCACGACTGCCCGTGGTCGGCGCTGGCGGCTGAGAAGCATGCGCGAGAGGCATAGCAGCTGCTGCTGCCCAGATGACAAAGAAATGGGGGTTAGCAAAGGTCCTGCACTGCCCTCCAATCTGTCATCCACCTCAGAGGAGTGACTGGCGTGGCCTCGCAGGTGTAGGCGCATGCCTAGCACGTGCATGAGTGTGCTTTGAGCAGCGTACGGCTGCTGCTCGTTCTGCTGGTGGCCTGAGAGGTGGTGGATGCCCTTGAAAGCGGTGAGCTTTGGCGGCTGGTCTGGCTGTGCAGCCCTGTAGAATTCTTGCTCCTGCTCTCGCTCCTGCTCCTGCTGCTGCTGTTGTTGCTGTTGTTGTTGCTGCTGCTGCTGCTGCTGAAATCGGGGCTGTTCAAGTGGCAGCAAGGGTAAGGGAGGAGGTGGTAGGGTATCTTGCGGCTGTTGCTGCTGCTGCTGCTGCTGCTGCCCCTCCTTTCTATTTGTCTCTGCACCCACTACCGCTCCTACTTCCAAATCACGCCCTGGAGGCACCTCTTGACGCAAGCTGACTAGGTTCTTCCGTGCCTTGCGCTTGGGATGGGGGGCAGCGGTGATTGGGGCAAGGAGTGGCAGGGCAAGCTCATCAAGGGAGTCCCTCCTGATGCGTGTGTATGTGTATGTGTGTGTGCGTTTGTGCACCATGTGTGCAGTGTTCTGTGAGTACATACCACGTGGTACTCGTTGCTATCTGCTCGTTCCACGTGAACAGGAGATTTCAGCTTGAGTAGTAGAATCCCTTACCTAGTCACACGGCAGTTGTGAATCCCTAACCTGGCCACACGGTAGTTGTGAATCCCTTACCTAGTCACATGGCAGTTGTGAATCCCTTACCTAGTCACACGGCAGTTGCGTATACAGCAAACTCGGTTGCAGCGTTGGAGTAGCATCAGGGATAGTTGATGCGTAAAGCAGGGATGGTTGATATGTAAAGCAGGCTCACACGTCCATTATGTGATATAACCCATCAAAGCCTTTTGTGTAGCATAAATGATCACCGTGCTACCAAGGTGGGTTCCGTAATTAGGACAAGCAACGTCGAAAACAACTCAAATCTCACCCCAATCTACAGAAAGAAGCAGGTGCCCAAGCGCCAAAAATAAAAATAAAAGCCTCCGCAGGTGCCCAAAAGCCTCCCGCCTGTCCATCGTTTATCGCACCCAATTGAGAACCCAGAAACAATCACCCACAACCCACCTCCAAGCTGCAAAAGAAGCCCTTTTTGGTATTCCTGATTCTTCAATAAACCTTCCCTCCCTCTCGCGTCGTTTCCCACTCCAACTGCCCACTGCAATGAAATATCGGAGCCACATTATGTGTCTAAAAGGTGATTACCCAAGATATGAAGAGACTATCATTTAAAACATTGGCAGACAAAGCAGCTCCTGTACCCCCCTTTCATTTTTGAGCTCAATCTTGCTATTTGTTACAAACACATCGTTTACACCAAACACAGAGTATGCAGGACAAGCAAGAGGGATACCACACTGGAGTCTCGAATCATGCAAAGACATGCAGGCAGAGCATAAGAGCAGACAACTTCCTTTTTAACCAATTACAGAGTATAAGAGCAAATCAATTGCAGAGCGCTTGAGCAGACAACTGCCTTTCAAATCAATTACAGAGTATAAGAGCAAATCAAATGCAGAGCATTTGAGCAGACAACTTCCTTTCAAATCAATTACCAAAACAAGAATACCTATATCAAATTTTCTGGAAAGTGCACTGCATGCTGATGTAATATACCAAGCAATTCAGGTTTAGCTTAAAGAAGGGGTGGAAAGGGCAACGCTTTAACCTACCTCCCTGAAGCATTGCTTTTGCTACCCATCCCACTCTTTGTATCATTGTGCCAGGTCGCCCCGCCTGTTGACATCATGTGTGTGTGCGCATGTGTTTGTGGTCATGTGTGTATATGTGTGTGTTTGTGTGTGTGTGTTTGTATGTGCGTTGAACACGTGTGCATTTGCCTATGTGATTGCATATGTGTGCGTTCATGCAGCATGCCTGTGTGTCAGAATATTGCAGGTTGCGTGGCATATGCTTGCACAACTAAACAAGCTACCGAACAAGGTGACTCTAGCTTTTTCAATCCTAAGTAACTCCATCCAACTTTTGGTTGCTTACAGTGATCTGCGTTCTTAATTGAAGGCCCACCTGCAAATATCCTTAAGGCATTAAAAGAACACTCCAAAAGCCACATCAAGCATCAATCGACACAGACACACACATTTGTGCAAAACGGTTACCTCGTGCTTGCGTGGATCACGTGCTTGTGGCGCACGCAAGGGTAGAAAGGAGGGAGACGGAGCGGCTCTCATGAGATCCGAGAAGCTGCGTGTTTGAAATTGTGGATGTAGTTGTGCACGTGGAAGCTAGGAGGTGCGACTAAAAATCTGTGCAGATGCAGTGCAACAGCCTGCTTATTCATCTTGATGACCAGCGCCGCTTCAAATCCTGGTCTGGCTAAGTGTCAAAATGAGCTTGACATGAGCGCTTTTTGACACTTATCCAGAACATAATTGGAAGCGGTGCTGGTCATCTTCTGTTTCCAATACTGGTATGTTTTGTCAGAAATAACAAAATAAATCATCAGTTCTCTGCTTCAGCTGTAGAACTGGAGTTCTTGCGTAGTGAGCGTAGGCTGAGATCTGGCAAGCACTTTGCATAAAGTGCTGTGTACTCTCGTTTTAGGCATTCTTTTTATGCCTT
>Ga0307947_1002395_pt1:0-5000 | contig 15003 bp, 17 predicted proteins | sample OrgLakmetagen232_FD_201840 | JGI IMG/M metagenome (GOLD analysis project Ga0307947, IMG submission 201840) | Saline water microbial communities from Organic Lake, Antarctica - #232 | ecosystem: Environmental > Aquatic > Non-marine Saline and Alkaline > Saline | place: Antarctica: Organic...
GCACAGGACTACAGCAAGCACATCAGCAGCAGCATCTACACAGTCATTGGACACCTGCAGCAAGAGGGCAGTGACCAAGGCTTGTGTGGATGCAGCTGTTGCACAATTCATCTACGCTACAGGCACCGCCTTCTGGGTTTTGGTAGCAATAAGCAAGTGATCATGCTACGTTCTGAGGGGCTGGGAGTTCCTCTGGGGGGCTCTAGAGGGCTTGGAAGTGCCTCTGGGGGGCTCTAGAGGGCCTGGGAGTGCTTCTAAGGGGCTCTGGGAGCCTTGTGGCTGCAAAATTCGTTAAGTGCCCAAAATCGTATTATACGGAGCAATTTGAAAAATACGGTTAAATACGTGATAAATACGATACGACGTATATTACGCCTACGCCGTATGACGTATGACCCATCCCTGGTTATTAAATAGGAGAGAGGCGCTGGGTAGCTGGTTTAGACGTGTGCAAAATCGATTTGTTTCTGGTCAGGAGAGAGGCACTGGGTAGCTGGTTTGGATGTAATCACAACCAATTCGTTTTTTTCAAACAGCTGGTTTACTAGCTTAGATATGTTAAATATTAAAACAAGTCAATGACTAGGCATTGTAGGGTTAACACACAATAACACACACCGTGCCTGCGTCAGGCTGCCTGAGAGATGGCAGTGTAAGGCAGACACAGGTCTCTGTGTTTTTCCCCACATAAACCTCTCATCTGCGACAACCACCATTTTACTATGAAATAAGCCTGTCTGCACCAACCTTCACACAAATTCCTCCCCCTCCCCCCCAACCACACTTCATCCACTCTGCGTGGAACACAAAAGCATACACAGAACGCACATCATCAACACCCAGGAACTCTGACATACACGTACACACTAAAACAAGCCCCATTTCCCCTCTCACCTTCTCCAGATCCTGTTGCATCTCGCGCTCTTCCAGCACGCCCTTCTGCAGCAGCTCCTGAATACCAAGGTTTGTAGCAGCAGCACCTCCCGCGCCGCCCTGCACCTTTGCACCCCCCCCCTCCACATTCTGCTGCCCCACAGCTGCCTGCTGCCCTTGTGTCCTTGCCACTGAGGCCTGCTGCTGCCCCCCCTGCTGCACTTGTGCGCCGCTGGCTGAGGCTTGCTGCAGCCCCACACCGGCTGCGAACAATTGTTGTTGCCGCTGCTGCTGCTGCCCTCCTCCTACTGCACCAGCCAATCCCGCATCTGCGCGCCCCCCCTGCTGCCCTTGCTCCCCCTCAGCACGGCTAGCACTCACTCCTAGCGGTTGCTGCTGCTGTCCTACCCCCGCCGCAGCAGAAGTCCCTGCGTTTCCCAATCCGGCCAGCACGGCACCCACCTGGACTTGGCCTGCACCTTGCACCAGCTGCTGCCCACCGCCTAGCTGCTGCCCTACCCCTTGCAGGGCCCGTGATGGCACAGCTCCTCCTGTAGTCTGCTGCAGCCCGCTACCTTGAAAGCCACTCAAGCCTTGCTGCTGTTGCCCACCCCCTTGCTGCCCATTCCACTGCTGCACACCACCACCTCCCTGTAGACCCTGTTGCTGCTGTTGCCCACCCCCTTGCTGCTCTATTCCTTGCTGCTGCACAGTCCCCTGCTGCTGCAGCCCCCCCACCTCCCCAGCACCCACCCCACCTAAACTATCCCCCTGTCCCCCCAGCACCACGCCATCTGCCTGTCCTTGCCCTACGGCATTTGTGCTCAGCCCCTGCTCATTTTGCACAAGTGGCGGCTGTTGCTGCTGCAGGGCTCCTGTGCCTAAACCCACCCCTCCACCGCCAGCCTGCCCTAGCCCAGTTCCGACTTGGTGCTGGCCCGCTGTTTGGGTTCCTTGCAGTGTTTCTGCTGTTGATGCGGAGGCTTGAGCGCTGCTGCTCTGCTGCCCCACACCCAACCCCCCCTGCTGCTGCTGCTGCTGCTGCTGCTGGCGGAGGAACTCCTGCACATCACAAGTGCAGAAGTTCACACAAGCCTTTAAAACAGAAATGTGCAAGAACTCCTGACCTTGTTTGTGTCAAAGCTTGTAGCAATAGTTTAGCAGGATTTGAGCAGGTCCTTTGCTTGCGCTAAGCCCAATTTAACTAACACAGGTGGGAATTATATATGGGGAAAAAAAATCCTTTAAAAACTGATCGTTACCTTATGCCAATCTAAGAAACACACCTACCTGCTGCAGTTGCGCCTGCCGCTGCTGTTCCATGAGATCAAGGTGCTGCACCGTGCCTTCCGGCTGCTGTTTACGCACTAGCTGGGGCTTAGGCACCGCATACTTTTCAAACACGTGCACAATGTCTTCGGCTGTGATCATCTCCTGGTACAAGTTGATGTCAGGGATTCTGGACGGGGGAGGGATTCACACAAATCAACTAATCAGTATGGAGCAGAGAACAGTAAAATTTAGAGCAAGAAACGTAGCAGAGAGCGGAGAAACGAGGAGCAGGTTCTTGATTTGCAGGCTCCTGTACTTCGTGTTGTGCCACAATGAAAATAAAAATCAGTTGCCTTTCCAGATTATGACTAAGCAGGGTGCCTGGGATAACACAGGTCCACGCCGGTTGACCTCCTAGACAAGATAGCTTACACAGTGCTACTTGTGTCCAAAACATTAAGCGTACAGCGCGTCTCTGTTCCTGTTTTACACTTACTTGTAACCTCCATCTAGCAGGAGTCCCATCCAGCCCTTTTCCTCCCGCAGCAAACGTGTCGAGCATTGCGTGCCGTCCTCTGCAGACAGACACGGCAGGAAGGGTATACTAGTGATTGCAGAGCTGGAAGTAGAACCATGCATCAATGCAACTATGTGTTTGTTTGCAGGAATTGCAGAGCGTCACCTGTTCCAAATTCCACATAGTACTTGGAGCGCGCGCCTATGCAGGCAAAAATGGCCTCCAGTATTCCATCTTCACCTACTTGGCTGTAACTGCATGTAGGACAGGGGAGAGAATATGGCAGAGTGCCAGGTTGACCAATCAGGACAGGAATCAGGCTCCTGTCATGCAAGAAACTGCCCCGCCCTTGCCTTCCCCCTGCTTACACTGATCTATCTTTCAACCCAGAGCTGAAGGCTTCCCGGAGACACGCATTGGGGTTGGCGTGTTGGTGGTTACTGGCTAGTGTTGCATTCCCTTGCCCAGCTACACGTCCGGTTACAAACAGGACGGTCAGCAAGGCGATGATGCCCACAACTCCTTTCCTCCTCGCCACAAAACCAACGCACATGCCAAGCAAGATCGGCAGTTGCCGATGGCTAATGGGTCGATTTGATTTGGCGAGGAGGGCTTCAAGCCTCATTAACCCATGCTTTTTCCTATTGTCTTCATAATTTCTTCTTTTTTAAAATCCGGCGACCAGAAATTTATGAGCACCACACAGAAATTTCAAACTTAAATTTCACAAAGAATAAAATGCCAGGTCATGCAGGAAGGTGAGCAAGGAGGGAAAAAAGGAGAGTAGCAGAGACTAGCTGTAGCGATCAGGTTTGATCGATTGAAAATGTAAGTGAGTTACAATCACCCTTCCCTCGAAGCGTTGTGACAGAAGCAAGCACGTACGTACAGTCCGATTCAACAAATGCGGAACAACTTGCTGGCTAGCAAGGAAAGATGAATATATTGAGTACGAAATGGGGCGCCTCAAGATGGGGGAATTGAAACACGAACCAAGTCCACATCATACTCAAGATCAGCGTTGGGCGGGATCACACCATCCTTGCCTGTGCGCAGTATAAGAAAAAAATGTGTAAGGAAAGGTTGACAAGCCGTGGATGGGATGCACTTAGTCAAACTGTTTCCGTCTTGTAGGAACGGATATCTGGAAACAAACACACAAAAAGGCGAAAAGTTTTGTTCGTAGAAATTTGGGCGGGCGCAGCCCTTCTATAAGAAAAGGTTGACAAGCCGTGGAGATGAAGAGTGTATTTTGCCTCCCCCTAAATTAAGGAGTGGGGATAATCCAGGATGATGTTTAAGTTAAAACAGAAATAGACCCATGATGTCAAAACAGCATTCGGAAGCAAGCAATGGGGAACTACACAGTTCGGGAGTTATGCTTGTGCATTGAACTCATCAGTTTATACCATAAAACTGAGGAGCGCTATAACGTGCTTTTGAAGTTGAGTTTGCATGTTGGATTGCAATTTCTATTTAGGAAGATGTTTAAGGTAAATAGAAACAGGCACGTGATGTCAAAACAGCATCCCAGCATTTTGTTCCCCTTTTATCCTGGGCACTCTCGCAATGGAAGAACTGGACAGAAAAGATTCAGCAGGAACTGGACATGGTAATGAACTAATTAAGAAATCCATTTAGTCTCTTGATATCGATGCCGCGTCATCATCCCTACGGGATTCTTCATGTGGCTTGTAATCATATAGTACTGATGGATCAAATGCATGTTGCAGAAGACAGACAGCCTGTATTATCGTATTGAAAGGCAAATCAATAGCACAATGACATCAACACTTGCCTGGCACGTGGTTTGTTGGTTTTAGCACCGTTCCTGATGATCCGAAGCCCATTGAAGCAGGAACCTGGGTCGTCAAAAAAATGTGTAGAACTTGTTGCGTATAATTGAGCCTTAATCATCAAACAGGGTTCATGCTCCATAGGCAAGAGGGATGCTTTTTTACAAGAACTGCTTCTCTTTTCATATGAATGAAAACAACGGCTATACTTGGCAAATCGCCCAACTTTGCACTCATCCAGCAGCAAAAAATGGTGAACACAACATGTCAATCGCTCATCCTGTCACACTAAAATAATGACCTTAGCAGGCTCGTCTACCTTGATTACTTCAAAAGACAACAGACGGAGGTATGGTATCCTCTTTTTCAGCGAATTACACTCAAGCATGTAGGAATATCTTGGATAACGCCACCCATAACCCCGCCACCTTGATTAAACGTCTTCCTCCAGCTTTCATATCAGCCATGGCTTCTTCGACCCCCGCACAAAGCCCCCCGGTGAATGGTCTTGAGCCTGTGAATACCACAATCGGCTTTCCTCT
>Ga0307947_1002395_pt1:10000-15003 | contig 15003 bp, 17 predicted proteins | sample OrgLakmetagen232_FD_201840 | JGI IMG/M metagenome (GOLD analysis project Ga0307947, IMG submission 201840) | Saline water microbial communities from Organic Lake, Antarctica - #232 | ecosystem: Environmental > Aquatic > Non-marine Saline and Alkaline > Saline | place: Antarctica...
TGTGAGAGTACCTAGATTTGGCGCAACATGTGTAGCTTGCTATTTTATCTGAATCACTGTGCAAATTGCTGCCCAGGCTCTTCCTAACTTTTTTTAAAGGCCCACCACATACATACACACACGCAACAGCACACACGCAAGCACACACATAAACAAACACAGTACACTCCCTTCCTCTTGTTTTACCCGCACTTACTGCAACACTTTTTTACAAACTTAGCGTGCAAACTTGAAGTATTTGCTTGTGCACTTTGAGTATCATGTGTTTGGCCTAACACACACACACCCTCTTCATGCAGGCTACCTCTTTCTCTCTAATTAAATGCCTTCCTTGCTTCCAGAAATCTAGTGCTGTTACTCAAATTGCACATTCATCTGTTAAATCAACATTTTTTAATTTGGCGACAATGAGAAAGTGTGAGATGCAGCCCATCTTTCCATCCTTTGCTGGGTGTAATTGTCGCCACCAGCGTGGCTCTTTGTAGGTGTAGCTTATCAACATGCCTCTCGGTATCAAGTGCCGTGCAGACATAAACTTTGCATGAGTAAAGGATCAAACCGCTCTGTTTGTCTTGCTGGCCCTTATGGAGCTCCTTTTCCTTCGTTCATGTAGGGAGTAGTATTCATTGTGTGGGCAATTTTCCTTTTTCCCTCTTGCAGGCTCCACCATTCACTGCCCGCCTAGAAGTAGACTACAAAAACAAGATGCCTGCAGGGTCCACCATCTTGTGTACCACCGAGCTTGAAAGCATAGGTGGGTTGTGTGCGTGCATGCGTAGATGCTACCCAAAATGCCTTTACTTCTTGTCGTATATGGCAACTTGACGCCAAGCTGATGATGTGACATCATAAATGCCTGAATCCAAGCAACTAGCCTCGCCTCTTTTGTGCGTGTAAATTTAGAAGGCATTAAAGCACATTACACAAAGAAGCATTATTTTGCCAATGGTACATAACTATACCTGTTGCTGCACACATTTGACTTAAGGGTTTAGCGCATAGCCGCTCTTGCTCACTATTTTGAGAAAACATTAGAGAAGCCCTCCTCTGATGACCTGAAATTTTCAATCGCGGACTTACAGGCCGACAGTACCAGCACGATGGTACAACTGCACAACCAGCCTTTGTTTTCTGTCACAGGGCAGTACAAGTTCTGTAAAAACTCCCTTTTTCCTGTGAACATAAATTGTAACACAGAATCTTAGGGGCACACGACTCGTAGGCGCGCAAACGCCCTTTTTGAGACCACCCAGCATTCACACTCGTTTGTAAACCCTAACACAAAAACAGTGTACGCCTGGTTGCGCACGCTGCTGTTGCAGATGGCCGCAAGATGTGGATGGAAGCACAGATCACTGATGGCAAATCGACGGTCTACGCCACAGCACGCGCCTTGTTTGTGGCTCCTCGTGTGCCTGGCACGTCTGTGGTTTCAAGGTGGGTTTAGGCCATGTCTTCCTACTCACACACTTTAACGCACCCCCATACCAACCCCAACTTGTATTATTCCGCGTTTGTGTGTACATGTATATGTGTATATGCATGTGCTCTATATGTGGCCCCCCACGTACAGAACTGCAATTTCAAAGGGGCTTCAACAATTGAACAATCACGCAGGCAGTAACACTACGCCCCTTCACCATTTGTAGAAACGTGTGCATAGCTATGGAGTGTGTGTGTTTCTTACCTATGTGCCTGTGTATGTTGGTGAGAGCGTGCGCATCCATGCATATGTGTCTGCGTGTGTGGGTGAAGGTGCGCGAGTGCATGTATGCGTGCGTGTTCGTGTACATGTACCCTTTATACTCAAAAGCTCACAATGTTTCTATTTGCATACACACATCTGACAAATAAACAGCTTGACACTGATCCCCTGCAAGCATTGATTGTCTTTGTTTTCCTCACGCATTTCACCAGTTTCCTCATACCAGGTTTGCATCTCTTTCGACCAGGCGTTCTGTGTTTGTTTCTAACAGAACTCTACACTTGTGGCAACTCTTTCCTTGGACAGGGTAATGTCAGGGATGAACTCAAGTGGGAGTTTTTTAGCAGGGCTAGTGCCAGGCCTTGGTGGGAACCGGAAGGAGCCCCGGTGATGAGCATCGGCTTTTGCTGTGTGCATGTGCAGTGCCTCAAGGCTCATATCGCGCACACTATGCGAGCACGGCTAGGCTTCTCAGGACTTGCATGTTGTTGTGCTCTCCTTTACAGTGCCTCAAGGCTCATATCGCGCACACTAGGCGAGCACGGCTAGGCTTCTCAGGACTTGCATGTTGTTGTGCTCTCCTTTACAGTGCCTCAAGGCTCATATCGCGCACACTATGCGAGCACGGCTAGGCTTCGCAGGACTTGCATGTTGTCGTGCTCTCCTTTGTACATAACACCTTAAAACAGAGTCTGCAGCGTTTGAATGTGTGTCTGTATGTGTGTGTATGTGAACTCAACCCTTTACAGCTCTATCTGCGAATCGGTGTTGTGTTTTTGCAGATGCTATGAGATCGTGTAAACAGCGTGCTCCTGTCTTCATAAGTGTTGCCACTGTTTTATAGCTTGTTCATCCAAACTCACGTGTCAGTGAATGTATTGTATGGTACCCGTATTTCTTTGACACGTGTCTTGCTTGGTCTGTTGCTAAAACCTACTTGGTTCGAAGTTTCAAATACACATGATGCTGGTCAGCCTATACCATAGCCTTTTCTTTCTACAACTTTAATGATCTAGATGAACGATGTGCAATCACCACTGCTTTATGTCTACTTGTGATCTTGCCAAAGTTTTCATGTAAAATTTCTCTATTATGCTTTACAGTTCTTTGTTTTTGAAGGCTGTGCCACACGACGTATAAAACAGACTCAATGGTTACAATCATTACAATGGGGGGGGACCTTTAGCCAGATTGTTTGGCTGATCGGCTGCTGACTGGTGTCGGCCAGCCACAAATAAATCCATAAGCTCAGAAAGAAAAAGAAAAAGTCTAGTGTTCTGCTGAGAAAGGAAATCATGAACAAGTTGGTTGTTGACCTGTTGCAGCATAAAGGGTTGGGCTGCAGAAAAATCCTCAAAAAAAGGTGTAAACAGAAAGGAAAAAAGTTTCCTCAGCTCACAAACATGATGGTCTTGGCAAAATAAAAGAGCATGCACCTCGTTCTCAACATATTCATCTTACCTCGGTCACTTACGCGAGAACCATCTTTAAGCCACGCTGCTGCCTCAACTTGAACTTTCAAAGTATGCGCCCACAAGCGAAGTCTACTGACATTGTGCATGACATGTATAGACAGATTAAGATAAAAATACCGTGGTACAATGGTCGGCATACGCTCATTACTAGAAAAAGGGAATGGCAAACCAAGAATGAGAAGTGTTGTTGTGCATGTTGTGGTCCACCAACTCAGCATCTCTGCAAACACCTCTCATCCAAAAATGCTTTAAATCTGCAGTAAATTCTTGCAAAGGAATAGCACGTCCAGTTTGAACAGCTCGTACATGCAACTCACACCCACGCAGTCCTTGATAAGCGCTAATCAACTACGCAGTCCAAATCAGACGCGCCTTTTCCAGGACCGTTACTAAATCTTTCCGCTGGTTCCAGGCCAAGCCTGTGACCTCTAGGTCCCCATTTCTCGTTCTTTTCTGGTGGAGGACTTTTTGGATAAAAGTGGCTCCTAATTCGGTTTCTCGACTGCCTGCGTAGTTTTCTTATCAATTGAATGTTTAGTTAAGAAGGAAAAGGAAGAGTTCGACGAAAGTAAAGGATTCGATCACCAAAACGCATGTGCAAGAAAGTTTGTGCGTGATGTTGTAAATCTAAAATAATAAAAATATTTGAAATGGTGATGCCACGGCTTCGTGCCTTGCTGGCATTCGTATTTGTCCTGAGCAGCAATGGCGCCAAGGCAGCAGCAGCAGAAGCACAAGGATCTGTGCCGTTAAGCATGGGCATTGACAGTCCTGCACACTCCTTTCTTAACCCTGCCAGCATTGGAGGCAGGGAATTTTCCACCCAGGCACACCGCAAGCTCTTGTGGTTTGAAAAAGCCGAGCCACCTCCTCCCCCCCCTCCGACGTACATCATCATCCCAAACTCGTCGCCTGCAAGTACGAGTGATGTGGCCGTTGGCTCCTGCGTTTGATCAATTCTGCTTCTTTTTATGTGTTTGCCTCGTCTAGCATTTTATGATCTGAATCTTTCCAAATGAATCCGTCCATCACTCAAAAGCGCTTATACCCATCGTTCTCATACTTCCAGGTAATGGGCCTCCAAACCCAAGCGGAGGTGCAACGGCTACAGCCATTGCTTCTGCAGATGCCTCTGGCGCCCCCTCCTCTTGCCCCGAGTGTCCAGGTCCCCCCCCCCCCACCTCCCGCCCCCCTTTGGGAGATGGTTCGCCCTCAATGGCAGCCATGATGAAAGAGCGGCTGGCAGCAGAGGGCGGGCGTGCAGGTGAGCGTGAACTCTTAAGTAAACGCGTACTCCCTGGTCAAATAGGCAATTCGCAGGTCCTCGTAGATAATGAGAGGTAGATTTGGGTTAAAAGATGCGTTTTATTTGGTAAGCAAGGCTCAGATTTTGTCCTGAACAGATGAAAACCAGATTGTTGCAACTTTAAGACCAACGCAAACCTTCAATTTCTAGCAATTGATCTCACTATCAGGTGAGTTCCCCCTACTTCTCAAGCCTTATTACGGTTTCACAACTCTAGCCTATTGCTGTCCTTGTTTCATATGGTTAGCATCTTGTGGGTACTGCACAAAGAAGATAGCTGCAACCTCCTTTCCTTGCATGTTTATTTACAATTCAGGAGCTGGTGCTGGTGCCGGAGCCGGTGCATTCTCGTATGCTGGTTCTACAGCAAGCGCCACTGCTCCTACTGCTCCCCCATCTTTACCCCCACCCTCACCCCCCCCCTCTCCACCACCCTCACCCCCACCTTCACCCCCACCTTCACTCCCACCTTCACCCCCTCCCTCTCCCCCACCCTCACCCCCTCCCTCTCCCCCAC
>Ga0307947_1002397_pt1 | contig 15001 bp, 11 predicted proteins | sample OrgLakmetagen232_FD_201840 | JGI IMG/M metagenome (GOLD analysis project Ga0307947, IMG submission 201840) | Saline water microbial communities from Organic Lake, Antarctica - #232 | ecosystem: Environmental > Aquatic > Non-marine Saline and Alkaline > Saline | place: Antarctica: Organic Lake...
ACACACACACACACACACACACACACACACACACACACACACACTCACACACACACACACACACACACACACACACACACACACACATACACACACACATGTACACACACACACACACACAACACACACACACACATGTCCACACACACACACACACACACACACACACACACACACGCACACACACACACCAACACACACACATACACACACATGTATCATGCTCAACCCCTCACTCTTCAAAACGGGTTTCTGCAGCTGGCATCAACCTGCAATCCCGCCCGCACAAAGCCATATTAATCTGTCTGAGGTGCGCAAGCCATCTTTAAATTGCCTTAGATACCGGCGTACATTTCTAGCAAGGAATTCACATTGAGTTTCCAGAGGGCAGTCCGTCGCACCCTCTTGTTGCGAGGACGGGTCTGGCGACTTTGATGACAGTGTGTTAGCAACACTTTTGCTTATGACTCAGCACAATCTGAACAAGCGTGCACTTTTTGAGCAAGACTCTAATCAGTATTGCAAGTTAAATTTGGAACTCAGGGCTACTTCCCTGCGTGTGACTGCAGGCAGCCTTCTCCACTTCAAACCCCTTCAATCCCTCCTCCTCCTCCATCCCAGCCTCTTTCCGCGTCCGCCCTACCAGCACACTGCCATACACCCCACAGGGCAGTCTCTGGTCACCATCTCACAGCCGCAGCTTTGGCAGCAGTTCTGATTCATGGTACGAGAAGGTCACAAGGGCAGATCACGCGCGAGACAGGAGAGAACTGAGGAATGACCCTATCCTCAGGGACCTGGTCATCCCCCCTTGGCCCCCCAACAAGGGCATGGACCGCGGGAGGAAAGGTCTGGGGGGCAGGAGGGTGGGAAGTACCACGGCAATTGCCATCGAGAAGCAGAGGCTTCGTGAAAAAGCAAAGCGTGAAGAGGAGCGTGAAATGCTCAAGAGGGAGACCAGGAGCAAAAGGAATGGGACCTTGTCGGAGTCTAGAAGCGGCAGCAGAACAAGGGAGGGCAACTTCTTCAGCAGCAGTAGCAGCAGCAACAGGGAGGGTAGCAGCAGAACAAGGGAGGGCGGCAGCAGCAACAGGGAGGGCACCAGCAGAACAAGGGATGCCAACACCAACTTCTTCAGCGGCAGCAACAGGGAGGGCGGCAGCAGCAACAGGGAGGGCGGCAGCAGCAACAGGGAGGGCAGCAGCAGAACAAGGCACACTAACTTCTTCAGCGGCAGCAACAGGGAGGGCGGCAGCAGCAACAGGGAGGGCGGCAGCAGCAACAGGGAGGGCAGCAGCAGAACAAGGGAGGGCAACACCAACTTCTCCAGCAGCAGCAACAGGGAGGGCGGCAGCAGCATGACGCAGAGAGGGAGGTTCAAAAAGGCCCCCACGCCAGGTAGAAGGACTGCGCACATGCTCTGACTCTTGCACGTATAAAGATAAGTGGTTAAGAATTCCTTGTTTTCTGATTGTGGAAAACTGGGTCATTCCGTGGCATTCATGAGGGCCATTCCATTCAACAAGGGCCATTTTTTGCCTCTACTTTGTTTTGTAAATTAGGGTAAAAAAGTGGGTGAGTGGTTTGCTGCAAAAACGGCATTTTTAATCTTGTTGTTGGCCATGCCTCTCTTAGTCTTTCTTGCGGTGTATTTACAGCCTAATCAGCTGCACCCATGTCCCTGACACTCAGTTACACAACTCACACATATACGTACACATTGCTTTGTTTTAAATCCCACCTCCTAAACTTACAACGCCATACAAGGGAAGTTGTAGTAATATTACTAATTCTAGGCACCTGGAGCATGGTTTGACAATCCACTCAAAGGTCGCTGGCAGTGAAGTGAAGGGGCTTAGGGTAAGGGTTAAATTGCAAGTCTCCTGGAAAGATACTTGAGTCAATTGCAGGCTGCCACCACAGGGTATGATCAAGATGTTCGTGGGATTATGAGAAAGTCCCTGCGTTGTAGTGTGTTGCAAAAAGAGAGACCTGGCTTTGCTGGCAGTTGCGTACACCAAGTTACGCAGCAGCAGCAGCAGCAGCACAAACAGCTTGTTGCTGGGTTCAGCCGCAGGGGTTTACTTTGTGCAGCCGGGGAGTGGTTGTGCTAGAAGAGGAAAGGGGAAGTGTATGGCTTGCATTATGGAGCCTCTTGTTACCTTCCCTTGCCTCAGACCCCTTTAAACCGGCAGGACTAGTAGCTGCAGCCTCAACAACAGCCTCACAGCTAATGCACAACACAAATGCAGATGTGCGCACGTGCAAACACGTGTCAACATGCACACTCGCAGACAAGAATGCACACACACCTACACAAGCATGCTCGCACACACGCACACACACACGCACATGTACACTCACAGCAACAGCAGCATCAGGGGAAAGCCCCTTGTCTCGAGAAGACCAGAAAGATCGGTTCGCAACAAATCAGGCAGCTGTGGGCACCGAGAAATGGCGGCGCAAGTCTCAAGAGCGATCTATGATGCAGCGGAAGGTGGGGATCGTGTGTGTGTATGTGTGTGTTGATTTATAAGTTTGCGTGTATGCATGTGTGTATGTTTCAGCAAGTATAAATGTGTGTTAGTGTGTACTTATGTGCCTTGGAAATGATTGTTTGCCTCGCAATCTCAGCACTGTCAAGCAATAAAAAACTGTTGTGTTGTCTGCCAAACCAACGCCCAACTACGACGTGCAACGGAATGGGAAATATGTTGCTGTGTATGTTGTTAGCAAATGCACGAGGCAACAAGGAAAAACTGTTGTGTTGTCTGCCAAACCAACGCCCAACTACGACGTGCAACGGAATGGGAAATATGTTGCTGTGTATGTTGTTAGCAAATGCACGAGGCAACGAGGCTTAATTTGCAGTACTCGGTCTAGTCTTTGATGCTGTTCTAAATTGACTGTGCTTCTAGAAAGCATTGGGCTCTGCGTTTTACGGTGTGTTAGACAAGGCATTTATCAGAACTCTGTTTTTAGTTGAGCAGTTCAGCTGTTACATTCATATTGTCACTGCTGATTGGAATTATACGAAGAAGCACAAACAAGCATGAAGAGGTCCTGCACGAAGGAAGAAAGGTGCTGAGAGTTGCTGACCCGTAACATAAAAACCTGATACACCTAAGAACTTTTGACTCGTTTAGCTCTGTTGTTTTCTGTCCTCGGTCATGACTGTAACAGTTTTGTAGGGTACTTCAATTGCCGGATGACCTGAGCAATGTTTCTTTACCGTGGTCCTGATTGTTGCCTGGTGTCCATGTGCGCCCTGTGTGATGACAAAGGACACGATCTGCAAACGTAGGGTTGGCCAGAACCATATATGTACGTTGTATATACAGTATTCTTGGCAGGGAAACTACACAATATACGGTCATATACGGCGTATATATACGGTCCTGGCCAACCCTATGCATACGTGATCCCGTTGTTTGTCGCCCTTGAATACTCATGCTGCAGCAGTGATGGATAATACAGCGTGTTTGTGTTATACAATATCTCGTGTTTTACCAGACGAAATGAATTTGATTGCATTACGCGCGACTGCAACTTGACCAACATTTGGAAATTTCCCCAATTTTCAGTCCCTTTAGGTAATTGTTTCCAGAACCTTCCAGCGAGCTTCTTTGTAATACCTACATCATCTGTATATGAAATACCTGAATAGCTTTGGGAATGTTTTCGGGCAAATTGGGCCCATTTTGGGTCCGTACATCGGCACTCTCAAATGTGCTAAAACACAGTATTGTATAATGCGCGTATTGTACCTCACTGTCCTCATCCCGCACCCCAAATTGCAGGGATATTTTGTTCAATCCCGCACTTCCGCGCCCCAAAAAAACATATGTTTTGCCCTTATTGCACAAACCCCACAGCGTTTTTAGCCCTGTTCAATGAGTGAACAACAACTTGCACGAATATATGTGTGTGTCTTGGCGCGTTTGTATCAGTGTGTGTGTGTGTGTTTGTGCGTGCGTTTTGCGTGTATGTATATGTATGTGTATGTATGTGTGTGTTCATGTGTTTGTGTGTGTATGTGTATGCATGCGTGCAAGTGTGTGTCTGTGTATGCGTGCATGCATGTGTCTGTTTCTGTGTGCTTTTTACTTGCGTGCCTGAGCCTGTTTGCATGTACTTGTGTTTGTTGTGCCAAAATCTCATTACAAATCATTATAAATGTAATAAAATTGATTTAGTAGCCCCGCAGGCAAAGAACAAGATTTATGCGGGGTATTATAGGAAAGTTACGATGTATCATATTTTAGCAAACACACAATGTACTGTATACCATGTTTTTAGCGCACGTACTTCCCATCCCTGTGCTGTGCTGCAGCATTGTCTGATTGTCACGTGTTCCGGGTAAATAATTAGGAGGAATGTAGCGAATCCCTCTGTTACTGTTACATCACAAAGAGGAAAATACACTGCTGCACCCTTTTTCACCATGTAATACACCCCTTTCCACCATAATACACTGTTGCAGCCTTTTCCACCATATAATACACTGTTGCACCCTTTTCCACCATTTGCTTGTCAGGGTTACCAGAAGGAGGACCTTGCATACCTTAAGGGGAAGTACAGATCTTCCCCCCGCCCAACAGAGCAAAAGAGACGAATATCATCCCATAAAAGGAAAAAGCTGAAGGGAGCTGCGCTGCTCAAGAATGAGGAGATCAGGTGTGTTGTGTTTGCCTCTGTCTATGGCCTTGTTATATGCACATAGGTGGGTAGCTTTTTTACCTGCAGGTTGTTAGAATGTTACACGCACGCAAGTACGTATACTGACAGATGTTTGGGGCGTGATCGAATGCCATGAAGCCCTTAATGGTGTTTTTAGTCTTGCCGTTTTGCTATAATCGTGTTATGCTTACTTTCACTTCAAACACAGGCAGGCACGTGCACTCGCGCACAATGATGTGTGTATGTGAGAGGTCAATGCCTTATGTTGGGTACTTTCTTTGCCACGCAGATTGTACAGTGCTCCCAACATACGGCCTAATGTAGTATGAGGAAAACATAGGCAACCAAGTCACGTGAGGATTGCTGCAAACATGCAGCAATACGTGGGACTGTGTGTGCACACCTGTGCAGGAAGCAAGGGCATGCGGCAGTGCTAAAAGAAATTGCGCGTCTGCACAAGTCTCTGCCTGTGTCGGCCTCTCTCGGCTCTAAATCTGAGGTGAGAAAAGCTGCGTACTAGACAGGCCGTAAATTCACTATTGACGGCATCAAAAGTAATGACACGGCCCCTGAGAGTTACGTGCATCTGATTGGGTTGGCGAGGTAGCAAAGGCTGGCAACTGCACTGCACATGTGCGGCAAGGCAAACAAGCATTGGAAGGAAGCATTGGAAGCATTGGAAGCATTGGAAGTATGGGAAGCATTGGAAGCATTGGAAGGACTGCACATGTGCGGCAAGGCAAACAAGCATTGGAATAATCGTGCACATAGGATTTTGTGCATTACGATTCGTAACGGCACGCACATGCGCACATGCAGGCATGCACACACACATATACACATGCGCTTCACAAACATTTGCGCATACACATACACATACAAATTTGCACATAGGCCTCTCAGAGACTGCTTGCAGAGCTGCAGGATTTGGGACAGCATTTGGGGCAACGGGACATCAAAGAACAGGTACACACACATACTGTGCCACCCAGAAAGAAAGCTGCACAGTACATGCTCAAAGGCCTTACGTACCCCTGTTTCTTTGACCTGACTACAGCAGGGATGGTAGACTAGAAAGAAGAAGGGGCAGGGTATGACCCTCTCTGGTTAAAGCAGCTACTACTAGTGCAAGCCAAAGGGCAGCCCACGCATGTGTACTGGATCTTTAAATCAGTGGTGTCAAACGGTGAGATGAAAGAGGTGCAGGAACATGGACTCGAGGCTGTCTGAGACAGCAGCCAAAACCACTGACTGGGGAAGAACCAGCAGCTTTGTTAACTTTGTTACAGGGAACGCATGCTACCAGGATACTGCGTTGCGTGTTCAGGAGTTTGGAGTAGGTTGCAGCCTCCTCTAGTGAGTTTGGAGTAGACTAGTGAGTTTGGAGTAGGCTACAGCCTCCAGTGAGCTTCTGTGAGGCTGCAGCAAAGGCTGCAGCCCTTCCTCCTCATGTGTGTGTGTGTGTGTGTGTAAGCGTACACCCTGCGTTTTTCAGTGCATGAGGGCATGCGTATGTGGGTGTATACGTGTCTGCATTTTATGTCAGCGTATTTTGTGTCAGTGTGTCTGTGTCTGTGTCTGTGTATGCGTGCACATGCGTGCACGTGCTTGCTAGTGTCTGTGTGTGTCAGTGAGTGTGACAATTTTTAGAGGGTGAGCGTGTTTGGCGTATGTGTGTGTACAAATGTTTGTTTGTGTGAGTGTACGTGCACGTGCAAGCTAATGTCTGAGTGTGCATGCGTGTGTGCGTGTGCTTGTGTGTTAGTGCAAACGCACGTGTGTGGGAGTGTCCCGTTTGTGCACACTGCACCCCCCCCCTGGCCGCGCCTACAAGAGATCCACTGGAGCACACGTGTATCCATCGATTTGTATGCATTTAAAATGTTAGGAGCTCCAGGAAGTGTTCCTGCAAAAACATTTTAAACCAGGAGAGCTGTGAAGCGGACGGCCAGAGTGCAGCTTCAGTTTGCCCACTCTGAGCACTTTGCTGATGTTGAGGGTGCTGATGCTGAGGCTGCATCTAGACACAAGGTATTGTATGTTACATGAATGTGTTGATTAAAGTATGTCTATGTTGCCACCATGGCGCCTGACAGCTACGATGGCTTTCAACTAATTGCATGTGTATGGTTCTGTACTCTGGATGTGTATGGACTTTATTGTGTACTCTGGTCTGGATGTGTATGGTTCTGGACACCAGCCCTCACTGCAATGCAACTTGGAGTGCAACACAATGCAAACGTAGTACGCATTAACTGTAAATCACACATACAAATAGACGTCAGAACGTGCTGGTATCTTTTCTCCTTTTTACCTATTCCCTTTTCTACTCCCATATCCACTTGCTCTGAACATCATGCGTCGCACATGCTCACACACACGCACACCCATAAACAACCCAAGACATAAACACACACACACACCTAAAGAAAATTCGTAACTGTCTGTACAAACTCGTGCACTCAAACACACAAAAATGCACACACACAGGAGTACCAGGCTTGGCGTCAGGAGATGATGGCTGATGGCAGGGAGCAGAGGGTCAAAGATTTCCTTAGAGACAAAGAGAGACGCCAGAAGATCCGTGATAAACGCATGGCTCGATCGGTAGGAAACGCTCGCAACGGTCGGTGCTGTTTGTGGTCCTCCTGTAAGAGCTCTGCCACTGTCATGTTTCTTTACGGGGCCAGTCACGTTGTTGTACGGGGCCAGTCATGGTGCAAGCCACAGTCATGCGTGTGTACGGGGCCGTGCTGCTTGTTTCTCTCTTGCTTGTGCTGCTTGCATTGAACACAGTCATGCTGTTGTACGGGGCCAGGCTTCTTGTTTCTCGCTTGCTTGTGCTGCTTGCATTGGATACAGTCATGCGTTTGTATGGGGACGTGCTGCTTGTTTCTCGCTTGTTTGTGCTGCATGCATTAAATACACCAGATGAGACGTGTTCCGGTACCTGTGCTGGAGGATGTGTACACCAATGCATGTCAAATTCTCTTTTGTGTCCTAGGAGCTGTACGGCTCATCCTAGCTTGTGAGTGGCTAGTTACCTTTGAAGTATTAATTCTGAAGTAGCTTACAAGGTTGTAAGTGCTTGCTGTCAAATAACCTTGGGAGTATGAATTACGTGTAATGTGCATTACATCGCTATGTGCACTAAGTGTTAAGTGCAAGCGGCATCAAGTGTCATAGAGCCTTCAATTTGTGTTGCATGGCTGTCCCATTGTCTTTCAAAACAGTGCCAGATGTTCTCATCCAATCATTAGCTTCGTTGACCACATACACACGCATCAGACATTTATAGCTTTTTAACAAGCTTGGCCAAACATAATCTGGCATTCTGGGGTGCTGTGTAGAGCTTGATGCCTTAAATTGCATACAATTTGGACGTGATAAGGTGCGTCTTGCATTTCCGAACTGGCACAATAAGCCTCTGCTTCTAGACATAAGAAACCTGGGAATAATTAAATGTGTTGCAACATCAACTTTGGGCAGGGGTATTGGGAAAGGCTGCGAGTGGAAGGCACTCGCACAAGGGACACAGGGAAAAGGCATGAAAATCTGTCGCTCCACACTCCATACCTGCTGCAAGCTACACCCTGGCTCCTGTTCCCAGAGTTGCGGGAAATTTTAATTATTAATTGAATGGGCCAATCGCCGACCTGGTTGGGGTTTGTCGATATTCACCTGTTTCTGCCTAAAACGTAGTGCTTCAATTTGCTTGTCTCTCCTCAGTGAGCATGCCCACAGCCCCAAACCTGTACCAGATTTGCAAGCCACTCATTGTGTCTTTTTGCCAGTGGTTTCAGATAAACATTTGGACACCTGACACAATAGTTTAGGTTCCGAAGGCGGAGCATTATTGGTAAAAGATTGTTGGTTTCAGCATATGGCTCTGTAGGGCCAGGGGGAAAAGGGGAGAAAGGGGTATGCATGGGGACAACAGTGTAGCGTGTGCGTGCTACTCACGCGTGTGAAAATTTGAGTGCACGTTCCATTGTTTTGCTTGCATGCATGCTGCATATTCAAGCCCTATCCATTGTAAAGAATGCGACCAAGCAGATGCTGCATGTGTGAATATGTGTGTATGCATGTGTCTGCGCTTGCTTGCCTGTGTGCTTTTTAACACAGCTGTGGATAACAATGGAACAGAGGATTCAGAGCCTGACATAATGCTTTAAGTGGTGTGAATTTGCGTGTGAATATCTGTTGTGTGTGAGAATGATGTTGTCATATGTCCATATGTGCATTTGCTGTGTAAGAGTGTTCATGTGCGTCAATCCCTACAGGTGCAGCAAAAAGAAGATAAAAGGGTTCGGGCAGCCCAGCTGCAAGAGGTGCAAGCCCAGGCTGCTTTGCTGAGAGAGGTGAGAGGCGTGTTTGTATGCATTATGCACACACACGTACACACACACACACGCACACACACGCACCCTGCTACATTCCACTCACGCAATTGCACACATGCATACATTCCACATGATATGTTTGATCTACCACGCTGGGTCACACGTGCTTGGAAGGTTGAGAGGCGAGAGTGGGGTGTGCATGCAAACCAGTAAGGACACGCTTTGCATGCACCTTGTCCACACACTCAAAAGAATGCGCTCACACACACCCATGAATGTGTGGACTGACAAGTATGCACTGTGCACATTAGTGCCTCACAATGGCCATGAATGTGTGGACAAGGTGCATACAATGGATTGACAAAAGTGCACTGTGCACATTAGTGCCTCACGATGGCTTGTGCACATACACATGCAAGTGTGCTCACGTTCTAAAAGCATGGCAACACAACGTACACGTTGCCTCACACACAGGATAAGCTCATAAGGAGGGCTCGAGAGCGGCAGCGACAGCTGGACCTGTATGAGATTGAGGTGCAAAAGCGCTTGGAGGCGCGCAGGTACCATGAGGAAAGGGGAGAGACAGCACCTGAGGTGTGTACGTCACGTGTGTGTGTGTGTGTGTGTGCACGTATGATTATATTTAAAGCAGGGACAGGGGGGATGTAATTGTATGTATCCATAGGTGTGCATGCATGTGGAAGTTTGCACATATATGTGTGTGTACTTGGGTGAGTTAGTAAAGGAGCATCGTGCGGCTTCTTGCACATGTGTGTGTGTGTTCATTTGTCCACATGCACATTATGCATTCAAAGTCACGTATGGTCTAAATCGCAGGTACCGCCCCCTGAGGCCCCTGGCTGGATAAGGAAGCAGACGAAGGATGAGAGGGGGGGGAGGGTAGTGGCAAGTGGAAAGGAAAGTGCACAGGAAGTGGCAAGGGCACGGGCAATCCAGGAAGCAGCAACAGAGGCAGCAGAGCAAGCCGCAGCAAAAGCAGCTGCTGCAAAAGCATCAAGAGAACCATCGCCGATAGGTGCAGCAGCACCTGGATTGGCACCGCAAGCGGCAGCATTTGCACCAGCAAAAGAAGCAGCAGGGGCAAAGGGGAGCGCTGCAGCACCAGAAGCACCAACAGCCGCAAGACCTGCAGCATTGGCTAATATCAGAATGCAGGTATGGTACGCTTCCGTTTAATATCATGTTCACACATGTACAATATTAGAATGCAGGTATGGTACGCAAATTGTGCAGAAACCATGCAAATTGTGCAGAAACCATGTTAGCACTTGAACACACACACACACACAACACACACACATACACACACACACACACATCTTCCGTTTAATATCATGTTCACACATGTACAATATCAGAATGCAGGTATGGTACGCAAATTGTGCAGAAACCATGCAAATTGTGCAGAAACCATGTTAGCACTTGAACACACACACACACACAACACACACACACACACACACACACACACACACACACACACACACACACACACACACACACATCGCCTTAACGACCGCGTGAGTAAGCTGACTGTCTTGGTGTGTTGTAGCCGCCAAGCTCACCTTAGACGGGTGTCTGCTTATGGAAGCTGGGATGTGATTCACCACAGACAGGCCCACACACACTTGCACACATATGGGCAGAGGGCAATCGAGAAAACGCAGCAAGAGCGGGATTTGAAGCTTAAAAAGAAGCGAGAGGCAAAGGAAGAGCTTGAGAGGGCAGAGGCGATGGAGAGGAGTGCAGGGGAAAAAATGAGGAGAGAGAGGCGAGGGCAGGGGCTTGTCAACGAGCAATTTGTGGGAAGTCAGATGCAACGGGTGATGAAGCGCCGAGAGCCAAAACTGCTTTTTGAGGAGGGGGGCGCGCCATCGTCCAGCGCGTCAGAGACACTGCCGCAGGTGCGTGCGTACGTGTGAGTGTCTGAGTGTCTGAGTGTGGGTTGCTGTGGATTTGTGCGACACGTTGAGAGAGGTGTGGCAACGTAGAAAGGAAGGCATGGAAGGAGAAAGAATAGAGTGGGGTGCATGTGCAAGCTGAGTACGCCAAGTTGAAATAGTTTTGTCTGGTGTGTGCTTGCAGAGCCGTGTAACCTATGCTATGTAACCCATGCTATGTAACTGCTGAGTACTCGCAGAAGTACTCTAGTTCTTGGAGGCGAGTACAACCGAACGTTAGTTAGTACTCTCTTAGCACAGCTTGCGCTGTGCTAACCATCCTTTTTATGCTTGTGCCTTAGATAGTTGGCAGCTTAGTTTTAAGCCCTTGCTCTCCTTGACTTCAGCAACTTGCTGCCCTTGGCTTGTTCCTTCCTGTCTTGTGTGGTTCCAGTGTGTCTGTTTCTTCTGCCCCTTTTTGTGTGGCAAGCTCAGTTTTTTGATGGCAGGTATGGGTGTCAACGGCCCAGATGCTTTTCTTGGTATTGGGCGCAAGTGTAAAAATCCCCCTCCAGCAGTTCGGTGGATACGAGCCGGAATAGAACCTATGCTATGTAACCTATGCTAGGTAACCTATGCTATGCAACCTATGCTATGTAACATGTGCTATGTAACCTATGCTATGTAACCTATGCTATGTAACATGTGCTATGTAACCTATGCTATGTAACATGTGCTATGTAACCTATGCTATGTAACCTATGCTATGTAACCTATGCTATGTAACCTATGCTATGTAACCTATGCTATATAACCTGTGCTATGTAACCTATGCTATGTAACCTATGCTACATAACCTGTGCTATGTAACCTGTGCTATGTAAGCTGTGCTATGTAACCTATGCTATGTAACCTGTGCTATGTAAGCTGTGGTGTATATCTTCCTTATGCAAATTCTATGATCCCCTTTAAACCACCAGCTGGCCCATACTCCCTAAAGATCCACCGCAAGTGAAGGCTGGACAATGGGTTGATGAGCTTACAGAGAAAGAACGCCTGGAGCAACATGCAGCCATTCGAAATGATCTGTAATGCAGGAACCAAGGACTGCTGGCAAAGGTCAGATAGAACCCCCAAGGACAAGAAAAGAGCAGGGAGGGCGAGAGGTCTCGCAGGTACCACCACCACCAGCTGCAGCAGCAGCAGCTCCAGCAGCTCAGGCACCACCACCAGCTGCAGCAGCACCACCACCACCACCAGCAGCACCACCAGCACCACCAGCACCACCACCAGCTGCAGCAGCAGCAGCTCCAGCAGCTCAGGCACCAGCACCAACATCGGCAGCAGCAACACAGGCAACACCAGCACTATCAAGAAAAGTTATGTCCCCTGCCCTGCAAGACGCGTTAGCAGCTCTCACAAAGGCAGAAGCTTCCGCAGCAGCTCTGGCAGCAAAAGCACCAGAGGGTGCACCGCCGCGCCCTGAGTTCTCTCCCTTGCTGAGGCCATTCAACGGAGACAAGAAGAGGGAACAGGGAGCGACCAAGCAGGTCAGGCCTTTGCTTGCAGCAGTCCAGTTTGAGTCATTGTGTGTGCATGAAGCACACGTACATGAAACATGAAGCTCAATTAATGCAACAGACACACCTGCACACACGCACACGCACTCTCAAATGCACGTGCATGTCGGGAATCACACATGTACTTGCACACACCCAGGCATGTGTACACGTTCACTCGCACACACACACACACACACACACACACACCTCCACACCTCCACAGGAGCGAGAAGCACAAGCAAATAAGAAGGGGCCATCAAGGGCTGAAGTGCGGGCAGATCTTCGGCAGCAGGCGCGGGACCGTTACGAGGTGGAGATCCAGAAAGGAATCAAGCGGCGTCAGAGGAATGAGGCAGGGCAGACGCTGGCAACTGACACACAGGTGGGTGTGTATGTGTTCTGTATGTGTGTTGCTGATTCTTTGCTTCTGTATCCGTGCCTTTGTATGGATGTGTGCACAGCTGCATGCATTGTGTTGCATTCTGGGCATTTGTACCTTTTCAAAGACCAAACGTACCAAAAGAGGCTTTTGTATGAGAAACGTTGGCCTCCCATCAATATCACAGCTTCCAAGCTGGGTGGGGCAGCAATAATGAAAATCTTTGATGCGCAGGCAGCACCGCCAGGCCTAGATGCTCTAACACCGGCAGCAGATGAATCCATCTCCGCTGAAAGCACGAAAAGGCAGCGGTACGTCTTCTCCCCCACACACTCCCCCCCAAACAGCACCCGCTCCTTCTCAAGTTTTGGGCGGCCTCCCGCACCTAAATCCACACCTCCCCTGTTCCCCCATGCCAATCTTTTTTCCTCGAACACCCCCTCCCTCCCCAACGGCTCTCGTTCGTTCTCGTCGATTGCCCGGCACCCCTTATCCACACCCACTCTCTTTTCCCATGCCAACCTCTCCCCCTCCCACGACCCCTCCCTCTCCGACGGCTCTAGCTCAAACCCCTCAAATGCACAGCACCCTTCCTCCACACACACGTCACCTCCTCAAGCCAAAAGCCTCTTTCCCTCCTCTGCCCCTCCTCCCTCTGCTTCTTCCCTCGCCCAAGGCACCCGCGCCATGTTCACGGATGCAGATGATTTTGCAGACGATGTTGAGGTACGTGTTTGTGTAATTGCACTGCATGTGTGTCTCTGTCAACAGGGCAGCAAACAAGCCAGATGCACGAGTTGCTCTTGACTCAATTGCCCAGCGCATCCGCCACTGCGTATGTGAGAGCAGTAGCCTCGCTCAAGACTGGCCCCTTTCAAAAATGAGGCAGCAAGTCACAAGAGCTGAATGCTTTGTGAATTGAAAGCAATGCATTTTCATCAGTGGGATGTGGCGATCCAGGGGTTCAAACCAAGTTTAGTCACGGCCTAGATAGCCCATGGCTCCGCAAGTTGCCTGTGTAGTCATGGCCTAGATAGCCTTTAACTCCGCAAGATGCCTGTGCAGGCAGGCAGGCAGGTATGGGGCGTGACAGGCATCAGCATTGTGCGCAACAAACAGACAGCGATGTGCATAGTGTATAAAACACACCATGGGGATGCTACCGACGGTTGAACAGTGTTCAAATGAGCAGTCTTCCTTAAACCAAATTTGCAGGCTCGTGATCTGCAGTCCATGATGGACTTTGAGACGGATCTGAAGCTGCAAGTCCACATCAATGAAACAAAGGTGTGTTGTCTGTGTTGTCTGTGTGTGTGCTTGCGTCTGTGTGTGCTTGCGTCTATGTGGGTACGTGTGTGAACTTGGCTCTCCTGGGCCTTCGCACACTCTGATACAATGCACAACAAGTGAAGGACAGGCAAAGGGCATTGTGCATGCTTACGTGAGAAATGGGATGGGCAGTGTAGCGGCAGTTTTCGTCATGGCATTACATTCCGATGAGGTACGTCGTTGTGGAAAAAGAATTGTTGCTGTCCTTCATTATTTTCTAGTTACCCACAATTTTTTTATGACTAAGCTCTGCAAAGCTTGTTGTTCAAGCCAGGAGTTTTTCCAATCAAAAAAAGAGCTCAGGCTCCCCCTTTTTCTAAGAACCCATTACCTGCTTAACTAAGTGCCTTCCGATAGCATGGTCAATCCTTTCAACACCAGTCACCTACCCACACCCGCTACGTGCCCCTCAGCCTGCTTGTAAGCATACAACCTCCCCCCTCGTGAAGGTTTTTGTCTCGCCGTTCCGAGAGCTCTACACCACCACCAACCTGCCAGTGCCGAGCCATTTGCTCTACTCCCCCCATTTTGCAGAGGGTCCCAGAATTGCTGGAACTGCTGCCTAAGATCAATAGTATGCTGGAGCTACGCCCTCACGTAGCACTCACCGCCCTTAATGTGAGTTTTGCTCTCTCAATTGATCTAACATCGCACATCCCCTTCACATTCCCTCCTACTGTCGTGCATCTTGCCCTCACATGGCGTTGAGCGCACTCAGGGGCAGAGAGAGGCAGAGAGAGGCAGAGAGAGAGAGAGAGAGAGAGAGAGAGAGAGAGAGAGAGAGGGTGTCAGAGAGAGAGAGAGAGA
>Ga0307947_1002401_pt1 | contig 14989 bp, 14 predicted proteins | sample OrgLakmetagen232_FD_201840 | JGI IMG/M metagenome (GOLD analysis project Ga0307947, IMG submission 201840) | Saline water microbial communities from Organic Lake, Antarctica - #232 | ecosystem: Environmental > Aquatic > Non-marine Saline and Alkaline > Saline | place: Antarctica: Organic Lake...
CCCTTTGACCCCCTCAAAATCCAGCCATGCATTGACTAATCATTAGCCTTACCTACACTTAACCTAGCTAGTAATAATGATAAAGAACTGGACAACATGTTTGCAAGTGTGTGAGCTTTATTCGCGTAAACTGGTGGCGCCTCCAGCAACAGCTGTTCAAGGTCAGCATGTAATACCCTTTATCTAAGATAGAACCACATAAGCACACAGGGACAAAACATGTGAATCAACACAACATGATGGAGCCGTCTGAAGGGGCAGTCTGCACAGCAACACACAAGCACAGGCTCCTCCTCGGCTAAACTTTAATTGTCCACCAGATTTGAATGACACCAAACACATAGCTCCGACATGAGCACATACATGCACACGCACACACAAGTTTACCTTTATATACACATACACACACAACATACGCGTGCACAAACATACACACACGCCACACACACACATACACATACACACAAACATGTTAAACACACCTTGAAATGATACGGGTCTCAACATGTTACACACACACACGCACACACACACATACATACACACACGCCACAAACACACACAAACACACAAACATGTTAAACACACCTTGACATGAGACGAATCTCAACCTCAGTGAAGCCAATTGGCAACGACGGGGGAACCTGAATGTGCACCACAGGTAGCGCCTGACCCCACACATGTGTGTGCATATGTGTGTGCGCATTTATATGTGTGGTGTGGTGTGTGCTTGTGTGTGTAGGGAGAGAGGGTACCCTGACTAAACAAGATCAGAGTTGTCATTCTCTATTCTGCAGCTGCCAGGCAGGGTGGAAGGCGTGACCAGTGTGAGAGGGGATTGCCCCTCACCTCTCAGTCAATCGATGCTGCCCATGCAATTACACAATGTCTTGCAGTTACACAATGCCATGCAGTTTCACAATGCCATGCAGTTACACAATGTCATGCAGTTACACAATGCCATGCAGTTACACAATGCCATGCAGTTACACAATGCCATGCAGTTACACAATGCCATGCAGTTACACAATGTCATGCAGTTACACAATGTCTTGCAGTAACTCAATGTCATGCAGTTACACAATGTCATGCAGTTACACAATGTCATGCAGTTACACAATGTCTTGCAGTAACTCAATGTCATGCAGTTACACAATGCCATGCAGTTACACAATGTCATGCAGTTACACAATGTCATGCAGTTACACATATTGTCAGGCGAGCAGCCTTTGTAGGAAATGCCCTGTTCTATGAGGTTGGGGCCTACTCTCTTATATTGAGGCGCTACTTATTGGAATGCTGCTCAGTGGACTACCACCCTACAGGCGCCACTTTGTAAAATGCTACTCTAGAGGTGCTAGTTAGCAGAACGCTAAGCCACACTCACCACTTCAAGCACAACTCCAAGCACCCAGCCTTGCAAAAGCCTGCACCCTTGTGCGAACACCCCAATGACAACTTCTAGCTTGAGGGTGCACACCCCTCTAGTACTACTTGTTGCTGCGCTGTGAGGAGACCCATTGACTGCTGGTGTGCCTTTTGATGGTGCACACCCCTCGTACCTGTTGCTGCGCTGTGAGGAGACCCAGTGACTGCTGGTGTGCCTTGTGGAAGTGCATGATGATGTAGATCGTGGGCTTGATGGAGCTGATGATGATGTTGATCATGCCTTTGGCGTCTTGCAGCTGCAAGGCAGCAGGTGAGCAGTGCCCCAACATTGTGTATCCGTGCACAGCCAAACAGCAGGTGAGCAGTGTCCCAACATTGTGTATCCGTGCACAGCCAAACAGCAGGTGAGCAGTGCCCCGACATTGTGATTCCGTGCACAGCCAAACAGCAGGTGAGCAGTGCCCCAACGATGTGTATCCGTGTTCAGCCAAACAGCAGGTGAGCAGTGCCCCAACGATGTGCATCCGTGTTCAGCCAAACAGCAGGTGAGCAGTGCCCCAACGATGTGCATCCGTGTTCAGCCAAACAGCAGGTGAGCAGTGCCCCAACATGTGATTCATTTTCAGCCAAACATAGCGAGCAGCTGCACCACGCTTGAGGCCGCTGTGGACTCCTTATTGTGTTGCACTGAATATTTGGTGTGGGTTTGTGTGGGTGAGATGAAAAGCTGGTGGCATCCTGAAAGGAATGGGCTGATGTGCACGTCCAGAGCAAATACGAGTGCATGGACGCCCATGATCAAAAGTAAGAAAAACATCAGGAGCTCCATATGTTTAAGGGGAAGCAAGTAAAGGAGCACACACAAGCACACACACACACAAACACACACACACGCACACACACACAAGCGTAAACACATGAAAACTTTCACTCTCTTCCTTTCTTTCACACGCACACACAGCACACGTAAATGCGCACATCCGCACACACACTCACTTCCTTTTCTCTATCTCCTGGGATTTGAAGAGCAGACAGGCTGGCCGGAGCTGGTTCCTCCTCCTGCTCATTCCCTTCTGTTGCTGCTGCAATTCCTGAGCCACCCGCGCGGGCAGACAAGCAAGGTTGACTGACAGCCTGGTGTGTATGTGAGTTGAGAGAGGGAATAATTCGTGAACTGTGCGCAAATACTCATCAAAAACAGCACAAGCAAAATCAAGAGACTGGCTGTCAGCCTGTGCGTATGTGTGTGCGTGCGCATTTGCGTGTTTGTGTGCGTGCGCATTTGCGTGTTTGTGTGCGTGCGCATTTGCATATGTGTGTGCGTGCGCATTTGCATATGTGTGTGTGTACGCGTGTCGGTGCATGAGGGGGAAAGGTGTGGTGCCTGAGACACACAACTGCATGTGCGTTGCGAAATGGCAAGGCTGGAAGCTGGAAGCCTTTAGTACACAGGAGTCAGTGGCTGTAATCAGGTCAGTGCAAACTAAAGTAGCACCTTGCGATGCCTTCATATTCAGGCTTTTGTGCACGTAGGTTTGTTTTGGCATGGACACCAACGTGTTCTGTCCCTTTTTTATTGCTAGCCTGTCAGCAGGCTGCGTGCACGAATTTCTGGTGTTATCACAAGCAGCCTCTCATGGAGCAATGATGGAGTGGGTGGCAAGAAAACAAAAGGGAGCATGCTGGCATAGTAAGTTGTGGTGGTGGTGGTGGTGGTGGTGGTGGTGGTGGTGGTGGTGCTGCTGCTGCTGGCACCAAGGCTGTTGTTCTAAAAATAAAGCCGATACTAAAATTAGCTGACTCAGATGTGTACCTGCAGAAACAGACCCTCTCCTTCACCATGCTGGCTGCTAAACACCAACTTTTCTTTCCATTGGTGCATACATCCGTATGCGTGTGTATATCTATATGTTTGTGCATGCGCACCGGCATTCTTATGTGGGTGTGTTTGAGAGAGCGCTTGTGTGAAGATGCACAAGATGCACACAAAGAACGAACCTGTTTCTGGCGCTCCAGCTGCGCTTTCTCCACTTTGACCTCTGCCAGCAGCTTGGGCGCCTGGAATTACAGCCAGCGGTCGCTAGTTGGTGCGTACAGCGTGTAGATTGCAACTCTCACACACAAGGGGATGGCCAATAACATAATAACATGTTCATTAGTTAGCTAGGGTATTTTGGGCACACACACACACACACACAGCCGTTAGAGATACATCAATTGCATACGATGCATGCACCACACAACTGGCTTGAATGGAAAGACATATAACTCTGCAAGTTTGACCAATCCTTCTCATGGCAATTCAGCAGTGCAGCTCTCAGCCTGCACAGCCTCCATCCTTGATCTGCGAGCGCAAGGTCTTCACAAATGGATGGGCACGCGCCACGAGAGGGCCCATCCCCACACTCAGGCTCAGAGCTTCACTGAGATCCTGATTTGTTTTCACCTGGAGTCTCAGGGCTTTGAGTTTAACCACTAGACAGTCCAAGGCGCGCGTCACAAGGGCACGTGCCCGGAGCTTGACGTCCACGCTTAGGCCTGGCGTCTTGGCCACCGGAAACACCGCCTCTGCGCGGGACGGGTTGCACAGAACAGAGTTGATGCCTCTGTATTTGCAATTGCCTGGGCTGCGACATAAATGGTACCCTCAAATGCGAGTACTTTCCTTGCAAGTCATTCAAGGGCACATGTGCGTGAGGGCAAAAGAGAACAGGATCTGCAGCATGTCAGCATGCATATGGCAGTAGCACGCTTGTACTGGAAGGCAGCCTCTGCAGGAGCCACATGAGTGGTATGGAACTGAGAAAGTAGCCTCTGCATGAAACAGCACAGAGTCAGGCTAAAGCTGGGCAACCAACGTACCCACATGCACGCGCGCATGGCAGAAATATGCTGTGGCGCTGGCTTGCGCGTTGCTCAAAGAAAGAAAGCTTGTATCACAGCCATAAGGTTGCACTGCCGCTTACAAGTTGCTTTAACAATTGCACACACACGCACACATATATGAACACACTTACACACACACTTAATACATAGTCATCACACAACCAGAACTTTACCTGTCAGTCCCAGCACCACGCGCACACACATATGCACACATACACACATACACACACATAAAACAGACACATCACACAACCGGCACCCACCTGTCAGTCCCAGAATCACACGCACACACATGATGTGCACGCTTTGGGGCAGACCACTGCTGGAGCTGATCGAGGTCAGCAGATGGATGCAGCGCTCTAGTTGTTCAGGAGAGAGGCTCTTGCGCGCAAAGTGTACAAGCTCGACCAGCACCTGCAGGGGGGAAAGGGAGTGGCCGTTATATAGGGTTTGTGAAACTTTGTTGTATGCATATGTTGTTTGATCCATGCAGTGGACCTCCCTTTTGGGACCATTGCAGAAGGACAGCAAAAAGTGTGTGTGCGTGTGCGTGTGTGTGCGTGAGTGTGCATGTGTGTGCGTGCGTGCATGTGTGTATGAGTGTGAGTGTGAGTGTGAGTGTGTGTGTGAGTGTTAGCGTGAGTGTGTGTGTATGTATGTGCCACTGTGATCATGCAGGTGTGCGAGCAGTGCACCTAGCTATGCAATGAAAGTTAACAGCACGAGTGTCCAGCTTTTAGACACACACGTTGCGCCGATGCTCAATCAGTTGCAGTGACCTGCACACTGTAGTGCACCAGCATCCAATATCGCAGGTCATCACGTGCCTGCTATATCCACAGGCCACAGTTTGAGCATGCATGGGAACGTGCAGAATTCGGCAGCCACAGCACAACCCTCAGAATTGAAGGAAGGGAACAGGGCAGACGCACAAGGCACCGGCGTAGTAAAAGGAAACAGAGAAGGCAAAATGAACTGGTGAAGAACACTGCACTCCAATTGCATGCATTATACAGGCATGTACATGGCAGGAAAAAAGACTGCATAATTCATATGAGCCTGGGGATGCTATGGGCTACAACATGCCTCAGCCGTCACAGCCATCGCAACCCCATACCTATTCAAAAAAGGACCAAGGCTGGTACACAATTTGCAGGGAATGAGGTGCAAGGGCATATATATTACGAAGTACAGAAACAGTAAAAACAAGATGTCCAAACACAAACCTGGCATGCTATGGGCCGCAGCGACTCTGCTGCCAGCCTAGAGCGCCCAAGCAGCAGGCCTTCGTCAAGGAGGTCGTCCAGCTTCTCTCGCAGCATGTCCCTGTTGTGACGTTGTGAGGGTGGGTGTGATTGGTGTGGGTGTGGATATTTGTGTGTGTGTGCAAGTACGTGTAACACTAATTGTGTGTGTCCCTGTGTGGGTTCTTTCGTGTGTGTGTGTGTTGTGTAATAGCATTTAATCAGATTTCCCTGCTGATGTTACCATGAATGCACCGTATTTAGATGTCTTGTTAACACTATTTATACAAAATTAAAGCAAGTAGAGAGACACAAGCCATTCAGTCATAACGCAACCTAGAAACAAAGAGGGTAGCTCAGGATTGTAGTATGGAGGCACTTCAAAATACAAAAAACACGCACTCAACCACTTATCTACAATATTCGTTGGTAGGGCGTCTGCAGGCTCAGACGCTTGCTCACAAAATGCAAAGACATATTTGCACACATGTATGAGTACACACATGAACACACAAGAGCACACATACACATACATGCACACATACATACACACACATACACACACAAGCACACGCATACACACAGCACACACACACACAAGCACGCACACAACGCACCTGTAAGGTGTCTGTAGGAGGTTACGTGTGGAAGCCATCAATTCCTTGCGTGAAGCCAGGTTTCCATCAGGCACGGTGCGAAGCAAGTGCACGAGCGCGCCTGGCAAGGGTACAAGCTGCGCCTTCACTGCAGGCGACACCTCTTGCTTGAGAGAACGCAGCGTGTGGCCTAAGTAGGACAGCGACTTGACCTGTGTGACACATGAAGTTCACGTGTGTGTGTATATGTGTGTGTTTGCATGCGATGATTGAGTGCTGGTGTGTGTGTGTTGATTATACCATACATCTTACCTTATGCACCAACAAGCACACACATAGGTAACACATAATTCACACAATCGCACAAACACACAAACACACACATAACACATAACACACAATTCACACACACACACACACACACACAACAAAATTTTCTTACACACACAACTAAGATGCACACCTGAGCCGTGCGCAGGTCTGCATACACAGGGGCCAGTGAGGGGTGTATGCTCTCCATCTGAGGTCCTGTGACTTTGCAGGCCTCAAGCATGAGGAGCGTGATGGCCTCCTGGTAGGAGGCACCCAGTGCCGGATACATCTGGGTCAGAAACATGACTGCAAGCGCAAGGCGGTAGAAAAGGGGATGTGTGTATGTGGGTGCAAGTATGTCAATGTGTGAGGCACGCAGCACCAGATATATCTGGGCCAGAAACATGACAACAAGAGCGAGGCAGTAGAAAAGGTTCAGCGTGTGTGTGTGTTAGTACGCATGCATGATGCAGCATGATTCACTACGTGTACATAAACCTTTATGTGCAATGTAGTGTCGCAAGGAGTCCACATACCAGGCAGCGGTAGCTCTTGGATGAGTCTGAAGGAGCGTGAACCATGCATCACAGCGGCACCACCGGTTGCATAGGGCGGGGCTGGGCCTTCTGCATGGTGGGCCTCCAACTCCGTCTTCACAATCTGTGGCAGGGCCTGGTAAAGCTGCATGCACGAAACACACACACACACAAGGGGTCTGTGAACCTGAGGGAATCAAGGACGCCCTTATATGCAGCATTTCATTCTATTCATCTTCCTTACGGATTTGAGGTGGGGTCGACACAAAAGCTACGGCACAAAAGCCCTGTGGAATTGCTTTGGAACAGGTAGTTGCATGCGTGCATGCACATATGAGTGTGCGCATTCATGTGTACATGTGTCCGTGCGCTAGACGTGGCCTTTTGGTGCTGTCTTTTTAAAATGTCATGGTCGTTTGGATTTGTTGCGTGGTTCACAAATGTCACGTGCTAGTTGGCTGCATGTGCAAATGGGAGGTACACCTTAGATATATGGTTATTTACATGCATTGCACAGATATGTATGTTTAATGTGTCTATGAATTTGCATCTTACATCTCTGCATGCATGTGCTTTCAGGTTTGCACGCTTGTGCAGTAATGTGTGATTTGCACGGTACAGGTGTGAGCTTATAAGTATGGAAAATGGATTGTTCTGTACTTTCTGGCGCACTCTGTGGCAACTCTCAATATCCTTGATAGATCTAGGCAGCAACGTGTTTGGCGCCCGCACAACGTATTGGATTTCTTGCGCTGACTTACCTGAGTGACCAGCTCCCAGAATAGATTTGCCTGAGGCTCCAGCTGGCCCTTGTATGTTTTGAACAGGTCGAATATGACCTTCACGGCAATCAGGCTGTTGTCTTGGTTGTCAGTGCGCACAACGCCAACGCACAGCTCAAACAAAGTCGTAGCGTAGGGCTTGAAGGCTTCATTAGGAGGTAGGCGGTTCAGCAGCTCCAGGACAGAGCAACGCAGCTGTTGGGAGGGCGCGTTGCTTTGGAATTGGGGCTCCACTTTACGCACCACATCACAACACGGCTCGAAGAACGCCTTCAGCCAGTCGCTGTAATTGGTCGTAAACAGGAGCTCCAAGCTAACATCTTTAAGCTCTGTAGCTGCCTGGGCCCGTTCCTCCAAACCTGGAGGAGGGGAAGAGGAGGGGGTGATTTTTTACACACGTGAATTGTTCAAAAACCACAAGCAAAAAGAGGAGACAAACGAGTGTGCGCGTTTGAATACAGGCATGCACACCATGATGCATATGCATGTTTCACACTTAATGATGGGGGCAGATTTAGAGAGGAGGGATGAGGCAGGCAGAATGGGCCGAAATGGTGATGAACACTCTTGCAAACAAAGAAGGGGGGAACCCTGGAACAGGACAAGCAGTACAGATTGGGCATACCCAGCTCAGGATTGATGACCCTCTCCATGATGATGGGAGACAGGCCTAGACCGGCCCAACCAACTGGTAAGCCTTCAATTCATAGTTGCGGCGGTTCCATTCAGCAGCTTTTAATTATATTATTTTCGTTCTGTATAGCTCTTTGGGAAACAGGTTATTTGATGAGCAAAGTCGCAAAGCTGCGGCGCTAATTCAAATATAAATAACTAAAAAATTACTTATCAATAATAGGTTCCTTCTAAACAACAAGTTTTGCCCCCTCTTCAAACAGACCTCTCTCAGAAAGGTAGGTGCCTCCTTGAGGCTATTCATGGCCCAGCACTCCTCCCGGGAGTAGCAGCTTGCTTTGACGCAATGACGCACATGTGCTTTTCTACGCCACAGGGTAGTGAATAAGCATGGAGGATGCTTTTGCACGCTTTCAAGCAGACCTGTCCAATGTGGGCAATCAACAAGTGAGTTTTCACACACACACACACACACACACACACACACACACACACACACACACACACACACACACACACACACACGCACACACACACACACACACACACACACACACACACACACACGCACACACACGCACACACACATACACACACACACACACACACACACGCACGCACGCACACGGACACACACACACACACAACACACACACACACACACGTACACACAAACACACACACATAGACACACGCACACACACGTACATACAAACACACACATACACACAAGTACACAAACACACACACATACATACAGACACACTCACTCACTCACACACACACACACACACGTACACACACACACAAACACACACACACACACAAACACACTCACTCACTCACACACACATACACACACACGCTCACATGCACGCACATACACTAACACAAACATACACACACACACACGTAAAAACACACACAATCACACACATTCACATATGAGATATATAGAGAGCACTAACGTACACACAGTCACACATGAGAGTACACATAAGCACACGCAATGCATTGCTATACTATGCTCGCAGTACATGCCTGTGGCCCCAGCAATGCCCTCCCAAATGTTCCCCCCTCAACAACAGCAGCAAATACCATACGGGGCAGACTACAGCCAGGCAGACTACACCCAAGCCGGGTACGGGGCAACGGCAGATTACACGGGCTACGACTACTATGACTACAGTGGAGCCCAAGCTGCTGCTGCAATGCAACAACCCGTGATGCCAGGTAAGCCCATACTTGTGACAGATAATTCCTCTAAAATGTCTCTGCAAAGGGTGAAACACAGCATGCTTTTGTAAAGGTGATATGGCAGAGGGTCGTCCCCGAGTGTGCCAGATGTTTGGCAAAAGCGCGATGTACTCAGGGTGTTATTGACAGGACATTTTGGACAGGCATGCATTGTCAAAGGGTTTATGGGCATTTGCATGCGATGGCTCTACACGCGAGTGACATGAAACATTATTCCATAAGAAATTTTGAAGCAACAACACGCAAACATATTGAAGGATGGAAGTGGTTTTGAGCCTTGTTTTGAATGGCTGATACTTTCTCACAACGCTATTTTATTTTTTTATCCTTGAATTCAAGGAGCAATTCTGGGCTATCTTGAAACCAGAGCTGCTCTTCCTTTTATTCTTGGAACTCCTGCTTCATATGGCGGTGACAAGCGAAGAGTTAGTTTAGTCGGACTTTCCACCCCAGAATTGAATAGGGAAAACGTTGGGGACCAGGAGAACCTCACGTTTAGTCGGGAATGAGAGCCCCTTGGGCACCAGGGAACTTCTCCACCCCAGAAATGAATTAGGGAATGCGGTGGGGATCAGGAGGGCTGCGAGTTAAAACAGTGTGGAATTGCTGCACAGGGAGCGAAGCCAGTTACCACACCAGCTTTAGACAATGAGGCAGCAAGATGTGTTGCACACTTGGACGATTGCACCCACCCTCTACACCATGTATTAAGGTTTGACTGGAACCATGTTTTGTATAGAAAAAAGGGAAGTCCTGAATGTACAATTAATAGTAATATGTACTTTATACGTCCTCTGTGGCATTTGCAGCCGTTTCTGGGAGCAATGCAAGTGTTACTGCCAAGATGAACGAGTCACGACTCAGACACGTGCATATCACGTAAGGCTGACTCAAACTGCAAATGGATAACACGACCACTTGTTGTTATGCACCACCATTCCCTCGCACCTAAATATGTGGCAAACCTGCAGCTGCTGCCCACGCGCTTAAAGCAGGGGGGAAACAGTTGCTTGCGTAGCTAGAAAAAGCACTTCTCATGCGTGCCTGCTCCCCCCTCAGCACTCACTTGTCATTTCTGTGGCACACCTGCAGCTGCTGCCCACGCGGCTCAGGCAGGTGGGATGGGGCTGCTAGCGTCCATGAGAAATGGAGGGGCAGATCCATCAGGCATGGTACCTGGCGAGAGACCCAAAGAAAAGAAACAGAAGCCTCCCAAAGTAGGCATCGTGCGTGAAGCAGCTGGAAAAAAGTGAGTGTGGGGGTGGAATGGGGATTGGTATTTCTATGGGTGTTTGTGGTAGTGTGAATAGATGGGCTTAGGGGTGGGGGTGTTATTAATGTGGCTGTTTGTGTGAAAAGATGCGGTTGAGGGTATGATGATGGTGATTCATGTAGTTGTTTTGTGTGGATAGCTGTGGGTGGTCGGGTATTTGCAACTGGCCTAGTTGAAGGACGTGCTTTGTTCGTGTCTGTGTGCACGGTGGCAAGGATCAAAGCCGCCTATGTATGTGTATCTCAGTGGTGCTGCAGCACTTGGTGATGCTTAGGGTTGGCCAGAACCATATATATACGGTGAACATACGTAGGGTTGGCCAGAAGTTCTGGCCCAGAACCGTATATATTCACCGTATATGACAGTATATTTGGTGATTTCCCTGCCAAAAATGCCGTATATACACCGTATATATATGGTTCTGGCCAACCCTAAACATACGGTATGTTTTGCAGGGATTTCACCAAATATACGGTCATATACGGCGTACATGTACGGTTACAGTTCTGGCCAACCCGAGTGATGCTGCATGGTCTGCGCAATGGTCATGAACAATTGTTCACTTCTACCCTCAAAGCAGCCGTGCCAGCTACTGCAGGATACATTCAACACTTGTGTGTGTATGTGCATAGCTTGGAGTTCCAACAGCCGCAGTACGAGTGGATAGGGCTGGCCAGGACAGTGCGAGTATGGACCTGCTTCCTGTAGGGAGTTCTCATACATACTTTTAGTGATCAGAATCATGCAAATTGTTTTGGAGAAGGTCCAGTCTGCTAAGTACCTTAAAACAATCTGCATGATTCTGACCATATATATATACTTAAATGGTTAAGTATACATAAGGAGTCACGCACAGGTGCAGCTGAGTTCTAAAATGTGTGCTGGTGGGTGCACGTCAGTGGTTTTTAAAAGTCGATATACCATATCGATCGATGTGAAAACATGGGTTTCCGACTTTTAAAATCGATATGAAATCAAGTTTTTGAGGGTGTCGATGAGCCCCTGTGTAAAACGGTTCGGTGGCCCTTAAAGGGCCGTCGGAGGCGCTCACACACCACAAATTCCAAATATATTTCTGAGCATTTCCAAACATCTAATTAATGATCATGTTGAAATGAGCGAAAACCCCCCACCAAAAAAGGCCAGAGTTGCCAGGGGGAAAAGTGATGGGAGGTACTTAGGGGCACATGGGCCCACAAAAAGTTCCAAGCTCAGTGGCTTGAGCATCCAGCCCCTGAGGGACAGCCCCAGCGCAAAGACTGGCTAAGTGATGGGGGGGGTGGATGGAAAGAACTGGTTGCAAGTTCACTGCAGCATCTGCCCAGCCACTTTCCAGTGCAAGAAGCAGAACATTGCGTCCCATGAGATCAGCAAAGCCCACAAATACTTTGTTTAGACAAAGGACTCAGTTAGAAGGACAGTATTGGAGACAGAATTCCCCTTACAATTCCAGACCAACCTTATTGAGTTGATGCAAATTTTTTGAATCTTGAAATTCAATTGAATTCACTTGCATACACCATTCACCATACGGTGTACCAGGTGTACCATATGGGCTTGGGCAGCAAAGTAAAATCGATATGAGAACCCACTTTCTCATATCCCCAGATTTGGGGATGATATGAAATCAAGGTTTTCCCAAATCCTTAGAAAAACACTGGTGCACGTTGTTTGCATGCAATCCCGGCCAACCTTATAAGAGGAGGTAGTTGTTCTGAAGCAGTGGCCAGAGGACGGCATGAGGTTAGGCTGTGCAAATATCAAAGGTTGACCGGAGACACCGTAATTGGTTGTATATTTTTTGATTTCTTGCAACAATTCGTGTGCCGTACCTTAACATACTCTCCCTGGAGCCCAAATTACAAGATTTATAATAAACCCCAATGCAAGCTCCACGAGGCCCTTGTAGTTATTTAAACTGCTCCTGACACACCGCGAGGGGGTCAGAAACGTTTGCGGCACGCGGTGATATACCGCCTTCATGGTAATGAACAATACCAGAATCAACCCGGAGGCCAAAAATTGCCACTTACCCGGGATGAGTTTGGTAAGGTACGGTACATATCAACCGCAGGTACAAGGGTGAAACCTTCCTACCGGTGTCTTGGTGTAACTTCACTATCTTTTAAATAAGGCAAGACCCCTCCATGTTAAGTGGCCAGACAATGACTTGCACGGAACTGCCACCAAGAACAGCCGTTGTGTGCACTACTTACATGCTTCTATCCTTTGGCGGCAGGTGGCGAGATCCAACCCTTGACGAGTGGCCAGAAAATGACTTCCGCATCTTTGTAGGGGATCTAGGCAACGAGTGCAACGACGATGCACTGGGCAAAGCGTTCCAAAAGTACCCGTCTTTTGCCAAGGCCAAGGTGAGGCTTGAGTATTGACCCTAAGGTGACCCTGAGGTGACCCTAAGGTGAGTCATATATATTAATCCTACGGTGAGGCTTGAGTATTGTAGCCCCAGTGTGATGGTTGACATGCCCGGCTAGAATGCAGTCAAGCACTGAGGCACCAATGTGATGTTCGACCTGCTGTGATGCATGAGATGTTCGACCTGCTTAAGCTGCATGTTGTGTTCGACCTGCTTTGGCTGCATTTCCAGCAGGGACTGCCCTGCTTAGCCCTGCTGAAATAGAGGTTGAGTGCGCACCTTTGCTACTCCTTGCCTAGGCCCAGCAAATGGAGGGTGAGCAACAAGTATTCAAGCGTGTTCAATGGTGCTTAGCCTTGCTGAACTAGAGGTTGAGTGCGCACCTTTGCCTATTCCTCGCTTAGGCCCAGCTAAATGGAGGGTGAGCAGCAAGTAATCAAGCGTGTTCAATGGCGTGCAGCTAAGACGCCGTGATTGGGGAAGGGTTAATTGGTTTCTCTCCTGGATGCACGTATTAACAAGTGCTGTGGAGGCAGTTGCTGTGGGGCCTCTTGAACGTCCGCGAGTGTCAAAGCTTAGAGACCCAAGTTCCCCTGGGGTGGCGCATACTTTGAAACCTTAAAACAAATGTGGTCTTACACGAAGAACACACTAAGATAGCTTTGCATGTGCTTTTTGGAGGATGCTCTCCTTCCTGCTTTTCTCTTGATATGTTTCGTGCTGCAGAGTATGAAGGTCACGTGCACTAGTTGGATATCCAAAAGTGCGATATGTACCAGCTTGCAAGGCGACTTCATTGCGGGCATGCTGTACGTGCTTGGAATGCAGATTGTGAAGGACAAGCGCACCAAGAAGACCAAGGGCTTTGGCTTTGTGAGTTTCCTGGATAGCCTGGACATGGCAAAGGCACTGAAGGAGATGAACGGGAAATACATCGGCAACAGGCCCTGCAAGCTGCGCAAGTCGACGTGGGATGAGCGCAATGTGCACTTTGCAAACAACAAAAAGCCCCCGCAGCCAGCAAAGAACAACAAGAAATAGAGGTGCAAGAGGTACTGCTGAGGTGGTTGTGCTGGTATGACACTGGCACCATCTAGGGTATGAAAAGCTACGAGAAGTGATTACTAATTGATCTGATTTCTTCTAGCATCTTGCAATGGCCATCGAAAAGAAAAGAAAAGGAAAGAAAAACTACGCAGGCAGCAAAACACTCCCTGCATCAATTAAGGAAAAGGAGACACATTGGCCCGAAGTGCCGTGAGTCTCCCCCACCAAAATTGCAAGAAAAGACAGTGTTACGTTGTTCAATGTGGGGAGTGGCTTTCACTGCCTGCGTAGTTTTTTTCTTCTTTTTTTCAATGTTGAATGCTGGGCATACAGAAGATTGTCTTGGCTCATTGCTCATCAGGCTCTACTGCCCCTTCTACGACATCTTACAATCCAATAAATTGCCAGTTTTCCTGAGGCAGAATACCCCTCGCTGTGCTCAATGGCAGACAACTTTCTTCGTACAGCTCACGAACGGACACTAGGATCTCAGTCCCCTTGCTACATAAAAGATGCAGCTTTAAAGGTTTAAGGGGTTACAAGGATGGCCTACAGCCCGAGTCTCTGGCTGATGGCAATTGGCTGGTGAAACAAAATCAACCAGTGTCGAAAATTGAAATTAAATCTGACACAAACTTGAGGAGTCTGTATGAGTCT
>Ga0307947_1002403_pt1:0-10000 | contig 14987 bp, 16 predicted proteins | sample OrgLakmetagen232_FD_201840 | JGI IMG/M metagenome (GOLD analysis project Ga0307947, IMG submission 201840) | Saline water microbial communities from Organic Lake, Antarctica - #232 | ecosystem: Environmental > Aquatic > Non-marine Saline and Alkaline > Saline | place: Antarctica: Organic...
TGTGGGGGTGGGGGTGGGGGTGGAGGGGATTGTGTGCTCTTCTTGTTTCTCAGTATTTCTTAGTATGGCTTTTCCCAATATCATTCACCCCCCCCTCCCTGCACACACACACACTTCTCCCTTGACACACAAACTTCTCCCTTGACACACTCTACTTTGGCAGGCACCGGCTGATGCCTGCCTGCCTGCATTTGTGACGTGTTTTGTTGGCGTACTCTGCATTTGGTGTTTCTTCTCGTTTCACAAGCAGGTCATGCTGTCCACGTACGAGAGGCGGCGATCACAATGTGAGATCATCAATGAAAACATGTTTTGTTGGCATACTCTGCATTTGGTGTTGCTTCTCGTTTCACGAGCAGGTCATGCTGTCCACGTACGAGAGGCGGCGATCACAACGTGAGATCATTAACGAAATGCCGCTGTACCCCACGGAGGGTGTGCTGTGGGACGAGAACCAGATTCCCAGCGTGAACTATACAGGTGGGAGCCCTGTTTCATACTTAAGGTTGCAGTTTGTTTTGTGCAAGTGTGTGTGGGTTGGTGTGGGTGCATCCCCAGTTGGAGGCAGACAGATCACCAGCGTGAATTACTCAGGTGGGAGCCCTGTATCGTACCAAATGTGTAATTGTAGTTTGTTTTGTGCAAAAGTGTGTGTGTGTATGTGTGTGTGTGTGTTTGTGTGTGTTTGAGTGTGTGTGTGTGTTTGAGTGTGTGTGTGTGTGTGTGTGTGTGTGTGTGTGTGGTGGGGAGGGGGGGGTGGGGGCTAACCTAGTTGGAGGCAGACATGACTTCCGGTGGGGGTTGTCAGTGAGTTTGAAGCACACGTTTAGATTCGCTTTGGCTAGGTATAGGGCGTTGCAGCTCGCCGCACTTCTGACCAGCTCAGCTCCTCTGCTTCCAAAACATTCAATCGTAAGTATTGTGTGTGTGTGTGAAATGTGAAATACGAGCAAAAAATAAGCCTCGTCAACTTGCTCGCTACCCGCTGCAAGTGTTACATGTCGAGATGCAACGTGAAATCGTCCTATATTTCGGGTTGGCCAGAACCATATATATACGGTGTACATACCGTATTTTTGGCTTGGAATCACCAAGTATACGGTGTATATATACGTATATATACGGTTCTGGCCAACCCTACCTATACTATTAAAGGACATCGATCTCATTGATTGCACGTTGCCTCTCGCTCCTGCACCTGCAGGCGAGGGCTGCTTGGCCCTTCCAAAGTTAAACCTGCAGTTCCTGACGCCCCATGACTACCTTCTGCGCAACTTCAACCTTTTCAGGTGTGTTTGCGTGTGTGCGTGTTTGTGTGTGTTTGTGTGCGTGTGCGTGTTTGTGTGTGTGCGTGTTTGTGTGCGTGTTTGTGTGCATGTGTGCGTGTTAGTGTTTGTGTGAATGTGTGTGTGTTTGTGTGTGTGTGTGTCTGTCTCCGTGCCTACATTCAGCGCCAGTGAGGAACACAAGAAATTGCAAGCAGTGCTCCCGCTCTGTCTGCTGTGCTGTTTCTATGTGCCCTAATTTACGATTCAGACTGCAAGGGGGCCTTTCAATTCTCTGTGTTATTCCTGCTAGTCGAAACTACATCCGTATTATTCTGCTCTTAGTCGAAACCACATCCGTGTTATTCTGCTGTTAGTCGAAATCACATCTGTGTTATTCTGCTGCTATTCGAACATACATCCGTATTATTCTGCTGTTAGTTGGAACTACATCCGTGCCATTCTGCTGTTAGTCAAAATTACATCCGTGTCATTCTGCTGATAGTCAAAACTACATCTGTGTCATTCTGCTGTTAGTCGAAACCACATCCGTGTTGATCTGCTGTTAGTCGAAACTACATCCGTGTTATTCTGCTGTTGGTCGAACCTACATCCGTGTTATTTTGCTGTCAGTCGAAACTACATCCGTGTCATTCTGCTGTTAGTCGAAACCACATCCGTATTATTCTGCTGTTAGTTGGAACTACATCTGTGTTATTCTGCTGTTAGTCAAAACTGCATCTGTGTTATTCTGCTGTTAGTCGAAACTACATCCGTGTCATTCTGCTGCTAGTCGAAACCACATCTGTGTTATCCTGCTGCTAGTCGAAACTACATCTGTGTTATTCTGCTGTTAGTCGAAACTACATCCGTGTCATCCTGCTGTTAGTCGAACCTACATCCGTGTCATTCTGCTGTTAGTCGAAACTACATCTGTGTCATCCTGCTGTTAGTCGAACCTACATCTGTGCTATTTTGCTGCTGATCGAAACCACATCGGTGTCATTCTGCTGTTAGTTGAAACTACATCCGTGTTATCCTGCTGTTAGTCGAACCTACATCCGTGTTATTCTGCTGTCAGTCGAAACTACATCTGTGTCATTTTGCTGTTAGTCGAAACCACATCTGTGTTATTCTGCTGTTAGTCGAAACTACATCTGTGTTATTATGCTGTTGGTCAAAACTACATCCGTGTTATTCTGCTGTTAGTCGAAACTACATCTGTGTCATTTTGCTGCTAGTTGAAACTACGTCACTGCAGGTACTCCACCCCTCTCATTCAGTGGAGCATGCTCTTGACATTGTATGCGGGGAATCATGAACGTGCATGCTCTTGACATTGCATGCGGGGAATCATGAACGGGCATGCTCGTCCTGAAGCCCTGACCCACCTGGTTACAAACCAGCATCCCTGCACATGCATTGAAAACGAACGCATGCCGTCTTAACACCTTTGTATATCACTCACAACTTTTCCCATCACCCCTACACACCTCTCCCCACCACCCCTACACACCTCTCCCCATCACCCCTACACACCTCTCCTCATCACCCCTACACACTTCTCCCATCACCCCTACACACCTCTCCCCATCACCCCTACACACCTCTCCTCATCACCCCTACACACCTCTCCCCATCACCCTTACACACCTCTCCCCATTACCCCTACACACCTCTCCTCATCGCGTGTGCACATATCTCTCACTGCTGCTACACACCTCTCCCCATCGCGTGTGCACACATCTCTCACTGTTGCTACACACCTCTCCCCATCGCGTGTGCACACATCTCTCACTGCTGCTACACACCTCTCCCCATCGCGTGTGCACACATCTCTCACTGCTGCTACACACCTCTCTCCATCGCGTCTGCACACATCTCTCACTGCTGCTACACACCTCTCCCCATCGCGTCTGCACACATCTCTCACTGCTGCTACACACCTCTCCCCATCGCGTCTGCACACATCTCTCACTGCTGCTACACGCCTCTCCTCATCGCGTGTGCACACACATCTCACTGCTGCTACACATTGCCCGTTTCTGGTACACAGGCTGGAGGCTACATACGAGATCCGAGAGGACCTCGCAGACGCTCTAGGAAGGGTGGGCGCATTTTGGGATGACTCTGTCGACGTGCCAGTGGTGAGTGCCTGGTCCATGACTCGTGTGGTGACGCTGCTGATGCTTTTAATATGATGCTTTTAATATGCTGCTTATAATATGCTGCTGCTGACATGCTGTATGACTGTCTGCTTGGGTGGCGCTGTGTTAGAGACGCTGCTGCTGACAAGGAGATGGCTGCCCTGTGTGGTGGACGTGTCGTGTGGTCCTGCTGCTGATGTGGCAGCCGTCATCTTATGCCTGTGGTGACGCTGTGTTAGAGACGCTGCTGCTGACAAGGAGATGGCTGCCCTGTGTGGTGGACGTGTATTGTGGTCCTGCTGCTGATGTGGTAGCCGTCATCTTATGCCTGTGGTGGCGCTGTGTTTGACACGCTGCTGCTGACAAATGACACTGCTGCCCTCTATGGTGGGGGCAGTTTGAAACACTGGCCAACAAAAAAGTACTGCTGCCCTGTATGGTGGACGCGCTTCAGAATGCTGTGGCTGACCAAAGACATTGCTGCCCTCTGTGGTGGGCGCACTTTGAAACACTGCTGCCAACAAAAAAGTACTGCTGCCCTGTATGGTGGGCACGCTTCAGAATGCTGTGGCTGACCAAAGACATTGCTGCCCTGTGTGGTGGGTGCACTTTGAAACACTGCTACCAACAAAAAAGTACTGCTGCCCTGTATGGTGGGCACGCTTCAGAATGCTGTGGCTGACCAAAGACATTGCTGCCCTCTATGGTGGGCGCACTTTGAAACACTGCTGCCAACAAAAATGTACTGCTGCCCTGTATGGTGGACGCGCTTCAGAATGCTGTGGCTGACCAAAGACATTGCTGCCCTGTGTGGTGGGCACGCTTCAGAATGCTGTGGCTGACCAAAGAAATTGCTGCCCTGTGTGGTGGGCACGCTTCAGAATGCTGTGGCTGACCAAAGACATTGCTGCCCTGTGTGGTGGGCACGCTTCAGAATGCTGTGGCTGACCAAAGACATTGCTGCCCTGTGTGGTGGGCACGCTTCAGAATGCTGTGGCTGACCAAAGACATTGCTGCCCTGTGTGGTGGGCATGTTGTCCTGCGTGCTGATGTGCCATTGGGAGTTGAGTGTGTCCCATGTGTGTGGTGTCGCATTCTGAGCTGCTGCTGTCTAAAGGCACCGCTGCTCTGTTTGCTTGACGCACGGTGCTCAAAAGCATGTGACTATAAGCATGTGAAGATTGGGGGGCATGTGCCTCTCACAACATGTGTGTGTGTGTGTGTGCGTGTGCGTGTGTGTGTGTGTGTGCGTGTGCGTGTGTGTGTATGTGTGTGTGAGAGAGAGAAAGAGAGAGAGAGAGAGAGAGAGAGAGAGAGAGATAGAGAGAGAGAGATAGAGAGAGAGAGAGGGATAGAGAGAGAGAGAGAGTGAGTTTGTGCCTCTCACACCATACGTGTACGTTAATGCATTAGTCCATATCCATGTGATCTATTGCGTTTGCATTGTGAGATGGCGGTAAGTATTTACAAGTAAATAAAAGGTGGAGAAACTGAAAAGGAATGCAGATAAAAAGCAAGAGTGGGAAGTATTTACAAGTAAATAAAAGGTGGAGAAACCTAAAAGGAATACAGGTAAAAAGCAAGAGTGGTATGAGTAATATCACTTTGCTTCACCCCAAGAACTGGAGTTCAAGTGCGCCACACTGAACTCAGCAGGAATTACCTATCCCGTCATATTCTTCTTCTTAGATGACAGGATTTACCTAAAGTTTACCTATCCCGTCATCTTCTTCTTCTTAGATGACGGAATTTACCTATCCCGTCATCTCAATAGTCCCCACGTATTTGATGCACACACGTATAATTATTTGTGAGACATGCAATGCACAAGCATCCCCGATAATATTACTTGTGAGACATGTATTGCACAAGCATCCCGTATAATATTACATGTGAGACATGCATTGCACAAGCATCCCGGATATTATTGCATGTGAGACATGCAATGCACAAGCATCCCCGATAGTATTACATGTGAGACATGCATTGCACAAGCATCCCGGATATTATTGCATGTGAGACATGCATTGCACAAGCATCCCGGATATTATTACATGTGAGACATGCATTGCACAAGCATCCCCGATAATATTACATGTGAGACATGCAATGCACAAGCATCCCCGATAGTATTACATGTGAGACATGCATTGCACAAGCATCCCGGATATTATTGCATGTGAGACATGCAATGCACAAGCATCCCCGACCCTCAATCTAACACTACTCACAAACTGAAGGCGTGTTGCTGCTGCTCTGTTGGCCATCCAAGCAGCATGTTCACTTTAACCTGCTGGCATTCCAGTGGCATTCCTAATCTGCAAATAGGCTGAGTGTGCAGGCTGAGCGAGCACAAACCTGCTGACATTCTCGTGGCATTCCTAACCTGCAAATAGGCTGAGTGTGCAGGCTGAGCGAGCACAAACCTGCTGACATTCCAGTGGCATTCCTAACCAGCGAATAGGCTGAGTGTGCAGGCTGAGCGAGCACAAGGCACTGCCCCTCATCTCACACCACTTCTGATGCACATCATACACACCCTCTCGGTATGCACACACACACACACACACACACACACACGCACAAACTAGCTAACCAGGGCTAACCAGGGCTAACACACTAACTAACACTAACACACACTAACATACACACGCACACACTAACATACACACTAACACACGCACACTAACAGACACATGCTAACAGACACTAACACACGCACATTAACAGACACTCACTAACAGACACACACACACACACTAACACACACACTAACAAACACACTTGGGGATTTGCACGTGCAGGTCAAATTTGCAGGCTGGGCACGCATGGCACTGCCACTCTCTGTATTCAAGATCACAGAAGTGCGCAAGCCAGCTGTGGGCGAGTTCAAGCCAGCTGCAGTGACAGCTGACATCGTGATTGACACACGCAGCCTTCGGGGAAACGTTCGTGCGGAGTGGGATGAGCTCAAGCTGCACGACGTGCTGTTCCTGCTGACCATCAGGTGCGCGCGTGCGTGTTGCGCATGAATTGCTGTGCTGAAGCTGCATGACGTGCTGTTCCTGCTGACCATCAGTTGTGCACGCGTGCGTGTTGCGCACGATTTGGATTGCTGGAGCTGCATGACGTGCTGTTCCTGCTGACCATCAATTGCGTTTGCGATTGGCATGCTTTGCTTTGCTGAAGCTGCGTATGACGCCCTAGTTCTGCAAAATGTCAGTGCGTGCGTGCGTGGTTGCCTTGATTTGGCTTGTTGCTTTGATGCTTGGCCGACTCAGGTCTATGTGGATTATTTGTTCACATATTCATGATGCCACAGCCCTCCCCATGTGAATCATTCTGCTCTCCCTTTTCCTTCATTCATTGTTTCTTCACCTTGTTGCATCCTATTCTTGCACATGCATTGAATGGATTATTTGTTCACATATTCATGATGCCACAGCCCTCCCCATGTGTTACATTCTGCTCTCCCTTTTCCTTCATTCATTGTTTCCTCACGTAGTTGCATCCTATTCTTGCACATGCATTGTATGGATTATTTGTTCACATATTCATGATGCCACAGCCCTCCCCATGTGTAACATTCTGCTCTCCCTTTTCCTTCATTCATTGTTTCTTCACGTTGTTGCATCCTATTCTTGCACATGCATTGTATACTCCCTTCTCTCTCCCAGCGTACAGGCACCTTCAATGGTATAGGGCCAACTGTGCCGCCGCGCACACTCTTCTCGCAATGCCAACAGCAGGACGCCACCCTCCTCATACTCTAATGCCCCTCCTCACACTACACTGCCCCCTTCACTCTAATGCCTCTCCTCACAACTCTGCACACACTACACTACACTGCCCCCTTCACTCTAATGCCTCTCCTCACAACTCTGCACACACTACACTACACTGCCCCCTTCACTCTAATGCCTCTCCTCACTACACTGCACACACTACACTACACTGCCCCCTTCACTCTGATGCCTCTCCTCACTACACTGCACACACTACACTACACTGCCCCCTTCACCCTAATGCCTCTCCTCACAACTCTGCACACACTACACTACACTGCCCCCTTCACTCCTTTTCTCAGGCCCCCGAGTGGAGCAGAGGCAGCTGCCATGTATGAGGACGGTCGTAAACCTAACGCGGCCGAGAAGTACGGCCTGGTGTATGTGCGTGGCTGTGAGGTGGGTGGTTATGTGCTGGAGGGGTAATGAAGGGGCATGGCTTTCCATGGGGCTTTCACAACAACGATTTTGTACGGCTGGCTATATTAATACATTCAGTTTTGTGTTTGAAAAGCTGTGGCCACCGTGTGTGTACATGTGTGTGTGTATGTGTGTGCATATATGCGTGCACCTCATGCAGCCAAGAATATTGGTGTGTGATATGTGTGTACGTGTACGGCTGTGAGCGTGTGATTTGTGTGTACGGCTGTGAGCGTGTGATATGTGTGTACGTGTACGGCTGTGAGCGTGTGATATGTGTGTACGTGTACGGCTGTGAGCGTGTGATATGTGTGTACGGCTGTGAGTGTGTGATATGTGTGTACGGCTGTGAGCGTGTGATATGTGTGTACGTGTACGGCTGTGAGTGTGTGCCTCGTGCAGCCAAGAAGTATGGTACGTAACATGTGTGCGCATGTATGGCTGTGAGATGGTTGGTGATTAGATAGTGTGAGGGGGAGTGAATGGCAATGCAGGTAGCACAGTATGAAGTCGACTTTTAGGTAGCGTTAGGGCAGTGTTGTAGGTGCACATATCTCTCTCTGACGGGGGTGTGAGTGATACCACCAGGTCGTTATACACATGCATACAAATTACACACGCAATGAGACACACGAGCACACCCACATACTCATTTTAAAATAGCATGCATGGGTCTGGAACCCCTCTTATAAGCACGAGGTCGCTGTGACAATGTTTTTTTTGGCTGCCGATATGGAACACGCAAAAAAATACTAAGATTATGTGCGTGTGTGTGAGCCAAGCATGTCAGGCACATGCACACAGCACTCACAGCACACCCTACAACACGCATGCACAGATACACACAGATTATGTGTGTGTGTGTGTGAGCCAAGCATGTCAGGCACATGCACACAGAACACACAGCACAGCCTACAACATGTATGCACAACTTCACACAGAGCACACATGGCTGATGTTACAAACTGTCTAGATCACTCCGAGCGCCTGCTGATACGTTTGTGGGGCAGATGCACACGCACGCATGAAATTGATACTCTCTCTTGCTTGTTAGGTAGCTCCAGGGGGGATACAAAGTGAACGACAAGGATTTGTGTTTTGGCAGATACAAATACTGCAAACACACGCGCACACACGCACACACACACACGCACACGCACATGCACACACACATGCGCGCGCGCACACATACACACACACGCACACACACACACACACACACCACGCTTGTTACAACGCTGCAGGTGACGGAGGTGAAAGACGAGTCTGGTCGCCTCATGAACGACTTCACCGGTCGTGTCAAGCCCAACGAGCAGAAGCCGCCTGAAGGATTTACCAGGTAGGGGGCAAATCGTGTTCAGGATTGGCGCGTTGCAAAAGGCTGCAGGGCGCTCAGCTGCTGTGAATTACTTTATCAGTTGTCGTCCCAAATTACGTTATCAGTTGTCGTCCCAAATTACTTTATCAGTCGTCGTCCCATATTACTTTATCAGTCGTCGTCCCGAGCCGAATGATGTGCTAGATTTTATTGAATTATGCACTAGGAGATGAGCAGCTTTGTACAGGGTATGGATGCCATAAAACAACGACAATGCAGGGGATTTCCCTGGATTACGTGTGGGGACTTGAGGGTAAGGGTTAGGGTTAGGGTTTAGGTTTAACAAGGGGTTTAGGGCTTAGAATTAGGGTTCGGGTTTAGGTTCAACAACAACAACGCAGGGGCTCCTTTTCCTCCTGGATTAATGTAGAGACTGGTAATTACCGCCTGCACGGTATTTTTTTCTTCCTTTTCATCCAAAAGCAGCAACAACTCGGACTCTCGTAAAAAGTTAGAGGAAGTGCAGTGCAGTGCAGTGCAGTCAGAGATTGTTTACATTGTGAAAAAAACGGTCAGTAAACTGCCAATGCACGTAGGCCTTTGGCTTTGCAGTGCAGTGCAGTCAGAGGTTGAATACAGCTTTACAGAAAACGGTCAGTGAACTGCCAATGTACATAGGCCTTCGGCTGTGCAGTGCAGTCAGAGGTTGAATACAACTTTACAGAAAAACAGTCAGTGAATTACCAATGTACTTAGGCCTTTGGCTGTGCAGTGCAGTCAGAGGTTATATACAACTTTGCAGAAAACAGTCAGTGAACTGCCAATGCACATAGGCCTTCGGCTGTGCAGTGCAGTCAGAGGTAGAAACAACTTAAAAGAAAACAGTCAGTGAACTGCCAATGAAAATAGGTCTTTGGCTGCAACGACCGCGAGTCACGACGTTTTCAGTTAAATGCCTGGTAGAATTACGGGCTGTGAATGGGAGAAATGCATGCGCATACACAGACACTCACACAATAACACTTTAGCATACACATTAACGCACACACTAACACACACACACAC
>Ga0307947_1002403_pt1:12500-14987 | contig 14987 bp, 16 predicted proteins | sample OrgLakmetagen232_FD_201840 | JGI IMG/M metagenome (GOLD analysis project Ga0307947, IMG submission 201840) | Saline water microbial communities from Organic Lake, Antarctica - #232 | ecosystem: Environmental > Aquatic > Non-marine Saline and Alkaline > Saline | place: Antarctica...
TGTATGTGCATCCTACATTGGCTGCACGACATCTTTCTGAATAGGTCACTGTGTGCAGCTTTGTTGATGTCAGCTTGTGGTGTGTATGTGTGTGTGAGTACATGTTCGCATGTGTATGTGCATCCTGCAGTGGCTGCGCGATTTCAGGTCACTGTCTAGGCTCTGTTGATGTGTGTGTGTGTGCTTATGTGGGCTTGTGTGTGTCACGGCACAGTGGCATCTCTTGGATGTCACACTCTCATCACACTCTCATCACACTCTCATCACACCCTCATCACACCCTCATCACACCCTGATCACACCCTCATCACACTCTCATCACACTCTCATCACACCCTCATCACACTCATCACACTCTCATCACACCCTCATCACACCCTCATCACACACTCATCACACTCTCATCACACTCTCATCACACCCTCATCACACTCTCATCACACTCTCACCACACTCTCATCACACTCTCATCACACTTCCCATCACACACGTATCCATAACATTCTGCTCCCCCTTGCATCCATCACGCGATTTTCGATTTTCCTTTGTCAAACCCTTGAATCATGCGGACTACAATGCTCCATCGTAGCCCAGTAGTCATCGAGGTCAGTTTCACGAATTATCCCCTACTACAATTTCAGCCCCTAGTGCAATTCAGACCCCTAGTGCAATTTCAACCCCTAGCACGATTTTTACCCCTGCTACAATTTTAACCCCCAATACAATTTCGACTCCTGGCACAATTTTAACCCCTAGCACAATTTCAACCCCTAGTACGATTTCAACCCCTAGCACAATTTCAACCCCTAGTGCGATTTCAACCCCTAGCACAATTTCAACCCCTAGTACAATTTCAACCCCTAGTGCAATTTCAACCCCTAGTGCAATTTCAACCCCTAGTACAATTTCAACCCCTAGTACAATTTCAACCCCTAGCACAATTTTTACCCCTAGTGCAATTTCAACCCCTAGTACAATTTCAACCCCTACTACACTTTCGGCTCCTGGCACATTTTTAACCCCTAGTACGATTTGACCCCTAGCACGATTTCAACCCCTTCTTCAATTTCAACCTCCAGTACAATTTCGACTCCTGGCACAATTTCAACCCCTAGTACGATTTCAACCCCTAGTACAATTTCAACCCCTAGCACAATTTCAACCCCTACTACACTTTCAACTAGTAAAAATTTTAAAATTCAACCCCTAGTACAATTTCAACCCCTAGTACATTTTCAACCCCTAGTGCAATTGCGCGTTACGCACCACCAAATGTACAGGCAAGAGTACCCCGCGCGCAGCCCATTGAGGGCTCTTTTTCAAATGTCACACTTTGCACCACACCCACCACCTCTTGCGACACACACACACACATCCACACACACACACACACACACACACACACACACACACACACACACACACACACACACACAGGCTACGGCGACCCAGGGGCAGCCCAGTGGCGATCCCTGCCAGTGGAGCAGCGTCTGCGCACGGTGGACTTCAAGGACACCTTCCTCAACCCTGACCACCTGCGGGAGTGTTTCCCCAACTACCAGGTGCGTGTGTGTATGTGTGTGTGTGTGTAATAACGAGCTCGTAGCTTTCCATGGTGATGTGTGTTTGTGCTTGTGATGGCGTTGCAGCACAGCACCTTGCACAACTCCAACCACTTATAAGTGTTCTGCAACCATCAGGGGCGCGTGTGCTGTGTTTGCGTGTGTGTGTGTGTGTGTGTGTGCGTGTGTGTCTGTGTGTGTATGTGTGTGTGTGTGTGTGTGAGAGAGAGTGTGTGTGTGTTGCGCTTTGCAGTTTGGAAGCAGAGGGTTTGCAAAAACGTCTTCCTTTAGAGTGTGCACATGTGTTGTTGTGTGTGTGTTGCGCACGGTCGTATCTATAGGTGTGTTTAACATAGGCCACATTTCTAAGGAAGCTCTCACCAACATTGGCATGGAGTAGCATTTGCGTGTGGTATTCCTCATCATAGTACCGAAGAGTCCATAAAACCAAAATGCACGCTACCCTACGACCTGTAGGTACTCCTCGCTTAAACCACACACACAAACACACACACACACGTGAACACAAGCACAAAAATTAACACACACGCTCTTAGACACATACATAGGGTTGGCCAAAACCATATATATACGGTGTATATACGGTATTGTTGGCAGAGAAATCACCAAATATACGGTCATATACGGTATATTTATACGGTTCTAGACAACCCTACACATACACATACACACGCACACATACACACGCACACGCAGGTCCGTTTCGTGGGCGGTGGGAAGAATGAGCAGCTGCTGCCCCCCTACCGTCACACACACACACACACACACACACACACACACGTGAACACAAGCACAAAGATCAACACACACACTTAGACACATACACACGCACATGCACACATACACATACACTTGCACGCGCAGGTCCGTTTTGCGGGCGGTGGGAAGGACGAGCAGCAGCTGC
>Ga0307947_1002405_pt1 | contig 14974 bp, 20 predicted proteins | sample OrgLakmetagen232_FD_201840 | JGI IMG/M metagenome (GOLD analysis project Ga0307947, IMG submission 201840) | Saline water microbial communities from Organic Lake, Antarctica - #232 | ecosystem: Environmental > Aquatic > Non-marine Saline and Alkaline > Saline | place: Antarctica: Organic Lake...
ATACATACATACATACATACATACATACATACATACATACATACATACATACATACATACATACATACATACATACATACATACACACACACACACACATACATACACACACACACACACACCGCAGGTCAAGGGCAAGCTCGCTGCACGTCAGCTGGACTGGGCAGATCTCAGTGCCTTTCCTTACTTCAATGCCACCCTCAAGGAGTCCATGAGGCTACACTCAGTGGCTGCCACCGGCACTTTCAGGTGCGCACGTGAATGTGCGTGCGTGTGTATTGTATGTATTGTGCGTGTGCGTATGTATGTCTGTGCGTGTGTGCATGTATGTCTGTGCGTGTGCGCATGTGTGTGTATGAGTGTGCGTGTGTATGTATGTATGTGTGTGTGCGTATGTATTGTGTACACTACATGTGCTTAGTGCGTAGACAGTGTTGTGCACGTTTGCATGCAGATTCCAGTGTCTTCACAAGCGTGCAGGACATGTTGCACTTTGCGTCCAGCTGTCCACCTCAATCTCCCACAAAACCACAGGCCTTGCTTTATTATCCCAGCTCATTCTCTGACATATGTTCCAATCAGTACCTGCAAAGAGCTTGAAAAGAAAAAGCCCGTCAGTGTCAAGACATATATCCTTCTATATCGAGTGTTGTCTGAGTGCCCACGGCGTGTGCTACTCTCCCACAACCAATATGCATCAACAACCTGATGAAAATGCACTTGCAATTACGTGCAAGGGATGTTTGCCGCAAACATGCATGCACTTGCACAGGTCTGCCGGATAAAAGTTGTGTATACATGTACATGTATGGTGATGGCAACCCTTTATTGTATGTACTTTGCACACTCAAATGTGAGCTTTTATCACATATGTCTGTAGGGAGGCAACTGAGGACACCTTATGCAAAGAGCTGGTGGTTCTAATTGTTTGCATTGTATGATGCACTAGCCAGGGAATAACTACAAAGAAAATGGTCAAGTTTGAACAAAAGCAAGTTGCGAGAACCAAGAGTGTGAAAAGATGGAGACAAATAGTGAAACACAGGCAAACAGCGAGAGTGACGTATCATTCCGCTGCACTGCACAAGGACTGGAGGTCATGTTTACACTCAACTCAGCAGTATTTTTAAAGGCGTGCCTGCCACTCAGTACACTCAAACCCTGTTTTCACACTGCAATTGTAGGGAGGTCATTTAACATACGATGCTCGGGTGCTGGTTTGATCTCGTGCATGCATGTTTGCTCTACACAATCCCTTTACACTTCATGGTGTGTCTCCAGGCACAGGTGAGCCATCAATCATATCACACAACCAATATATGACGTACTTACAGGGAAGCTACCAAGGACATTATGCTTGGAGGCTACCATGTCCCCAAAGGGGCTCTTGTTTGGCTCCCATTCCACCCCATGCACAACTCAAGTCACAACTTCATCGACCCCGAGGTGAAGAGGTTGCACATCCATTGATTTTTCATCTTCTGCTATTCTGCGGTGGCAGAGATTTGCGGCCCTGTTCCAAAATGGCTCCTTTGTCCTCGGTTGAGGTGCACATTGATGCCTCTGCCTTATTTTTGTAGACACAGGGTTGGGCAGAACCGTATATACACACCGTATATGACCGTATATTTGGTGATTTCGCTGCCAAAAACACCGTATATAAATATGGTTCTGGCCAACCCTATGCATACACAAATCACATAAGTCAAAGGGTTACACAGAGGCTGCTTGTGTTGTCCGCAAGGCATACATTGGGTGAGCCAGGCAGCGAGCTGTGAAGTGGTGTGGGGCAAAAAGGGTCTTTGTTCATGCGCTGCGCATTGCTTGTAAGGCTGCGAAACGCCTTTCATTCATTTCCAAGGCATGCAAAGTGCAAGGCAGGCAGCAAGCTTTGAAGTGGTGTGGGGCAGAAAGGGTCTCTGTGCATGCACCGTAAGGGCTTGCACAAAGGCAAACTGCGTTAAGCGTTAAGCAAGCACACATTGCTCAACCAGAGGACACTGAAAGAAAATGTTCAGCTTATCCATAAAATGTGGGTCAAGAGGAAGGGGCTGAGCTGGGGTAGCCTTGGAAATGTTAAGTTCCAACCTTACACAGAGAGTGAGAATTGCTGCACTTTTGCAAGGCCTGCTTGTGAGATGAATGCTTGTTTGCTGAAGGATATCAGCCTCCTTTTGATCAATGATGAGTGTGTGACAGAATCACCGCCTGCCCTTCTATGTGAGAGCTGATCACTCAGATCCCCATAATCATGCTTCCACACATGAATGTACTCACATAAACAACACGCACACCTTCCCACAAGCACTCCTGGGGATGATCACCAGCTATTTCAGAAGTGGAGCTGTCAAGCTAAAAAAAATCCTCTCACACACACACACACAAACACACACACACGCATACTCATTCAGAAGTGGAGCTGTCGAGCCAAAAGAAATCCTCTCTCACACACACATACACACACACGCATACTCACAACCACACCATTCACAGGAGTTTGACCCAGAGCGCTGGCTCGGAGCAGAGGGTGCTGTGAAGCCTGATTTGAGCAAACCCACCGGCAACATCCCTCACACCATGAACCTGACTGCATCTAGCGCTGCCTGCCCAATGGCAGACACAGCGTCCAAGCCATATGCCACACGCCACGGCCATGCAGCTGTTCCGTCCAACAAAAGCATGCTGCCCTTCAGGTAACGTTAGTGCCGTGCAAGCAAGACTCTCTGCGCCGGCTCATAATCTTTGTTGAGCGACGGGATTCCGCGTGACGTGCTTTAACAACAAAGCGTACCGACAGGGCTAGTTGGGGTCGTACTTTATGTCCAGCCCCTGCGTGATGATGCAAGGGGGGACCTGTAAACTAGCAATGAGCTGTGCCTCAAGCTCTGCAAGCACGTCTCTCTTTGGCACCTTTACGTCACTAATTAGTGTATTAACGTTTAAGTAGCATTTTGTGTGTGCTATTACATGGCAGCGACCTGCATATCGGCTGTTTCCTTGCGCCTGCTGCAGACAGCAGCGGTTTATTTCCAACAGCTCATTCTTACCAGTATGTTCTTCTAAGTTTTAAAGTTTCACATAGAAATAGAAAGTCCTTTGCTTGTGTGCTTCCCACAGTGATGGACCCCGTGGATGCATTGGCATGAACCTTGCGTACGTGGACGCCCGCACCATCCTGCTGGTAAGCCTCTCGGTGACCCCTTGTCTTGTTTTCAAGCTCTGTAGACCTCCAGTACCCTGCTTGGTCCTCCTACATCACCAGATTGAAAGGGTGGCGACACCACTCATCATCATCTGTAATCTTTTCTCCTTGCTGCAGAAAGCAATTCTCCTTTCTCCTTGCTGCAGAAAGCAAATCTCCTTTCTCCTTGCTGCAGAAAGCAAAACTCATCATCAGTAATTGTTTGGCGTCCCACAGGCTACTATGTCGCGTTTCTGGCTGGAGCTGGATCCTTCTGTAGGAACCCATGCCGAAGTGGAGGCTGCACAGGTGGGTGGTTGAATATGGGTATGTGTGCACAGGTGGGTGGTTGAATATGGGTATGTATGCACAGGTGGTGGCTGAATATGGGTATGTGTGCACAGGTGGTGGTTGAATATGGGTATGTGTGCACAGGTGATGGTTGAATATGGGTATGTGTGTACAGGTGGTGGTTAAATATGGGTATGTGTGCACAGGTGGTGGCTGAATATGGGTATGTATGCACAGGTTGGTGGCTGAATATGGGTATGTGTGCACAGGTGATGGTTGAATATGGGTATGTGTGTACAGGTGATGGTTGAATATGGGTATGTGTGCACAGGTGATGGTTGAATATGGGTATGTGTGTACAGGTGGTGGTTGAATATGGGTATGTGTGTACAGGTGGTGGTTGAATTTGGGTATGTGTGCACAGGTGGTGGTTTGAATATGGGTATGTATACACAGGTGGGTGGCTGAATATGGGTATGTATGCACTCGCTAGCTATCGTACAGACATTCCTATGGTGGGCACTCGTGCTTGAGGGTAGCTGCACAGGAGGGCAGATGAGGGGGTAGAATGGAAGCGGTTGCATACTGTTCACGATACCGAGTGTTGATGCACACGATGCTGAATGTTGATGTACACGATGCCGAGTGTTGATGCACACGATACCGAGTGTTGATGCACACGACGCTGAATGTTGATGTACACAATGCTGAGTATTGATGCACACGATGCTGAGTGTTGATGCACACGATACCGAGTGTTGATGCACACGACGCTGAATGTTGATGTACACTATGCTGAGTGTTGATGTACACGATACCGAGTGTTGATGCACACGATGCTGTGTTGATGTACACGATACCGAGTGTTGATGCACACGATGCTGAGTGTTGATGTACACAATGCTGAGTGTTGATCACACGATGCTGAGTGTTGATGTACACAATGCTGAGTGTTGATGCACACGATGCTGAGTGTTGATGTACACTATGCTGAGTGTTGATGTACACAATTCTGAGTGTTGATGCACACGATGCCGAGTGTTGATGCACACGATGCTGAGTGTTGATGTACACGATGCTGAGTGTTGATGTACACTATGCTGAGTGTTGATGTACACGATACCGAGTGTTGATGCACACGATGCTGAGTGTTGATGTACACGATGCTGAGTGTTGATGCACACGATGCTGAGTTTTGATGTACACAATGCTGAGTGTTGATGTACACGATGCTGAGTGTTGATGTACACGATACTGAGTGTTGATGTACAAAATGCTGAGTGTTGATGTACACGATGCTGAGTGTTGATGTACACGATGCTGAGTGTTGATGCACACGATGCTGAGTGTTGATGTACACTATGCTGAGTGTTGATGTACACGATGCTGAGTGTTGATGCACACAATACAAAGTGTTGATGCACACAATGCTGAGTGTTGACATCAGTCGTAAAATCGTATTTTGGGTGAGCAGTGATGCTGAGATGGGTTTGCAGGTGGGTGTGTGAGGCGTTAGATACATTTGTTAGCATGGAATAAGGATGTCAAGGGTAGCATACCACCGCATTCTTTGTAGGCAATATGCAGGTGGGTGGGTGAGGCGTAAGATTAGGGTTGGCCAGAACCATATATATACGGTAATTTTGGCAGGAAAATCACCAAAGATACAGTCATATATGGTGTGTATATACGATTTCTGGCCAACCCTACGCAAGATTCAGTTGTTGGCATGCAATAAGGAATGCCAAGGGTAGCATTCCACCGCATTTTTTGTAGGCGATAGTGGCAGGATGGATGCGCAGGGCGGTAAAGCACGACAACCATTTATAATATTCGGAGTGCAGAGGCCATTGCTGGGTTGACAGATGTGCGGGAATGTGCTGAGGAAATAGAACAAATAGTGAGTTGTGATATGTGTCGCAGGGGGCGCGCACCGCCAATGTTCAAAGAAAGAGGTGCTTTGTGCTTGGCTCCCGAGTGGCTCGTTTTCCTTCAACCTTGTGAAAATTGAATGGCTTACACTGCCTGCGTTGTTTTACTTCCTTGTATCCTACAACACACGTACACGCTTGCGTGCGCCTCCAGGTATTGGCCCTTGTCCTGTCCAGCGGCAAGCCCATCAGTCTGCGCTTGAAGAGCCACGAGTAGTTAGAAACAAACATCCCAATACTTGGCTTGGACCATAAGAGGCAATGGCCATAGTCAAAGGTACCTGTGCTGTGTTCAGATTGGCAAAAGGAATGAGCTCCACGCTGATAAGGACCAATGTGTATAAAGGAAAGACCGACTTGCATGTACTTTGCTCACTGCGGGTGTTTGTACGTATACGCGTACACATGCACGCACACCACAGTCGCAGCAAGCACAGTTACCTGGACGTCCAACCTGTGTTCTATAGGTGGCACATCACAGAAATCTTGCTGTGGTAGGCGTTGGTGGGCCGCTGCATGGAACCCCGCATAGAGCAATGTGCAGCTGGTGTGCATTTCCACTTATGAATGATTGGGTTGCGTTTGCCTGCTGCCAGCCTCAAACAATGCTCGTGCCTTTGAATAAACTGTCGTGTATAACCATCCTTGGAAGCCAATTTGGGAGGGGCACGCATGCCCTACAGGTGTTGCCCGTAAACGATTGTTGCTGTGAACAACTTGATGTGAATTCCCTGGTTTCCATGCTATTATTGCTCTTTGAGGGTATAAGAGGGGATGTGTCGTTTTTGCTTGAAAAGTCAATGAGCAAATGTCCGTAGAAGTTCAACCTCTGTCCTATAGCTGGCACAAGACAGTAAGCACGTTTTCCCAGAAATGAACGAGGTTGCTGGTGTTGTATGGATGAAGTGTTGAGACCTTGCGAGTGGGTTTGAAATAATCACCTCCAGCCTACGATGTCTGTTAGCACTTGTTACGTGATCTAAGGAATAGGAAGGTGGCAGATTCTGCGCACTTGACTCCTTTTGGTGCTTTGACAGTCTGCCTTGTTGGGCCTTGCTTCCGTGCCTGCTCTCCTTGTTTTGTCTCGTCTACTTTTGTGCTGCTTGCTTGATGATGTAGTATCAGTCTTATCGTGACCTTTCCCATTCGTTTGACACTGCTTGTTACGTATAATTGGTGGCATCAACAAGCGGTAGGCTAATTTTCAGTCGAGGTTAAATAATTAGGTATATTTTATGCGCTGTGATAACTTAGCTATAACGTTGGTAATATCTGACATGCTATTGACTTTGATTTGATCAGGGACCACATATATGCAGTACATTTGGCAGGAAAATCTCTAGATGATCTGTCAAATACGATGCAGATTTGTGGCTCTGGCTCTCCTAGTTGTGCTTGCTCCTCCGAGAGGGCTCAGATGTTTGGTTAGGGTTGCGATAAATTTTGAGTGTTTGCTCCTCACTGTAAAAACTTCCGACGTAGCCTCTGTAGACGGACGAGAAATTGACATCCTTTCTATCAAACCTGCCACAAGAAATGATCCTGCTGGTACCTCCATTAGGACAGACATTTTACGACATCTGTTACCATGCAAACAGAGACAAAATTGGTAAGTTCACTTGCTTTCAAGAGCTGCACCGTAAAATTGGTGGCGCTTTCTGTCTTGTACTTTGACTGATACAGCTGCTGGTCATGACAGTAAACTGGAAATGATGGTTACAATGTGGGGTGACTTTCAGCCAGGTTGTTTGGCTGATCGGCTGCTGACTGGTCTCGGCCAGCCACAAATAAATCTATAAGGTTTACAAAAAATGGCCAGTCACAAATAAATCCATAAGTTCTAAAAGAAGGGGAAAAGTCTAGTGTTCAGAAAAGAAATTATGAACAAGTTAGTTGTTGACCTGTTGCAGCAAATAGAGGCTGTTGAGAAGTCCTCAAAAGGTGTAAACAAAAAAGAGAAAATTTCCTCAGCCCACAAACCTGATAGTCTTGGCAGAATGCAGGCGTGCACCTCGTTTTGGACATGTTCAATTCACAGGGGTGGTCCACACACCAGGCGTGGTCCATCTGACTGATGATCACATCCACCAGGGGTGGTCCATCTGACTGATCACATCCACCTTCAAGCCACGCTGCTGCCTCAACTTTACAATTATGCGCATGCACGCGGAGGCTACTGACAATGCTCATAATATGGTTAGACAGAATAAGATGCAGATATGGTGTACTGTCACACTGTCACGTTCAATTCAAGCGCTAGTCAGATCAATGTGCACGCAAAGCAAGTTATACGATATGCCTACCTTCCAGATGCATGCATGTTCTACAACGTTAGGACAGGCATCTACAAGAGCTCCCTGCAATTATGAAAAGAAAAGTTGAGAAAAACTACGCAGGCAGTGAAAACCACTCCCCACATCAATTAAGGAAAAGGAGCCACTTTGGTACCGAGTACCGTACAGCTCCTCCACCGCGAAAAGGAAAGGAAAAATCAATGGGGATCAAGAGGGTTGCAGGCTTGGCCTGAAACCAGCCCCTGATGAGAGTTGATAACAGTACTGGAATGGGAACGTATGGTATGGACAAGTAAGTTTAGCAGCGAAGTTCACAAAGTGCACATGGAGCTTGGAGGCAAGCTTCTCAACTTTTTGAGAATCAAGACCCAGCTCCTTGAAAGGCTTCAGAGTGTGAGTGTTGTAGATGGTGCCACCCACACCTAAAAGGATGATGTGGAGAGTAACGGAGGCTCCTTGGAGACTGTTGCAGAGATATTTGTGCTGTTTCTTTGCGTCTCTGAGGTCTGGTGTCTTCACAATGCTTGATCTCGACGAGGTGGATGTCATGCCGAGGTTTGCTGAGGTCTTTAGGTCGGTGCTGTCTGGGGTTGGTGGCTCTACTGGTGGCTGGCAGTGCTGGCAGTGCTGCTGGGGTGCTCCCAGTCTCCCTCAATTGCTCCCTCCTGCCACTTCGAAGAACCCACCCCCCTTTATTAGTTTATTGTTTTGTGTTTTTGCAGCGATGGGAGTAACCAGCATTAAATCTGGGAGGCTGGAGGTAAATCTGTCTTAATCTGGAAAGCGGGGTGGGAAGCGTTGTTTGGGAACAGTTCTACTTTCAGCTGTTTCAGGAATCTGGAGATTTTGCATGGTCATCTGTTCGTTGCTGCCTATATCTATGGAGACAACGCATGATCCTAAGGAGCCTGTTTTGCTGATAGCCTTAAAGATCATGCATGCGGCATGCTAAGTTGTGTCTTTCGGTGATCTTGTTCATTATTTGCGTGTGTTGGCACCCAGAAAGGATGTGTAGGGCACTGTCTACTTGTGGGCAAAGGGGGCAAGTTTGACTTGTTGAGAGTTTGAACAATACCGCATGTTTTTGATTAAATAGGGTGCCTGTTCTGTATTTCATAACTATACATTTGGTCTTAAAGGGGACATTGGATGATGTTAGGTAAGCATTACTGGTGGCTCCATTGGCAGTGCCGTCCTTTATGAGGGTCTGGTAGTACACATGGTAGTTCGCTTCAGTTTTGGCATTTCCCAGTTTATGGAGAAGATGCATATGTGCTTGAAGGGCGTCACGGTGGTTTGGTAGGTACCAGAGCTTTGGGGAAGGAGAATGGGCCATGTTTGTTGTATGGGTATGATCATGGGTTTGTGTTTGGTTTTCTATGTCTTCTTTTGCAAGCCAGTGGATGTTGTAGAAGGGATTTCCCTCAGGACCTGCTGTTCTGCCATGTCGGAGTGGGTGGTGGCTGACTTTTTAGCAAGGGCGTCGGCATGTTCATTACCAATAATACCGGCATGGGACTATACTTTGAAGAAGTGGATGGGCGATGGTGATTGGCGGATTGCTTTAGCAATAGATTGAAGGACATCTCCTTGGATGTGGCGGCGATGGAGATTCGGGTGTGAGAGCTGCTTTTTGATTTGGTGCAGTGATGTAAGGCTGTCTGTGGCTATATGTGAGTAGCCGTGTATGACTGCAGCTGCTATAGCTGCTAGCTCTGCACGTGAGATGGTGTTGGTTATACCAGTGCCTTTTGGGTTTACATAGTGGGAAACAGTTAAGTGAGGGGGGTATATGCCTGATCCGGTTTCTTGCCCTACTTCATTCTTTTAGAGGCTGCCGCCATCAGTGTAGGTCCAATCCTGCCAATCTCTTACCTTAAGGGTTATGTTTTAGCTGGAGCTGTTTTGGGGTGCTTCGTCGATATTACAATTATGAGGTTGGTCAGTGTTCATCAGGGCACTTGTTTTATCTGGGCCTTCTGAGGCTTGAGGGTGGTCATTGGGTAGCTTATTTATTTTGTTGAGTCCTGAGTGTTGTCCAACTATAGTTTAATTTAGTTTAGATTACAAAGGCCTCCAGCCTGGCATGGCTGCTCAACCTATAGGTCCCAACAAATAAATAAATCAAAAAGTGTCGTATAACTATGTTATCTCAGATAGACTTGGAAAGCAATGAACAGGATGGTTACTCGTATGGCAGGACAGATGATCTTACGAAGTTCTCATATTCTCGCATGGTGACCTTGCCTCTGCTAACGGCCCCTCTACTACGTTACACAAATCAACGGTACCCGGCTTCAAAAAGAAAGGTCACCCTTTGGGTTCGTGAATGCCTCCACTACTTCTTGGGTGGGCGGCCACGCTTCCGCTTCAGTGAGGTTGTGACGGCTGACGCCGCATGGTTAGCTTGCTCCACGTGGCTGGGCTCCACGCCGTCTGCGCCACATTACGGGCAGATCCAGGTGCCCTCTGGAACTTCTCGCATCTCCTTATCCATGCACTCCATATGCCAGCCGGTGCCGCACGCGTCGCATAGCAGCATGGTCTCCTTTGGCTCCGTGAAGTGGCAAATCTCACACGCTAGGTTGGCATCTGGACTGGCGAGCTGGTGATTAATGCTGGGGTCAATCCCTGGCAGGTGCCAGGGTTGGCTGCACTGGGGGTGGATCTTCATTTTGAGTGTAGACAACGGCGCAAGACGGTTTAGTAAGGCCAGGGTGACTTGTTTGGACTGGAGCAGACGCCATAAATGCTGTATCGTGCACGCCTTGCTGATTTATCAAAGGGCGGTAGCGGAGGACAAACTGCACTGGATCCACCATGCCTCCCCAGTCTTTAAGTGCAGCGCTGGGCAGAAGCAAATCAAAACGGGCACTAACATTGTCAACAACGTGGAAAATGGTTGCAATAGGGATGTGGGTGCTTGCCGCAAAAAGTATCTCAGGCTGGAGGGTAAAACCAATAGGCCTGTCCACTCTGCCTAAGGTGTGCTGCGCGTATCTGCCTGATGCGTTGAAACTTGTCTTGGTGGGTATGTAGTTGATGCCCCACTTAGCGGCAGCACTGGCAGAGATGAAGGCTATGTCTGCGCAGCCATCCAGCAGCGCTTCTCCTGCGTGGAATTCTTTGCCTGCATGACGCGCCACATACGGGGTCTGTTTGGTGGTGTGGTGTAAAACCGCTCACCTTTCATGTATTGCCTTCTCCGCCTCTCTCTGTCACGCTCTTCCTCCTTTAGCCATGAGGCGTGCATGACCGCCGTGTGATCTTTCTCATGTGACTTGGAGCTGTGTACAATGCTTTCAAACTTCTAGGCGCCCACTGGTACGGCAATTGTGGAGCCTGGATGTAACTTGCGGAGCACTTCATCGGGCCAAGAATGTAGGTGACTGGTTAAGACGGCTGCTGCCTTGTCACTGCCGGAGGATGAATTGCTTAAGCTCTCTTGGATCTTAGTTGAGCGCACTTGAAATTGGGGGCCAGCTCGCTGGCAAAAGTGGGCGCTTGAAACGGGAGTGGGGGCTTTGTCACGTGCACCTGTGGCTGCGTGCCATTCTCTTCCTCTTTCCATTAATCTAGCCAAGGCTCTGCATCAAAGACGTTGAATTCCAGCCCATCACCTTCATGCGTCAGATCTTCTTGTGGTGCTGCCTGGCCTGTGCACTGCTCCTCCAACACTTGTTGCATAGAGGGCGCCCCCCTGTTTGATGAGCAGTGCGCAGATGGATCCCATGGTGCCCCATCAGCTGCAAAGAAGAGTGGGTTGTCAGCACACTTAAATCACTCTGGGTCTGCCTCAAAATCTGTTGGCGCAAAATTTTGGCAGGTGGCGTGGGCAGACGGTTGGGAAGGCGGGAACTGTGGTGGGACCGGATCAGCACGCGCATCTTGTACACTCACATTTGGCAGCACAGGAAACGAAAACGAACTTGTGTGTGATGATTGCGCCGGGCGTTGCGTAGGGGGTGCGCTTCTAGCAAGCATGCAGGGGGAGGAATGTGCCTTTCCGCATGTCCCGCAAAGAGGTGGGCGGTTCAATTTCAGGGGGCAATCTTTTTGCAGGTGTGTGCCTCCACTACATTTAACGCAGCTGTTGCCTGGTCTTGAAGATGGGTGATTGAAGCCAGGCTGGGGAGAGGGGGCAGGTGTCATGCGCTGCATGCCCACATGCTGCAACAGCATCCCCTTCAGCTCACTGACCTCCTTGCTTGCATTTGCTTGGCGTAAGGATTTGTGTCGCAGCTCGTGGCGTTGGCTTGCAAGAGCCGACTCCTTCCCCTTTTTGTCTTTTAAGGTGCGGCACTCAGAGATGGTGTGTGTTCCACTTGGGTATAGGGAGCAAGCTAGGTCTTCTGGGGGTTTGTTGATCGGACTCCGCTTTGGCTTGACTCCAGTGGCAAAAGGGTTGATGCCAGACACCTGTCTTTGCAGCTTGTGCGTTTTGATGACCGAGTCCGTGAGTTGCTGCACTGTGCACCTTTCTTCCACCAACTTGCCTCGGAACTCGTGCAGCAGATCTGCTTGCAATTGGGAGTCAGCCGTCAAACTGTTGAGGAAAAGTTTTGCTGCGTCCACTTCTTGCATGCCCGGCACTCGCTTGTAGGTTTGCATAAACATGAGGGCGTGTTCAGACAGATCTTGAGAAGCCGTATCATAGATGGTTTCGTAGATGGCCTAAAAGGGCGACTCAATGAGATGGTCAGAGCTTGCAGCAGGAGCATGAGCAACTTGTTGCCAGAGGTTGAGGCTCCAGCTTTGATGTCTTCACTGTTGAGATCCCATCAGTGTTGTGCAGGAGTATCATACAGAACGCTGTGCACGGTCGCTCGTAAACTTGGAAGGTGTTGCTGTTGCCGGGTATTGACAGTTCGCTCTTCCACCACGCTGTCATTTCGTACTTGAAGCGGCGTAGGTCTGAGCCTGAGAGCTCTGAGAGTTCAAGCGGATCTTTTCGCATTTCTTGGTTGTGTAGATTGTGGGCTCCTGAGATGCTATTGGGTTATAGTAAATTGTTGGCTCAGAAGGTGTTGCTTGATGATATGCACGTACCATCCATTGTTTAGGAGAGTTACAAATTTGGGCGCAAGCATGAGTGCCGGAATCCAAATCGTTCGCGTTAATTTTTTTGTTCGATATCCGCGCGTGATTCTATTCAGCTGTTCTCAACACGAAATACGCATTTTCAAGTGCCCTTTGGGTAGTGTATTGATGGCTTTGGAGAGATCTGAACCGGTTCCGATTAAATTATTTATTTATCAGTCAACTGTTTGGGACCATTGCCCAACTGTTGATAATGAATTGTGACTATATTTACAATGCCCCAACTAGGTTTTGAAAGAGCAACCAGTGGTGCCTTCCTTGACACCCCATTGTGGGCATGGGCAGCCGGCACGCTAGCTGCCACAACTACAGCAGCTGGAGCTTACTACTTATTTTCCAGAAGGACCCGAACATTATCCAAACGTGCTTGCCATAAGGCAAAGGATGAAGCTCCCATCCTTACGAGCTGGGGGAAAGAACAGGGACACACTACACTCATCACAGAGGACAGCTGAAAAAGAAGAGGGTAAATGCATGATTGCTACGATTGGCTGGTCAGTTTCAGCAGCAAGTGTTTCTGCTCTGCCCTCTACATTAGGGCCCGAAAAGGATGATGAAAAACTCAGAGTGGTGGAATATTTCTCCGCAACAATCAGCGACCCCCCGTACCAGCAGCATGTCCTGAACAGGGTCTGTGTGTAGGCAGAGCGTAGCTCCAACTCGCTCTGTCCAGTGACTAACTACTTCCGCAGAGAAAAATTACTAATTACTATACTTCCAGTAAGAAAATCAACTTGTCGTGTTGACCGGTAATGAATCCGTCTCGAAAGCAAATTTATTTTCTTTGAAGATAGCAATGTAGTTACGCGTTGTACACCGCACAATACCTTGTGACCTGCACTACAACTTCAGAAGCTACGCTTGACTGGGATTAAATGTTAGGCCTGAACCAATTAATGGAAAATAACAAAATGGGCAAATTTTGGTAATTCTGATCACGGACTATAGCGCGCTTTAGCTCGCACTTTAGTGCATTCTTAAAGCACGCTTTAGCGCAAAAGCTTGAAAAGCTAAAGCGCGCTTGGCGCAAGCACCACTCAAGCGCCGCTAAAGTGCCAATTAAAGTGCATTCCGTAGGGACAGTGTGATATGCTTGTAGCATATCTTCTGTGAGCGAATCTTCTCAAGATTCCCTCAGGCTCCCAAGTGTTATGATCATCTGAATAACCTTCCCCATTTTATTAGCTAATATCCTATAGGAAATCAGTCATTGCTTTTTCGTTCTTTGCTCATGTAGAACGCTGTGTGGTGATCATACGCACTCGGTGTGAGACTATGCGCTCCACTTTAAAGTACTCTTCTCCTCTACCCTAAGAAAACGGAGGTGGTTGAGTACGCCCATCCCTCAAGTAAGTTTTGAGGAAGCAAACCAGTAACCAAAATATGCTAGTTAATTTGGGATCAGTCCTAGTGTCTTCACGAATTTAAACTCAATCACGTGAACCTCCAACTGGAGTGAATTCAGTGTCTTCAGCAAGCTGTTGAAAATTAGCAAAATTATTAATCTTTAGTGACATGGCTTCTTTAGAGGCACCAGGCTTTGCTGCCGGCGTAGCTGCCATAGCTGCCGTAGCTGGAGCTTACTACTTGTTCACAGGCAAAAGAACATCAAAAAGTGCTTGCCCAGGACCCCGGGGGTATCCGTTCCTCGGTATGTTTGCTCGTATTATACACGTACACACACACACACACACACACACACACACACACACACACACACACACACACACACACACACACACACACACACACACACACACACACACACACACACACACACACATTCACACACACACACATTCACACACACACATACACACACACATTCACACACACACACACACACACATTCACACACACACACATTCACACACACGCATACACACACACATTCTCACACACACACATTCACACACACACTATCACACACACACACACGCACACGCACACGTACACTCACACGCACACGCACACGCACACACATTCACACACACACATTCACACACACGCTATCACACACACGCACGCACGCACGCACGCACGCACACACGCGCACACGCACGCACGTGCACACGCGCGCAAGCGCACACGCGCGCAAGCGCACACGCGCGCACGCGCACACGCGCACACGCGCACACACGCGCCCCCGAGCCCCCCCGAGCCCCTCCCCCTTCCCC
>Ga0307947_1002407_pt1 | contig 14968 bp, 18 predicted proteins | sample OrgLakmetagen232_FD_201840 | JGI IMG/M metagenome (GOLD analysis project Ga0307947, IMG submission 201840) | Saline water microbial communities from Organic Lake, Antarctica - #232 | ecosystem: Environmental > Aquatic > Non-marine Saline and Alkaline > Saline | place: Antarctica: Organic Lake...
AGGGAGAGGGAGAGGGAGAGGGAGAGGGAGAGGGAGAGGGAGAGGGAGAGGGAGAGGGAGAGGGAAAGGAGGAATTTCTATCATACGAGTCCGGCCCTTACACAAACAAGATCTACGCAACACCTTGCTAAGCAGGCATGCTGCAAACTAGATTTGCAGCGCTTGCAATGCCTAAATATGAAGAAAGTTTACACCAACACTTTCTTACATGTGGGTAAACAACTAGGAACCACTAAAACCAAAAGCAGACCAAAAGATAACGCATGCATACACTAGCGCAATGAAGACCGGTCAAGACGCACTTTGGATCGGCACCCTCGAAAAGGTATGGATGGTTGCAGCACTTGCGCAGCTCCATACAGATGTTCTTGAGGGAAGAAGATGGGTTTGCTGACCTCCTGTCCAACTTGCTCTGCCCCCCAACTCCCCCCGCCAGCACAGGGTAATGGCGGGCGAGCAGGGACTTGTAAAACTCTTTCTGCACAAACATACACACAGATTACGCATAAAAAGCACTGTGTTGTAAGGCAGATGAAGGGCCTGCCTATGCAACTTGCTCTGCTTGCACCCCCCCTGTCCTCAGCAGCACAGAGAGGGCAGCACACACACACACACAGACACACACACACACACGCACACACACAGGCTGACACAATCTCATCCTACACGCATGCATATGTTCCAACCCACACCGCATCGACCTGTTTAGGGCAAACAAATACACAGCAGTAGGAAACTACACAATATCGAAAGACCTTGCCTGCAGCGGTGACAGCTCCACGCGCACAATCTGCTCTTGCTTGGGCGGCAGCTTGCGCAGCACATCTTTCTTAAGCCTTCTGAGTAGGTGAGGCGCTAACAGATCGTGCAGATTGGAGACCTGAACGCACAGTTGGTGAGAACATTTCTTGGCCACTTGAACAGGCGCTGTTGCAGCTTGAGTACCTGAATGCACAGTTGTCGAGATACAATTTTAGCCACCTGAGCGGGTGAGTGAGGTGCAAACAGGGCGTGCAGCCTGGGCGCCTTAACACACTGTTGGCAAGAAACAGATGCGTACCATGGACATGCAGGATGGTTTGCAAAAGCTAACAAGTTATCATGCAGGTCACAAAAGTGGAGTGATCAGGCTTACAGACTGTTACAGTATTATGGAATGATCAGGCTTACAGACTGTTACAGTTTTATGACGGGATCAGGCTTACAGACTGTTACAGTTTTATAGAGTGATCAGGCTTACAGACTGTTACAGGCTTACAGACTGTTACAGTTTTATCATGCAGGTCACAAAAGTGGAGTGATCAGGCTTACAGACTGTAGTAGCTGATTAGATCATCCTACTAACCTACCTGATCGGTATGAGTGTTGAGTAGGAGTACAAGACACGTTTGTTAGTTTTGTGCTTCAACCAAGATATACAAGTACCTGATGTACTTTTAGTTTTGTGCTTCAACCAAGATGTACAAGTACCTGATCGGTATGAGTGTTGAGTAGGAGTACATGACACGTTCGTTACTTTTGTGCTTCAACCAAGATATCATATATCATATGTACAGGGTTGGCCAGAACCGTATATATACACCATATATGACCGTATATTTGGTGATTCCCCTGCCAAAAATACCGTATATACACTGTATATATATGGTTCTGGCCAACCCTACATTGTATAATCAGCTATTTTCATGTTAGCCGTTCAGTGCAGGCGGTCTCTCTGCAGGCCAGGCTTCTAGAAGGCACGGCTTAAATGCGACGGCAGGGAGGTTTTATGGTTCTATAACACTAGTTTTTCTACACTACTTGTGCTACTTTGCTTCTACAAAACATGGCTTAGATCTGACGGCAGGGAGGTTTGGTGGTTCTATAACACTAGTTTTTCTACACTACTTGTGTTACTTTGCTTCTACAAAACATGGCTTAGATCTGACGGCAGGGAGCTTTTTTGATTCTATAACACTAGTTTTCTACACTACTTGCTTTGCTTCTACAAAACACGGTCTAAATCTGACGGCAGGGAGGTTTGGTGGTTCTATAGCACTGGTATTTCTACACAACTTGTGTCACTCTGCTTCTAGAAGGCTACTGCTTAGATCTGACGGCAGGGAGCTTTTATGGTTCTATAGCACTAGTTTTTCTACACTACTTGTGCTACTTTGCTTCTACAAAGCACAGCTTAAATCTGGCGGCAGGGAGGTTTTATGGTTCTACAACACTAGTGTGCTACACGAATTGTGTCGCTTCCTGTCCTGTGCTCTTACCTCCTTCCCTGCGTGCTCTCCAAACTCAGCTTCAAATCCAGTTACAGAAGCAAACTTCCTTGGCTCCAAAAAGTGCATGAGCGTGAACAGCTCGCCCAAGTTGTTCTGCAGCGGGGTGCCAGTGAGCAGCAGCTTGAAGCCGACCCTGCAAAGTACAACAGTGAATGGATTGAGCCTGTTTTGGTCAAAGCAACGCAAAAACTTGTGATAAGTGCAAACAATTTGCCTAAGTTGTCCTGGGGTGCCTGTGAGCAGCGGCTTGAAGCCGAGGTACACACACGCGCACACACACACCCATACACACACATGGAAGCAAGTGGGTAAAGCAAGTGGGTATAGCTTCTCTTGCTTGAAAAGATGCAAAAGCATCAAACAATGTGCTCTTTTGCTCAACTGACTTTTAAAATGAACACGCTGAAAGCTTGTGTGAGCAGAGGCAAAACGGACATCAGGCCGTGCCAGCCCCTAACACGGCAGGTATCCATAACGAGAAAGCGTGATGTGCAAAGAGGCCATTTGAATCTTGGTACACCTAAAACTAGCTAAGCAATAGAGGTTGAAATAAACGTGTACCATGACGCGATAACTCATATGTATAGCACAAAAAAAAAATTAGGAAATTTTTAGCTTGAGCATGCTGGAAAGTGCCACAGACTTCCTCGCACTCACTGAAAAGCCTGGAGGTCCTGGAAGAGCTTTGAGGCCTTGCTCTTCAAGCGATGGCCTTCATCCACGATGAGCACATCCCAGTTCAGGCACCGCAGGTGGTTGGCTTCTGCTGAGAGCGTCTCATAACTACAAGGCAAGGAGAGGGAAAGGCATCACAAAAGTTTATGAAAGCACATCAAACGGAATGGCATTTTCTAAGAGCGTCTCATAACTAAAAGGCAAGGAGAGGGTAAGGCATGACAAAGGATTTGAAAGCACATCAAACGGAATGGCTTTTGCTGAGAGCGTCTTGTACATGCAAGGCAGGGAGAGAGAAGGGCATCACAAAGGATTTGAAAGCACATCGAACAGAATGGCTTTTGCTAAGAGCGATGGTTTGTGCAAGGAAGGGAGAGAGAAGGGCACCACAATGGATTTGAAAGCACATCAAACGGAACAGTTTTTGCTGAGAGTGTCTTGTAGATGCAAGGCAGGGAGAGGGAAACATGTCACGAAGGACCTAACAGCACACCGAATGAAAGAACAGCTTGTAGCAGGAACTTAGGGGGGGGTACCTAGCACAGAAGCCTTAGCCTATAGCCTGCTATGTGGTGACCTATACTGCGACCACATCGCCTACATCTCTGCACACAAAGAGCCATTTTAAAACCATGTTTCATTCAAGCACGTTGTTACCCAGCCAAAAAGCGTCCACATGCCGATCCAAATTTGAACCGCCCGCACTAATGGATTGTCATTGACCTCCTTCCCTGCTTAATCCATAGTTAGATTCACAATTGCTCAAAACAAGACATCCACCTGATCAGCAGCACGTGAATCTTGACAAGCTCCCGGTAACTCGTTTTGTCCTCAATTTTTTTACGATCACTCAGAGCAGTAAAAAGCATTTACCTGGTCAGCAGCACGTGAAACTTGACACGCTCCTGGTACCTCGTTTTATTGTTCTTGCGAATTCCCCGTGGGGGGGGGACAAACAGTTCGTGCTCAAGGATGACCTGAAGCAACGGTGAAGGTTGGGAATTGGAGCAGAAACATACACACGTCAAATAAAAAACAAAAGCTTCCAGTGCTTAGTGTTAGGCTGCGCTCCAGCACCATGCAGGAGGAGGGGGTAGCACAGATTGCTCGTGCTTGCATATAACCTGGGAATGCCTTGAAGTGACCATGGTTCCTTTGGCATGGAGCGATGGGTGTCACATTAAGTAAGGTGCAATGAATTCGTGATGTGGTAGATATGGTGAATCAGTGAAATGGTAAATTCGATGCATCAATGATGAGGTAAATACGATGCATCAGTGATATGGTGAATACAATCAAATGGTGAAATGTAGACAAATAATCAGTGATATGGTGAATACAATGCATAAGTGACATGGTGAATACTATGAGTCAGTGATATGATGGATACAATAAAGCGGTAAAATGTAGACAATGAATCAGTGATAGGGTGAATACGATGCATCAGTGACATGGTGAATACTATGAGTCAGTGATATGATGGATACAATGAAGCGGTGAAATGTAGACAATGAATCAGTGGTGTGTTTGCCACTGCACTGGAGGTAGAAAATCGACGGTTAAACACAATAGGCAGGGAGGCAAGTGCAGCAACGTTCATGCTTGTGTGTGTGCGTGCATGCGTGTATGTGTGTGTGCCTGTCTAGAAATGGTAATATGGAGCACTGTTTGAGCGCCTTGGCAGAAAGTAATGAGGCATTTATAGGGTTGGCCATAACCAAATTTACACAGTGTATAAACGGTAATTTTGGCGAAGGAATCACCAAATATACAGTCATATACAGTGCATATATACGGTTCTGGCCAACCCTTGAATGCCTCATTCGCCATTTGGATGTAGCTAAGGATGACCCTTTTACACACAACAGGTAAGGAGACACGTGCCACTCAGCTGCGCTTGGGAGTGGCGACCTGATGTAATCAAGTGAGCAATGACAAGGTGCAGTGTCACGTGGGACAATAATCAAGTGAGTCACGTGGTGAGTGTCACGTGGTGAGTGTCACGTGGTGAGTGTCACGTGGGACAATAATCAAGTGAGTCACGTGGTGAGTGTCACGTGGTGAGTGTCACGTAGTGAGTGTCACGTGGTGAGTGTCACATGGGACAATAATCAAGTGAGTCACGTGGTGAGTGTCACGTGGTGAGTGTCACGTGGTGTCACATGGGACAATAATCAAGTGAGTCACGTGGTGAGTGTCACGTGGTGAGTGTCACGTGGTGAGTGTCACGTGGTGAGTGTCACGTGGGACAATAATTAAGTGAGTCACGTGGTGAGTGTCACGTGGTGAGCGTCACATGGTGAGTGTCACGTGGGACAATAATCAAGTGAGCAATGACAAGGTGCAGTGCCACGTGGGACATTGTTTGGAAGTTGGCATTGCTGGGAATGATTGGTGCCACAATGACAGCACAATCAGGTTTGGCATCCTGAAGCAGGAGTGGACATTGGAGGAGCTTAATGATGCCCGGCACCCAAGTGGCTCCTTATAAATTGTGAGGGGTGGACAGTGGAGGAGCTTAATAATGCCCGGCACCCAAGTGGCTCCTTAGATAATGTGAGGGGTGGACAGTGGAGGAGCTTTACGATACCCGACACCAAAGTGGCTCCTTAGATATTGTGAGGGGTGGACAGTGGAGGAGCTTAACAAAGCCCGGCACCCAAGTGGCTCCTTAGAAATTGTGAGGGGTGGACAGTGGAGGAACTTTACGATGCCAGCACCCAAGTGGCTCCTTTCCATTTTACGTCGTGAGGGTTTTCACTGTCAGCTCTTCCTAATTCATAGCTCTTGACCATTATTCCTGCGGCACATAATTCTTACTAGGACTCACAATACTTGTGTATTTACGCCGTATATACGATTTTCACTGCAATCGTTTTACTTCTAACTATAGGGGGCTTGGGGCTGTATATACACCACACATGACCAGGGTTGACCCAAATCGTATAGATATACGCCGTACATAACCGTATATCTGGTGACTTCCCTGCCAAAAACACTGTATATACACCATATATATATGGTTCTGGCCAGCCCTACACATAACCACTAAAGACGATTGTACACTTGTACGACGCCTTCAGTCTGCTCATTCCATCACAGCCCCATCCCCACTGAACTGACACCACCACATCCAAGGAACCAGCACCCAGCTGTAACTCATTCCCAAGGCAAACAGGGTAGAGTTAAGAAAAAAAAGTCTCCCACTTCCACCTTGCGCGTGCCTGCAGCGCCACACAGCCACACACCACAATGATTGTCGGCACCCACACAGCCGCCTAAAGATTCTTCCATGCAAGTGCACAGCACAAACAGAGGGTACAAAAAAAACGCCCTACCTTGCGCGCTTCTGCAGTTCCGCATAGCGACACCACATTGAATCTCGGCGCCCACACAGCCAGATCTTTCTCCCAGTTGCACAACACAAACAGAGGGTACAAAAAAAACGCCCTACCTTGCGCGCTTCTGCAGTGCCGCATAGCGACACCACAATGAATGTCGGCACCCACACAGCCGCCTAAAGATTCATCCATGCAAGTGCACAGCACAAACAGAGGGTACAAAAAAACGTCCTACCTTGCGCGCTTCTGCAGTGCCACATAGCGACACCACATTGAATGTCGGCGCCCACACAGCCAGCTCTTTCTCCCAGTTGCGTAACACAGACAGAGGGACCACGATGAGGTGGGGGCAAGGGTCGGGGGCACGCACTTCTTCGTGCAGGGCCACCAGAAGTGAAATTGCCTGCACCGTCTTGCCCAGGCCCATCTGCGTGGGAAGGGGTACAAAGCGTGGAGGCGCTCAGAACAAAAAGCAACACTTAATGTAACACTCTGCCACTGCAGTGGGATTGCCTGCACCGTATGGCACAGGCCCATCTGCGTGGAAAGGCTTGCCAAGTGTGGAGGCGCTGAGAAAAATGGGCAAAACCTCAATGTGACACTCTGCTACTGCAGCGGGATTGCCTGCACCGTATGGCCCAGGTCCATCTAGCAAAAGAGTTCAGACGTTTTACTGCATCAAAAACACACACATATAACCACACCCACACCCACACCGTCCTGCCCCCCCCCCAACACACACAAATACACACACTAGCAGACACACACATTCACACACACACACACACACACACACACACACACACACACACACACCATGACAGGTCGCCACTTGCAGCACAACCTGTGTGTGACTGCTTAAGCTTTACTTCAAATCCGTTTGTTACATGAATAAACACGATTGCCACATGCACACAGGTGAGAGCCAAAACAAGCACAACTTTACATCTGCGACCACAAAATTTTAAGCGTGCACACACACACATGTACACACACACACACTAACTCTCACTCACACACACACACACAAACACACACACTCTCACTCTCACTCACACACCTCATCTGCCAGAATCACGTTTTCTTTGCAGCTCCACTTGTGAAACAGCCAGTTTAAACCTTCTAACTGGTACGGATGAAGGTTGCCGCTCTTAGCTATCCACGGAGGTGTGCTTGTGAAGCGGCGACTGCCTAATCCCACACAGGTTGCACCACCACTACCGCCCCCTTCGCCCCCATCGACGCCACCACCACCACCACCACCACCACCACTACTACCACGAACAGCGTCTTCATCACCAGTAGTGCTACCCATAACAGCAGTAGAGGGGGGCTGCTCATTCTGCTGCTGCTGCTGCTGCTGCTGCTGCAAATGTTCACTCGTGTGTTGTCTGTGTTGTTGCTGCTGCTGCTGCTGCTGCTGCTGCTGGCTTGCTGCCTGAATAATAGGCATGCGGCGTTTGGCGTATGCCTCCAGCTCAGCCTTGAACCCGCCTGCGAGGAGGTCTTCCTCTGTCTCCCAACTGCACCAAGGCATAGTAAACAAGCAAAGCATGTCAGGGTGCAGGTGTATGCGACAATGTTCTGACCCTGACCACAAAGGCACCGTGCACAAGCGCAAGACTTTGAATCTGCTGTATCTACGGTGTTGTTTACAGTGAGGGCGCGGCAACGCGGCCTCCCAGCTTAAACTTAATGGGGGAGGGGACTAAGAAAAAGGCTTATAATGGCACCAAGGAAAAGAAAAAGAGAGCACTATTGTACACCCGTCAAAGGTACAATCCTGCATATAGCGTGAGCATAAGATGTGTGTATGTGTGTGTGTGTGTGTGTTTAAACGAAAGGAGGCTAGATAATCTGGCACCCCAGCTCCCCTCAATACACAAGTGTTTCACATCAAAGAGCGTGCCAAAGACACGGCACACAACACACGCACGTGCAGTGTCCATACCCAGTGCACCCACAGCGCCCACACCCCAGCTCCTCCACTTCACATGGTTTGCTTGCAGTTTTCTTGCTTAAACATATTAAAGACACAACACACAACATACGCACCTGCAGCGCTCAAACCCCCAATCTCTCCACTTCAATAAGTTCACACACACACACACACACACACACACACACACACACACACACACACACACACACACACACACACACACACACACACACACGCGCACGCACACACACACACAAACACACACTCACTCAGAGATGTGTATCAGACATAGACAAGCACCGTAAACACAACACACAACACACGCACCTGCAGTACTCATATCCCAGGTCCCTCCACTTCACAAGGTACATGTGCTGGAGTTGCAGCCGTGGGCGTCCTGCCTTGCTTTTCTGCAAGCCACCTGCCAAGAGTTTGGAGCAAGTACTTGCTTACTCATCTGTTTGTGCACAGTATGTGAGGCTTAGTTCAACAAAATAGGAAGTGTGTTTGCTTAATAAGCTAGTCAAGTTTGATTGCTTTAAGTAGTTAAGTGTGTTTGCTTGATTAGCTAGCCAAGCGTGTATGCTTTGTTGAAGCAGTCAAGTGTGTGTTTGTTTGTACCGGACTCGTCAAGCATGTGTTTGTGTACCCTCCTCAGACATACCTTCTTTACGTGGGTGGGTGGTTGTGACGTCATAACCGGTGATTGTAGGCCCGCAGAAAGAGTATATATAAAGTTGGCCAGAACCGTATATTTACACAGTATATGACCGTATAATTGGTAATTTCCCTGCCAAAATTACCATGAATACATATATATGGTTCTGGCCAACCCCAAGCATATTGGGTGTGGCACATACAGGCCTTACCAACTAACGCCAGCCCTTGCAAGCAAGCACAGTACACTTTCACGAGCCTCATGTTCAATCATGGCAGCCTTGCAGCGGCATCCATTTTTGACCCACCACCCACATGAGAAAACAAACCCAGCGTTCTTGGCAGTCGCTCAGCATTCATTCTCCTTTGTTCTCCTCCCTTGGACTCATCTTACCTAGCTATATCTTAATCCTCGCCGCTATCTATACCTCTCTACCTAGCACAAAGAGGACCAGCCAATAGTTACCACTCGTGTTAGCATGAAGTACTTTGTCCAGGACCACCGGCCGAACAGAAAACACAGCACAATCTGAAGCATTCTGGGACCATAATTTTTGCATAATTTTTGTAGTGTATGGCTCGCACCCCAGGAATCTGGACCCTTCCTCGCGCACAGCACTGCCCTCAACTAGTTTTGTCCACTCCTGATATTCACACACTCATGCGTACCCAAAGTTGACCTCTACCAATCTTGTCCACTCCTGATGTCACACCACCAGCAATCATCCACGCTCATACGTACCCAAAGTTGATCTCTACCAATCTCGTCCACTCCTGATGTCACACCACCAGCAATCATCCACTCTCACGTACCTTAAGTTGACCTCTACTGATCTTGTCCACTCCTGATGTCACACCACCAGCAATCATCCACGCTCATGCGTTCCCAAAGGTGACCTCTACCAATCTTGTCCACTCCTGATATCACACCACCAGCAATCATCCACTCTCACGTACCTAAAGTGGACCTCGACCAATTCTGTCCACTCCCGACACCACACCACCAGCAATCACCCGCACTCATGCACACCTAACGCTGACCTCACCTGTGCTCACGTTTTGCCACCCACATGTGTTCCTGCCTGCAACTGTTTAACCCTGCAAGCACCCCATCTTACGCGAATTTACGGATTCCGCCATTGAATTTCCTCCCAATTGCATTTACGGATTCCGCACTTGTATTCCCTCACAATTGCACATCCACACTCGAGCATACCTTAAAACAAGCACACTCGTATCTACTCACACCCTGAATCTCATCAAGTGGCCTACCACTTACATCGGTGGTGAGAAGTCAAGGCGCTGGCATCATAGCGCTCCTCCCCTTGCTCATGCTGGATGTGTCAACACCACCAGTGTAGCATTTTCTATTCATTTTAGTCCTCACGAGCACATACCTGCAGTCACCCATTGGGGCTCGCATATTGGCTGCTGCTCCCTCTCCCTATCGCCAGCCTCTTGTCCCTGCTGTACACGTGTGTATGTGCACGTATGTGAATGTTTAAATGCATGTGTGCGTGTACGCGTGCATGCAGGCACACATACGCAAGGGTGCGCTTTCAATCCAAATGTTCTTTGTTGCATCGGTAAATGTGTATATAAATATGAGTATGAGCATACGTGTTTGTATGTTTACGAATTAGGTGTGCAGTTTGCGTATGTTACGAGTAATTTACCTGCAGCTGCTCCTCCTGCTGCTGCTGCTGCTGCTGCTGCTGCTGCTGCTGCTGCTGCTGCGTTGGTTGTACCGAAGTGCTTTGGTGTGCAGGAAGCTGTTCTGCTACGATACGGTCCACCAGCAGCCATTGTGGGTTCACCCCATGCAGCAGCTCATCTACAAGTGCAGAAGGTGAGGCACATCAGCTCATCTACAAGTGCAGACTCATCTACATCACAATCATCCCAAGTACATTATTACAAGTACACCAGCACAAGTGGGTTCACCCCATGCAGCAGCTCATCTACAAGTGAAGAAGGTGAGGCACATCAGCTCATCTGCAAGTGCAAACTCATCTACATCACAATCATCACAAGTACATCATCACAAGTACACCAGCACAAGTGCAGCTCATCTACAAGTGCAGAAGGTGAGGACATCAGCTCATCTACAAGTGCAGAAGGCGAGGCACACCTACAAATGCAGAAGGTGCAGCAGCTCATCTACAAGCGCAGAAGGTGAAGCAGTGGTCTGACAAGACAGGAAGATTTCAAACACGAGGCGGATATTATGTAGGGTTGGCTAGAATCGTATACATGCACGAAATAAAAACCGTAGTTAACCGTAGTTAATTGTTCGTGAATAATTAAGGGTGGGTCATGACCTCGCCGCGACTCGCCAAGTGTGAGGCTCGCCGAGCCTCAGCAAGCCTCTTTCCCGGTGTGGAAGACACTCGTCGGCCAGCAAGGGTGTCCACTTTTTGGGCGGAATCAGCCCAATCTCCCCAGAAATTACCAAAAATTACCAAATCCGATTTTTTCGTGGCTGAATCGGCTGACAGGCCCATCTTTTTAACCAAGTATCTTCATTAATAATATTTATTTATCATTATATAACACCAGAAAGAGTTAAAAGGGGTGTGCAACAGGGGGGGTGGTAGACAGACACCCTATTTACCCACCCTTATGAATAATACACTAATTGTTAACCAGGAATCAAGTATTGCGTCCGACTTGAGTTTCCATGTAAGCCACTGCTGGGCCCCTACCCTGAGCTGATGCAGCCCCAACCCAGCCTCAGGGTCGTTCAGGGAAGCATTGTGTGGAGTCAACGCGTGAGAGGAGTACGCTGGAGGTGGGAATGGGGTTCTTGGGGGTGGAGAGGCCTTTCTGAGGCCATTTTTGCACTGGCAGTGCCAGCTTGGCACCGTACCGTACACCGCACCCTATTTTATCGTCTAGACGGTAAAGCACGGTCACCAAAATTCGAAAATACGCCGTCTTTGACAAAATGACGATCCGTACCGTACTCATAGTACTGTACCGTACACGCCTGAGCACAAGCCTGCCTGTACCACCTCTCATCCTTAAGATCCTTATCTCCTCATCACCTCCTCATGACCCTTATCACTTGTACCACCTCTCATCCTTACCTTTTCAAGAGCACACAATAGATCATTGCGACCCGAGTAAAACTGGGTTTGCAGCAGCTCAACGTACTGCAGCAATTTAGTGAACAGCAAGGTACTATCGTACGTTGAGCCGATGATCATATCTTGTCAGTTCGCACAGGGACTATGGCAACTACGTGAACAACAAGGTGCTGCAGTACTTTAAACCCCCTATTAACCTTGTTTGCTCAGGTCGCAATGAGCTACCAGACGCGCTCTGTACTACACCCAAACACACAAACGTATACAAATGCACACACCCCTACCTGATCAGCTGTCCCCATTTGCGCCGCCCATTTGCACTCTATGTAAATTCCACACAATCAACACACAATCACAAACATGCAGCGACCCCTGTTCTCTCCCTCCTCCTTACTATCCCTCCTTGTGCCATCTTTTCACGCTCTGCGTGACACATACACACACATGCGCACACAAGCAAAATTACAAACACACACACATGCGCACACACACAAAATCACACACACGCAAAATCACACACACACACTCCCACACGCATACATACACACGTGCACACACTCACACACACACATACCTGTGTCATCTCCATCGTCTTGGTCATCCCCTCCTTGCGCCACCTCTTTGCGCAGCCTCCAGAAGCGCTGCACTTTGTGCCTGAAGCTGGAGAGCTTCCTCGCAACCTCCTGCACAGCATTTGAGCAAAGCAGGCTAAGTTTCTAAAACAAACTGCCAGGTGCTGCGCATAAGAAAACATGTTGGCATATAATGCCTCGCAACTTTTTATCACAAGGTCTGAGCAAAAAAGACGGCGCAGAACTAGGGTTGGTCAGAATTGTATATGTACACCGTATATCATATACGGTTTACAATTGTCTGTATGGTAGTTTCCCTGCTAAAAACACTGTATATGCACCGTATATATGTATGTATGTATGGTTTTGGCCAACCCTGCGCGTAATTGAACATGATGCCATATTACCGTGGGGATCGAGTGAAGGGGGCTACTCATATTTGGTGCAATCTGAGCTTCTGTGCAATTAGGCAAAAAACTAGGATCTAGCCTGTTCACCGTCCAATGTGGACACCCCCAGTAAGGCAACTATGAACACCCTTTGACATGTCCATGCCCGCGCACAAACAAACACAAACACACACACACAAGTATGAATGCTCATTCACAGACACGAACACCCACCCACACACACTGCTACAAATGCTTCCCACCTGGACTGTCGCGCTTGGCACCCACTCAGCATGCAGGTAGCTCATGTTGCGCCACTTGACTAGAAATTCCTGCCGCTGGTCCTGCTGATCCTGCTGATTTGGGGCAGAGAGGCACTGCTGCTGCTGCTGCTGCTGCGAAGGTGGCAGCACGCTTGGCTGTGCTCCCCCAACCGCATCAGCCTTTGCAAAGAGGGTCTGCATGCGTGCAAGGCCCTGGGCTTGCTCCCTCTTGAGGGTGTCGACGAGCAGCTCGTGCTGGGGGTGAGATTGGTCCACCTGCGTGTTGTGGTGTGTAGTTATGGGAAAGTCACAGGGATCTGGTGCACAAAAAAAGCAGCAGTCAGACAAAAGTGGTTTAATGAAGAGGCCTGAGCTGATATTCCTTTCTCTGGTCGTGGTCTTACTGAGCGTCACACTGTCTCAGCAGGCAAACATGCGCACACACACACGCACACACACATGTTGAAAGCACGTACACACAGCAACCACAAACTCAAACGCGTATGCACACATGCAAGCATGCACACATGTGCAAACACAAGCATCTCTGCCACCTTGCACATCCACAGGAGCCACTCTCTCTGGACACCGCACCTTCCGCACGTTTAAAACCCTCTCCCAATCATCCTCACACAGACACTTACGTGCCCAACTCTCGTTGCATACATGCTCCAACACACACACTTGACGAGACATCGATCCCCCGCACCTCTTGCACGTCAAGAATTCTCTCCATGCCTTCTTGCAAGCGTCGATGTGTCTTCAACTCTTCTGTATTGACAGTGATTCCTTTCAAGCTGGGAGGCCGTCCCCTGCCGCGCCCTGGAGAAGTGTGGAAAGGGGGGGAAATGACCCAACAAACCTCCCAGCAGATGTAAAGGGATGTCGTGCCTTGAGTTCCTGGCCAGGATGCCGTCCCCTGCCACCCTCTGTGAGCGGGGCTTCCAAGTGATGTGCCTCTGCAATCTGGCCAGGATGCCGTCCCCTGCCACCCTCTGTGAGCGGGGCTTCCAAGTGATGTGCCTCTGCAATCTGGCCAGGATGCCGTCCCCTGCCACCCTCTGTGAGCGGGGCTTCCATGTGATGTGCCTCTGCAATCTGGCCAGGATGCCGTCCCCTGCCACCCTCTGTGAGCGGGGCTTTCAAGTGATGTGCCTCTGCAATCTGGCCAGGGAGCCCTTTGCTCCCACCTGAATTACACTGACACACACAAACAGACACACGCACACACACACACACACTCACGTACATACACATGTATAGGAAAAATCCTAAACAATACGCACAAAAACAATACCAATGCGATCTGCTCATGGAGACATCCCCTCATCAACCCACCCTTGTTCCCCCTCCTCACCCCCAGCCTAGAAACGCAAAATGCACAGCTGCTTTACGGAGCCGGTTGCAAAGCGGCTCCTCTTCCTTAAAATGGGGAGTGGTCATCACTGCCAGTGCACACTACCAGCCACATCCCTTGACGGCCAGCAAGCCTGTATGTCTAAATCGTACACGTTTTGGGTTGGCCAGAACTGCAGAGTACATTGGGCAGAACTGCAGAGCACTTTTTAGGCTAGCCAGAACTGCAGAGTACTCTAGGTTGGCCAGAATTGCAGAGTGCTTTTTAGGTTGGCTAGAACTGCAGAGGACTTTGGGTTGGCCAAAACTGCAGAGGACTTTGGGTTGGCCAGAACTGCAGAGTACTTTGGGTTAACCAGAACTGCAGAGTACATTGGGCAGAACTGCAGAGTACTTTTTGGGCTAGCCAGAACT
>Ga0307947_1002411_pt1 | contig 14959 bp, 16 predicted proteins | sample OrgLakmetagen232_FD_201840 | JGI IMG/M metagenome (GOLD analysis project Ga0307947, IMG submission 201840) | Saline water microbial communities from Organic Lake, Antarctica - #232 | ecosystem: Environmental > Aquatic > Non-marine Saline and Alkaline > Saline | place: Antarctica: Organic Lake...
TGTGTGTGTGTGTGTGTGTGTGTGTGTGTGTGTGTGTGTGTGTGTGTGTGCGTGTGTGTGTGTGTGTGTGTGTGTGTGTGTGTGTGTGTGTGTGTGTGTGTGTGTGTGTGTGTGTGTGTGTGTGTTCTTGAGTGTAAGGTGCGTAGGCAACGGTTTATACAATATTTTTGGCAGGGAAATTACCAATTATACGGTCATATACGGTGTACATATACACGCTCATATACAGTCATGTATACGCTCAAATATACGGTCATATACTCATATACTCAGGAACGTGTCATACGGTCATTTGAAACATTGAATACGGTAGAATATGTGTTTAATACGAAATACGCGTATAATACGATCGTATTTTCAAGCAGTTTTGAGAGTGCCGATTTGACACAAAATGGACCAGATTTGCCCCAAATCACCCAAAACGCTTCCAATTCTATTCCAATATATTACATATTATTATAATTAATAGTAGCATTGTAAGCTCGCTGGAAGGCCGTTTCTGGAGCGGAATTAGCCTAAAAAGTGGACGTGGCCCTCAAAACCGGCAAAAATCGGCAAATTTTGCGGTCGAATAATACGGCATGATTTGTTCCATACGGTAAAATACGCGTTGAATACAGTACGGCGTATCACATAAATACGCCGTATGACACATCCCTGTATATACTCATATACTTATATGTATAAATATGGTTCTGGCCAATTCTACGAATGATTGATAAGAAACAAGCACTTCCTTACTCCCTCACCTGAGCCAACACCCGTGCGGCAAACACCACCGCCTCCTCGCCTGATTCCTTAGCGCATACCAGCGTGCTTCCAGGAAAACTAGGCCACCGCCTCATGTGAGCCCCTTTGCCTGCCTGTGATGCACGTGCTGTTTGGGCTACAGACATGTGTGGTATGTGGGTCCCCTGTGATGCACTTGCTGTGTGGGCTACAGACGGGTGTGGTATGTGAATCACCACAGGAACTTTAGCTGCTTGCTGCTGTTCTTGCGTGCACGAGTGCCCTTGCCTTGGCTGCTGCTGGTTTGGCTGTGCTTGCTGGTGTGCTTGCTGCTGTTCTTGCTGCTGTGCTTGCTGTTGTGCATGCTGCTGTTCTTGCTGCTGTGCCTGTGTGCACGTCTGTCCCTGTCTTGGCTGTCGCGGTACTTGTTGTTGCCGTGTGTGCCCCTGGTTTGTCTGCTGCTCTGCCTGCTGCTGTTGTTGCAAGTCCAAACAGATGTCTGTGTTTTCCGCAGGGACAGGCACAGATGCCGCAGCAGCAGCAGCGGCAGCAGCAGCAGCAGCAGCAGCAGGAGCAGGAACGTCCATGCCACAGCTCTGACTTCGAACAGCAGCAGCAGCAGCAGCAGCAGCAGCGCCACCACCACCACCAACACCACCACCACCACCACCACTAACACCACCACCACCACCAGCAACAGCAGGGTTGGTGTTTGCAGGAGGTGCGGTAAGAGCAGCCGGCTGACAGGTAGGAGCGGGGCACGCCAAACGTAGAAGGGGCAGCACTATATCTTGAGAGGGACCTAGTAGGCTGGGCCATGAGTTGAGTCCTGCAGTTGCAGCACAGACGAACAAGAGGGACCGAGTAGGCTGGGCAAAGACACCTAGTAGGCTGAGCCATGAGTTGGGTCCTGCAGTTTTGCAGCATAAACGAATAAGTGGGACCTAGTAGGCTGGGCAAAGACACCTAGTAGGCTGAGCCATGAGTTGGGTCCTGCAGTTTTGCAGCATAAACGAATAAGTGGGACCTAGTAGGCTGGGCAAAGACACCTAGTAGGCTGGGCAAAGACACCTAGTAGGCTGGGCAAAGACACCTAGCAGGCTGGGTCATGAGTTGGGTCCTGCAGTTTTGCAGCACAGACGAACAAGAGGGACCGAGTAGGCTGGGCAAAGACACCTAGTAGGCTGGGCAAAGACACCTAGTAGGCTGAGCCATGAGTTGGGTCCTGCAGTTGCAGCACAGACGAACAAGAGGGACCAAGTAGGCTGGGCAAAGACACCTAGTAGGCTGGGAAAAGACACCTAGTAGGCTGAGCCATGAGTTGGGTCCTGCAGTTTTGCAGCACAGACGAACAAGAGGGACTGAGTAGGCTGGGCAAAGACACCTAGTAGGCTGAGCCATGAGTTGGGTCCTGCAGTTTTGCAGCACAGACGAACAAGAGGGACTGAGTAGGCTGGGCAAAGACACCTAGTAGGCTGAGCCATGAGTTGGGCCCTGCAGTTGCAGCAGAGACGAATAATAGGGACCGAGTAGGCTGGGCAAAGACACCTAGTAGGCTGGGCAAAGACACCTAGTAGGCTGAGCCATGAGTTGGGTCCTGCAGTTGCAGCACAGACGAACAAGAGGGACCAAGTAGGCTGGGCAAAGACACCTAGTAGGCTGGGCAAAGACACCTAGTAGGCTGAGCCATGAGTTGGGCCCTGCAGTTGCAGCACAGACGAATAATAGGGACCGAGTAGGCTGGGCAAAGACACCTAGTAGGCTGGGCAAAGACACCTAGTAGGCTGAGCCATGAGTTGGGTCCTGCAGTTGCAGCACAGACGAACAAGAGGGACCAAGTAGGCTGGGCAAAGACACCTAGTAGGCTGAGCCATGAGTTGGGTCCTGCAGTTTTGCAGCACAGACGAACAAGAGGGACCGAGTAGGCTGGGCAAAGACACCTAGTAGGCTGAGCCATGAGTTGGGTCCTGCAGTTTTGCGGTACAGACAAACAAGAGGGTGTGCGTGAGCTACGACGACAGGTGGGTTTATGGAACAGGGTTTGGGGTTAGGGTTGATGTTAGAGTTTAGGGTTAGGGTTAGGGTACAGGTTTAGCGTGAGGCAGGTTACATACATGCATAAATACATGTATATATATACATACATGCAAAAGGGGCAGCACTGTTTTTTATACCAACCTATTGGAGGCTGGGCCATGGTTTGGGTCTCATAATTGCAACACAAACGAGGCAGAGTTTGAGCTGCGGCAGCAGGTTGAGTTGGGGCTGGTCACATGTGAGAGGAAAAGCATTGCATATGAGAGCAAGTTGGAAGATCTGTCCAAGGTCCATTACATATGAGAGCAAGTTGCAAGATCTGTCCAAGGTCCAATACATATGAGAGCAAGTTGGAAGATCTGTCCAAGGTCCATTACATATGAGAGCAAGTTGGAAGATCTGTCCAAGATCCAATACATATGAGAGCAAGTTGGAAGAGCTGTCCAAGATCCAATACATATGAGAGCAAGTTGGGAGATCTGTCCAAGATCCAATACATATGAGAGCAAGTTGGAAGATCTGTCCAAGATCCATTACATATGAGAGCGAGTTGGAAGATCTGTCCAAGGTCCAGTACATATGAGAGCAAGTTGGAAGATCTGTCCAAGATCCAATACATATGAGAGCAAGTTGGAAGATCTGTCCAAGATCCATTACATATGAGAGCAAGTTGGAAGATCTGTCCAAGGTCCAATACATATGAGAGCAAGTTGGAAGATCTGTCCTAGGTCCATTACATATGAGAGCAAGTTGGAAGATCTGTCCAAGGTCCAAAGTGCGAGGCAGGTCACACGCAAAAAGGGCAGCATTATATTAGAAGAGGAGTTAGGACATCTGTTTAGGGCATGCAGAGGGCAACGAGGACAAAGTCAGGAAATCTGTTTAGAGTATGCAGAGGGCAGCGAGGTTTAGTCATGTTGTCAGAGGTGGCAAGGCTTGGCCAGAGGAAGGTATACAAAGAAGCGTGCTTACAGCTTACAGCGCTATTGTCAGGGGAGTGTCTGTCCAGACGTTCAGTCACACAAAGCATACAAATTCAGGGTCTGGTCGACCCTAGGAGTAAAAGGACGTGGTGATGTGCAGGAAGGGCTGGTTATAGCCGTGTATACACTGGGTATGACCGTATACATGGTGCCGTTCCTACATATGACCGTATCCATGGTGCCTTTCCTACATGTGACCGTATCCATGGTGCCTTTCCTACTCATGACCGTATCCATGGTGCCTTTCTTACTTATGACCGTATACATGGTGCCTTTCCTACATGCGACCGTATCCATGGTGCCTTTCCTACATATTACCGTATCCATGATGCCTTTCTTACTTATGACCGTATACATAGTGCCGTTCCTACTTATGACCGTATCCATGGTGCCTTTCCTACATACGACCGTATCCATGGTGCCTTTCCTACATATGACCGTATTCATGGTGCCTTTCCTACTTATGACCGTATCCATGGTGCCTTTCCTACATATGACCGTATCCATGGTGCCTTTCCTACTTATGACCGTATACTTGGTAGACTTCCTGTTTAAACTGTCGCCCATACCAGTGCTTGCAACAAAATAACAACAGCAATGGTACGGTAAATTAATAAATTACAGCAATCGCCTCCCTTCCATTCACTGCACATTTGTACATGCACGAAAGGACACAACCACTCGAAACGTGCATCAACCCCCCTCCCATGTTCCTTGTACACCATACCTGCGATCCACGTCCCTTGCCACCATTGCACACCATACCTGCGATCCACGACCCTTGCCACCATTGTACACCATACCTGCGATCCACGTCCCTTGCCACCATTGTACACCATACCTGCGATCCACGTCCCTTGCCACCATTGCACACCATACCTGCGATCCACGTCCCTTGCCACCATACACACAAGGACACACGAGCACGCAATGCTTCCATCACCCCACTGTTTCCTGCATACCTGTGAGCATGTCCCTCGCTAGGCAGCCTCCCAGCAAGGCTAGCGTGTGGGCTGTCTGGGGGTGGGCACATGAGGCGTCCACGGCAGAAAATGTGGTTGCAGGAGCAGCACTGGCTTCGTTAACACAATACGCAGCAGTAGTAGCAGAAATAGCATAACCATCACCACCGCCACCACCACCACCACCACCACCAACACCAACCCCGCCTCTACCAGAGGAGGCAAGGGCGGCGCCTGTGGTAGCAGGTGCAAACATGAGCGCTGCTGCCAAGCTGAGCATGGGGGGCAGCAGGGATAGGGCCAGGTCATGCACAAGGGTGGAAGAGGGAGCTGCACAAGTAGTGGTGTGTCCGGAAGATGTTGAGGTAAACGGTGTGTTGCGCACGTCGTTTAATGAGAATCTGGGGATTTTGTGTTCAAGAGTTCAGCAGGGAGGGGATGCACTGCGGGTGGCTTGTCGGTTACAATGGCAGACAACATTTTGCCAGGCAGGCATTGAACGTTGCAATAATGTGTGGTTGTGTGCGTGCTGCGTGTGCGTGAGTAGTGCGTGATTGTGTGCATGTGGTGTGTGTGTGTGTGTGTGTGTGTGTGTGTGTGTGTGTGTGTGTTGGTGGCGATATTTTTTTCTGTGCGTTTGTGCGTGTGTGTGTGTGTGTGCGTGTGCGTAGAGTGTGTTCTATAAGCATGGATCTGGTTGACTGTGAGGATGGGTGGTGATGGGGAAAGTGCAGAAGAAAATGCAGGTTTTTAGAAGCAGTAAGCTCAGAACATTACCATCTAAAGTGTCATCACGTATGTTTAGGGTTGGCCAGAACCGTATATATACACCGTATATGACCGTATATTTCGTGATTTCCCTGCCAAGAATACCGTATATACACCGTATATATATGGTTCTGGCCAACCCTACATATGTTCCAGAAAACAGCAAGAAGTATCTGCCAGGAATTGCTAAGGTCCTTAAGCTAACGAAAGATTGCACCGCTGTCAGTGTGGCGTCCCTAACTTATGAATTGCTAAGGTCCTTAAGCTAACGAAAGATTGCACCGCTGTCAGTGTGACGTCCCTAACTTATGAATTGCTAAGGTCCTTAAGCTAACGAAAGATTGCACCGCTGTCAGTGTGGCGTCCCTAACTTATGAAGGAAATGTCCGTGTTGCATGTTGTCACACACATCCCTTACTGGACCATGTAGTTCCATCTTCTACACTCTTGCTTATTTGATTCCTTTGCAACAACAGTTGCTCCTTTGCAATGACAGCTACATTGCAAAACAGGTTGCATGGCAAAGTCATTAAGGCAAACACTCCTCATGGTATAATGTCGCAGAAACACGCAGGCAAACAAGACAGCTGTCGAGAGAGTTAGGAGCATAGGAGGCTAATCTGCATGCAGCCCTGAAGCTGGATCATGCCTGGTGCGCAGCCGCAGGCTGCATAATGTACAGCACCACTCACCTGCACAGTTCTTCTTTGCAAGGCTGCCAGAGCTGCTGTGTGCGTGTGGCAACAGAGCTAGCAAGCGAGCGTCACCCAGAACCCTGTGCACACGTAATCGTGAGACTCACAAGGTGAAGCGCGCAATGTGCAGATCTCCCCCACTCTTTACCAAACATTCTCCTCCACTCTTTAAATAACACCTGAAACATGGGCCCTGGCTACGTAAACTTTGCGTGCAAGTACAAGCTCCTTGCAGTAGGGACGTGTTTGTTATGAAAAGTAAAACTTAGTCACAGTTAGGAAGGCACTAGGTGCGTTTATTAAAAGAAGCGGTATCGGTTCAACGGATCGGTTCAACGGATCGGTTCAACGGATCGGTTCAACGGATCGGTTCAACGGATCGGGGCCCGAGATCACATTAGGAGACATTTAAGCAAACTTGGATCACACTGCAAGTGCTCATTGACCTCTGTGCAATTTGTTTTAGAGATCGGGGCCCTAGATCACTTTAGGAGCTGACAATCAAGCAAACTTGGATCACACTGCAAGTGCTCATTGACCTCTGTGCAAAATGTTTTAGAAATCGGGGCCCTAGATCACTTTAGGAGCTGACAATCAAGCAAACTTGGATCACACTGCAAGTGCTCATTGACCTCTGTGCAATTTGTTTTAGAGATCGGGGCCCTAGATCACTTTAGCAGCTGACATTCAAGCAGACTTGGATCACACTGCAAGTGCTCATTGACCTCTGTGCAATTTGTTTTAGAGATCGGGGCCCTAGATCACTTTAGCAGCTGACATTCAAGCAGACTTGGATCACACTGCAAGTGCTCATTGACCTCTGTGCAATTTGTTTTAGAAATGCGGGTAAGCATCACTGTTAAGGAAAGCACATGATCACGCACAAACAAGGCTCTTACTCATATGCAGCCTTCCCTGCCCAACACAATACACACGTGTGCACACAAGTGTGCATTTGACATTCGACTCATTCTTCCACCGACACCTGATTGTGTTTATCGGTTCACATTCACAAACACGTGCACACACACACACACACACACACACACACAAACACACACACACACACACACACAAACACACACACACACAAACACACACACACACACAAATACACACACACCTGTGAGCATCTACCAGCAGGCACAGTGCTGTACCAGGGCCTGGGTGCGTGGCAGCTGCATTGCCCGCCCACTGCCAAGCAGAGCGTGAAGACTCAGGATGTACGACCTGTGTCCGCGACAGATTCTCATTCAAGTTAAGCTCAGAAATTCCCCTTTGCAACCTGTGTCTGCGACAGATTCTCTTACAAGTCAAGCTCAGAAAATCCCCTTTGCAACCAGTGTCCGCGACAGATTCTCATACAAGTCAAGCTCAGAAAATGCCTTTTGCAACCTGTGTTCGCAACAGATTCTCATACAAGCCAAGCTCAGAAATTCCCCTTTGCAACCAGTGTCCGCGACAGATTCTCATTTAAGTCAAGCTCAGGAATTCCCCTTTGCAACCTGTGTCCGCGACAGATTCTCATACAAGTCAAGCTCAGAATTTCCCCTTTGCAACCTGTGTCTGCAACAGATTCTCATACAAGTCAAGCTCAGAAACTCCCCTTAACGAGTGCCTGCAAGCGAAGAGCGCTTCCTCTGAGTGAGCAGGCATGGTTGTCTTGTTGAGGAGATTGCACACGACTCAGGCTTCACAATAATAATAAAACCAGCCAGGCACATACTTAAGGAAAGTACAGATAATGGGCTACAGCTTTGCCAAGGCAAGCGAATAACATCAGCACCTTTACCCCCACCATTGTCTTGAAGTACCACCATTCAGCAGAAACAGGAAATTGCTATACACAAGAAGCGCAAATTGCTATACACAAACAGCAATTTGCTACACACAAGAAGCGCAAATTGCTAAACACAAATAGTAAACTGCTGTACACAAGAAGGGCTTCAAGGTACTAGACAGCCCTTTTTCAAACAGACGAGGCATCATGACTAGGGTTGGCCAGAACCATATATATACGGTGTAAATACGGTATTTTAGCAGAGAGTGATCACGGTATATACGGTCATACACGGTGCATATACACGGTTCTGGCCAACCCTAATCATGGCAATTTGGGAGAGCCCTGCCATGGATGCCCGACCAGCAGCTTAATGTTCTGCTAAAACAGAACGCTTTTGGGCAACAAAAATCTCTTGGCAACAACTTTCCGCAGCAACAGCACTCTTGGGCAACAACTCTCTGGGGCAACAACACTCTTGGGCAACAACTCTCTCTGGGGCAACAACTTTCCGCAGCAACAACACTCTTGGGCAACAACACTCTCTGGGGCAACAACTTTCCGCAGCAACAACACTCTCTAGGGCAACAGCACTCTTGGGCAACAACTTTCTGGGGCAACAACTTTCCGCAGCAACAACACTCTTGGGCAACAACACTCCCGGGGGCAACAACACTCTCTGGGGCAACAGCACTCTTGGGCAACAACTTTCCGCAGCAACAACACTCTCTGGGGCAACAGCACTCTTGGGCAACAACTTTCCGCAGCAACAACACTCTTGGGCAACAACAATCTTGGAAACACTCCCGGGGGCAACAACACTCTCGGGGGCAACAACTCTCTGGGGCAACAACTTTCCGCAGCAACAGCACTCTTGGGCAAAAACTCTCTGGGGCAACAACACTCTTGGGAGACAACTCTCTCTGGGGCAACAACACTCTTGGGCAACAACACTCTCTGGGGCAACAACTTTCCGCAGCAACAACACTCTCTAGGGCAACAGCACTCTTGGGCAACAACTTTATGGGGCAACAACTTTCCGCAGCAACAACACTCTTGGGCAACAACACTCTTGGCAAAAACACTCTCGGGGGCAACAACTCTCTGGAACAACAACTTTGCGCAGCAACAACACTCTTGGGCAACAACACTCTCTGGGGCAACAACTCTTCGGGGCATCAAATCTCTGCAGCAACAAAACACTCTTGGCAACAACACTCTCTGGGGCAACAACTCTCTGGGGCAACAACTTTCCGCAGCAACAGCACTCTTTGGGGCAACAACTCTCTGGGGCAACAACTCTCTGGGGCAACAACTTTCCGTAGCAACAGCACTCTCTGGGGCAACAACTCTCTGGAACAACAACTCTCTGGGGCAACAACTTTCCGCAGCAACAACACTCTCAGCAAAAACTCTTGGGGGCAGCAACAATCTTGGCAACACTCCCTGGGGCAACAACTCTCCGCAGCAACAACACTCTCGGGGGCAACAGCTCTCTTGGGCAACAACACTCTTGGGCAACAACTCTTGGGGGCAACAACTCTGGGGGGCAACAACTCTCTCTGGGGCAACAACTCTTGGGGGCAACAACAATCTTGGCAACAACTCTTGGGGGCAACAACTCTCTGGGACAACAACTTTTCGCAGCAACAACTCTCTGGGGCAACAACACTCTCGGCAACACTCTCTGGGGCAACAACACTCCCGGGGGCAACAACACTCTCTGGGGCAACAACTCTTGGGGGCAACAACTTTCCGCAGCAACAACACTCTCTAGGGCAACAGCACTCTTGGGCAACAACACTCATCGGCAACAACACTCTCGGGGGCAACAAAACAATCTTTGCAACACTCGCTGGGGCAACAACTCTCTGGGGCAACAACTTTCCGGGGCAACAAAACACTCTTGGCAACAGCACTCTTTGCGAACACACCCACCTTGGCCGTGTATCTACCACTCTCCTCTCGTGCGCTCGCAGGCCACAGCCACAGCACAGGAGCACGAGGCTGACCAAACGAAGAAGAACACAGAAGACCTGGCTGACGCTGCTGTGCATGTGCATGTGCATGCCCCAACTGCTGTGAGTTTGCGAGCTGCTGTGTGTCTGATGGCTGCTGCCGTGCGTCTGATGGCTGCTGCCGTGCGTCTGATGGCTGCTGCCGTGCGTCTGATGGCTGCTGTACACTTTGCAGGTGCATGTGGCTGAGCTGCCGTGCGTCTGATGGCTGCTGCCGTGCGTCTGATGGCTGCTGTGCTCTTTGCCGGTGCATGTGGCTGAGCTGCCGTGCAGCTGCAGGCTGCCGTGCGTTTTGCGAGCGTAGGTGCCCTTGTGATTTGTGGCTGCCCTTTCCTCCGGTATGCGGGGCCTGCTTTGCTGATAGTGCGTGAGGTATATTCGGGAGTGGATTCGGGGGGATGATGGCGTGTCCATGCTGTTTGGCTAAGCACGAAAGCAGGCCCAAGCACGCGCCTGCAGATGCGCCTGCAGTAGAGCAAGTTGCGAGTGAACTGTGCGTGCCCGTCTCTTCCTTTGTATTGACAGGTATACTAGAGTGTGCAATTGCTACAGAGAGCCCCACACCTTTTGTTACAGAGAGCTCCATCCCTTTTGCTACAGAGACTCCCACACCTTTCGCTACAGAGAGCCCCACCCCTATTGCTACAGAAACTCCAACCCCATTTGCTACAGAGACTCCCACACCTTCTGCTACAGGGACTCCCACACCTTTTGCTACAGAAACTCCCACACCTTTTGCTACAGAGAGATCCACCCCTTTTGCTTCAGAGAGTTCCACCCTTTTTGCTACAGAGACTCCCACCCCTTTTACTACAGTGACCCCCTCACCTTTTGTAGGATTATGCACACGTTTCATTGAGGCACAAAACAGCACCAGCAGTTGAAACAAATTGCATAACCTGGACTAGCTAGCATGCAAACTGCAAGACGCCCAGCAGCTACACCCTCAGTCCTCCTCTCCTCATCTTGTGCACACAAACAGCAGCCTTGCGGCGCACGCATGAGCACACAGCCACAGCCTCAATGTACACAACATGCAAATACAGTTGTGCATACACAGCTGTGTTTGCTTGGTTGTGTCCAAAACAAGCAAACACAGTTGCGTGTACACATTAAGCAAACACACTCACTCTTACATGGAGGGCCACTTGCACACACAATACAGAACACAAACCTACGACTCTCACCAGCTACCTCCGCAAGTCCTCGCAGCCTGCTATCCCCCATGCCTTCCCCTGTTCTTTCTCCACCCCCTCTTACGCCAGCCCCTGCTCCCTCTCTTAAACAGGGTCTCTGTGCCTCCCCCCTTGGAGCCCCTCCATCTCCACATGTCACAGCGTTGGTCGCAGTAGTAGCAGCATGCTGCAACATCACCAAAAGCTGGAACGGAGCACCGGCACCTCCACCGGGGGGCAGGGAGCAAGGAATGCCTGCTGGAAGCTGGGCAGAAGCAGCGGTAGGCAGTGCAAAAGGCGGAGGGGCAGGACCACCCGGCTTGAGCCTGGCACTGCGTCGGGGGGTTCTGGTCTGCAAGGCAGGGTCTGATTCAATAGCCATGCCTGCACCTCCCAAGGCCTCCATCTCCCCACTGCTGTTGTGTGTATGCGGTGAGCCGCTGGACGCGGTGCTGGTCAAGGCTGTCAGGGCGGAGGAGGCTCCTTGGCAACAAGCTGTCAGGCTTTCTAACGCAGCTGTCACCCACGGCTGTGGCTGCTGGTGTTGTGGCTGCTGCTGTGGCTGCTGCTGCTGCTGCTGAAGCTTGCCACTACTACCATCAGCACCACCCCCTCGGCTGTCACCACCAATGTCACCAATGACAGAAGCACCGCCTTTCCCCATTAAGGCAGCCAGACGCTCTGCATGTACGGTGCAGTATCCAAGGAGGGCCATGAGCTCTTCATACCCCTGGGGGAGAAGACTACATTGCTGCTGCTGCTGCTGCTGCTGCTGCTGCTTTAGTGGTGGTGGTGGTAACGGTGGTGGTGGTAACGGTGGTGGTGGTGGTGATGGTGGTGTTGGTGGTGTCGACATTAAATGTGCCATACCAGGAGCCACATTGAGGCAAGCGTGGTGGGGTGTGGTGGCAGAAGAGAGTGCTTTTGAGAGGACATGCATGAGCGTGAGGGTACTGGTTTGTGTGAGCACCAAGGTGGGGGTAGAGGCAACTAAGAATGAAGAGATGTGGGGAGGGTTGAGATCTGGAGAGCCAGGGGTTGGGGATGGAGGAGGTAGAGGGGTGGGGTGAATATGCGAGTTGGTGGGTTGCGCGGTTGTGCTGGGGTGGGGTTTAGAGGGGGGAGGGTCTAGTAGAGCGGGGGCTATTGGCCTGCATTGGCGAAGGGTAATATAAGCATGTGTTAGTGGTGTGTTGATGTGTGCTAGTGGTTAGTGAGGGGGCTATTGGCCTGCATTGGTGCAGAGAAGTAAAGCATGTGTTAGTGGTGTGCTGGTGGTGTGTTAGTGGTTAGTGTGGGGCTATTGGCCTGCATTGGTGCAGGGTAGTAAAGCATGTGTTAGTGGTGTGTTGTTGGTGGGTTAGTGGTTAGTGTGGGGGCTATTGGCCTGCATTGGTGCAGAGAAGTAAAGCATGTGTTAGTGGTGTGTTGGTGGTGTGCTAGTGGTTAGTGTGGGGGCTATTGGCCTGCATTGGTGCAGAGAAGTAAAGCATGTGTTAGTGGTGCGTTAGTGATGTGCTAGTGGTTAGTGTGGGGGCTATTGGCCTGCATTGGTGCAGAGAAGTAAAGCATGTGTTGGTGGTGCGTTTGTGGTGTGTTGGTGAAGAGTAGTAAAGCATGTGTTAGTGGTTATCTTTTGTTATCAGTGGTTATCTTTTGTTATGAGTGGTTATCTTTGCGAGGAGATTAAGGTGGGTAATGAAGCAGGAAGGCTGGGATATGAACAGGAGACCATCAATTGTGTTCTTCCTCGTTTATTATAAGAATGCAAGGGGCACTTGACTTCCCTGAACATTGCCCTTGCCGCATGCTAACTCACACGTCAGTTTGGTTGAATCATACAGGAACTTGCCATATTCTTAAAGAGAGGGAACTTAGTTAGGAAGCATGGATGAATGCACGCTAAAGTTTGGCGTTTAACAACTGTGAGGCTATCGTCCTCCTGCAAAGGCATGGCTTTGGTCCTGGAGACAAGGTAGGGTGCTCATTTTAAGCTCGTCAGCAAAGAGCTTTCGCAAGTCGGTGCCAAACATTTTCAAGAAAGATGACAATGTTGCTTGAGGGAACTTGGGGATGCTCACAATTTGAACGTCGCATAACCTATCCTTGTCTGCTTTCCCCCTGCGCGCCAGGCAACAGCAGGGCCTATCGCCTCACCCTGACCATCGCCTATTGCCTCACCCTGACCATCTCTGCGCAGTCAGTACATTTCATCATTGACCTGGTGAGTGGTTCTGCTGCCTGCAACGTATATGTCACGATCCTTAACTGACTTTGTTAACGAACCAACATGATATTGCCTCACCCTGACCATCTCTGCGCAATCAGTACATTTCATCATTGACCTGGGGAGCAATTCTGCTGCCTGCAACGTATATGTCACGATCTGTAACTGACTTTGTTAACGAACCAACATGATACTGCTTCACCCTGACCATCTCTGCGCATTCAGTACATTTCATCATTGACCTGGGGGAGCGGTTATGCTGCCTGCAACGTATATGTCACGATCTTTCACTGACTTCGTAAACAAAACAACATGATATTGCCTCACCCTGACCATCTCTGCGCAATCAGTACATTTCACATTGACCTGGGGAAAAGTTCTGCTGCCTGCAACGTATATGTCACGATCTGTAACTGACTTTGTTAACGAACCAACATATTACTGCCTCACCCTGACCATCTCTGCGCAATCAGTACATTTCATCATTGACCTGGGGAGCGGTTCTGCTGCCTGCAACGTATATGTCACGATCCTTAACTGACTTCGTTAACGAACCAACATGATACTGCTTCACCCTGACCATCTCTGCGCATTCAGAACATTTTATCATTGACCTGGGGGAGCGGTTATGCTGCCTGCAACGTATATGTCACGATCCTACACTGACTTTGTTAATAAACCAGCATGACACCCACCTGCTTTCCCGCATGAAGAAGCGGCTGGACACCTTTCGCTTTGTAGCTGCCCCTTCAGAGCTTGCAGGCCCACCTTGCACTGCGCCCCCGTCCTGACTCAGCCGAGCCTCTTCGCCAAGCGTTCCCTGCTGCTGCTGTTGCTGCTGCTGCAGTGGTGGGGGCTGCGCTGGCTGTTGGATGTGGGGGTGGCGGCTGGATTCCTGGTCGAGGAGGAAAGGAGGGTCTGGGCTGCTCACCCTTTTTGCAAGCTGAACATGTACCTGGATTTTGTGTGTGTGTGTGTGTGTGTGTGTGTGTGTGTGTGTGCGTGTGTGTGTGTGCGTGTGTGTGTGTGTGTGTGTGTGTGTGTGTGTGTGTGTACGTGTGTGTCAGGGTTTAGCTCTGATAATCAAAGCATGAATGCAAGGGTTGTAAGTAGGGTTGGCCAGAACCGTGTATATGTACACCGTATATGATCGTATATTTGGTCATTACCCTGCCAAAAATACCGTATATACACTGTATATGTATGGTTCTGGTCAAACCTAGTTGTAATCTACGTGGACAATACTGCAGCGACCAATACTGTAATCTACGTAGACCAATATTGTGATCTACGTGAAATAACATTGTAATCTACGTGGATTACTATTGTGATCTACGTGGATTAATAATTGTGATCTACGTGGACCAATACTGTAATCTACGTGAACCAATATTGTGATCTACGTGAACCAATATTGTGATCTACGTGGACCAATACTGTAATCTACGTGGACCAATATTGTGATCTACGTGGACCATTATTGTGATCTGCATGGACCAATACTGTTACCTACGTGGACCAATATTGTAATCTACGTGGACCAATACTGCAGATACCAATATTGTGATCTACGTGGACCAACATT
>Ga0307947_1002413_pt1 | contig 14957 bp, 9 predicted proteins | sample OrgLakmetagen232_FD_201840 | JGI IMG/M metagenome (GOLD analysis project Ga0307947, IMG submission 201840) | Saline water microbial communities from Organic Lake, Antarctica - #232 | ecosystem: Environmental > Aquatic > Non-marine Saline and Alkaline > Saline | place: Antarctica: Organic Lake...
AAATGAGTACCTGCTTCTCATGCGCTGTAATACACACACAATGAGTACCTGCTTCTCATGCGCTGTAATACACACACACGCACACACAATGAGTACCTGCTTCTCATGCGCTGTAATACACACACACACACAAAATGAGTACCTGCTTCTCATGCGCTGTAATACACACACAATAAGTACCTGCTTCTCATGCGCTGTAATACACACACACGCACACACAATGAGTACCTGCTTCTCATGCGCTGTAATACATACACACACACAATGAGTACCTGCTTCTCATGCGCTGTAATACACACACACACAATGAGTACCTGCTTCTCATGCGCTGTAATACACACACACAATGAGTACCTGCTTCTCATGCGCTGCGAGCTGCGCAGCATCTGTGGCTTGGGTTGGGTGTGCTGCTAGCAAGTGGGAGGTGGGCAGCGAGGAAGAAGAGGAGGCAAGTGGTGGTGCAGGCTTGTGTTGGTTGTAAGCGTGAGAAGGACGGTGTGGTGACGCAGCTGCAGTTTGTGTGGGGGGTATGCTGCGCAGCTGCTTGTTTGTGTGGGGGGTATGCTGCGCAGCTGCTGTTTGTGTGGGGGGTAAGCTGCGCAGCTGCTTGTTGGAGGGCTGGGAGGAAGTTTGTTGCCGTTTGCGAGCGACCACGGGGTCAAGAGGCACCATTGAACCTTTTTGAGTGGCGTGTCTAGGGGGTTGGGGGGCACCTTGGTGTGGCGCAGGGTGATGGTGTAGTAGCTGTGTTTGATGATGCGGTTGTTGCTGCTGCTGTTGGTGTGGGAGAGCAGGTAGGAGTTTGGGAGTAGTGCTGCTGGCACTACCACCTGCCGCCACCTCGCTGTCCTTTTGCCCGAGAGGAGAGGAGACGGTGCCTTGGCTGAGGGAGTGAGTGGAGTGGAGACCATTTTGAGGACCACCTGCTGTGTGGTTGGGGGCGGCCAGGTTAGGGAGGACGACGTGTTCCTGTTGGTGGTCAGCCTCCATTGCACCTGTGGACAGAGTTGAGCGGATGCACGTTGACGAGGGTGGGCATGAATGAGGAGAAGCAACCGTGAATCGGTGCCGGGTAAAAGTAAAGCATAAGTAGATGCACGTTGACAAGGGTGGACATGAATGAGGAGAAGCAACCGCGTATCGGTGCCGGGTAAAAGTAAAGCATTAAGCAAATGCACGTTGAAGAGGGTGGGCATTAATAAGGAGAAGCAACCGCGTATTGGTGCCAGGTAGCAGTATAGCATCAAGCAAATGCACGTTGACGAGGGTGGGCATTAATAAGGAGAAGCAACCGCGTATTGGTGCCGGGTAAAAGTAAAGCACTTCCAGCGCAGAGAGGAAAGAACAGGCAACCAGGCTGCAGACAACATTCATGGCAACATGCAAGCAGCAACTGCCACTCCACGTTCAGAAGGAGCCATGCTAACACACAGGTGTGCAAAACCAGTAGGGTTGGCCAGAGTTATACACATACGATTCTGGCCAAATCTAATCAAAAGGCACAGGGTGCCTGTGTGCCTTTCCTGAAAAAATCCCATCTAAGTAGGGCTGGCCAGAACCGCATATCTGCACCGTATACGACCGTATGTATGATAATAAAATGCTATAATCACCGTATGTACACCGCATTTACCTATAAATGTATGGTCCTGGCCAACCCTTCATACACCTAAGGCTCACTGAATGAGGGTCTACAGGTTTTGCTCGAGTCTGCACCCATTCTTGTCTCAGCCTGCACCCATTCTTGTCTCAGCCTGCACCCATTCTTGTCTCAGCCTGCACCCATTCTTGTGTCAGCCTGCACTCATTCTTATCTCAGCCTGCACCCCCATCTTGTCTCAGCCTGCACCCATTCTTGTCTCAGCCTGCACCCATTCTTGCCACAGCCTGCACTCATTCTTGTCTCAGCCTGCACCCATTCTTGTCTCAGCCTGCACCCATTCTTGTCTCAGCCTGTCCCTCTCTCAGCCTGTCCCTCTCTCAGCCTGTCTCTCTCTCAGCCTGCACCCATTCTTGTCTCAGCAGCGCATTTGAAGAGAAGGCTTTGACATAAGCAACACCTGTAGAGTTTGAACCTAAACCCCTTTGTCGCACTCTTATGAAAACATGTATGCTGTTGGGATGTGGTAAGCACTCACAAAGCAAGCATGTGATACCACCCAGTTTGTAATTCAGAGGATGTTTGAAGCGGGCTGCATCCTGGTGCACTACAAACCATGATGATCTTAATTTGCGTATTCACGTAGAGGTTCAATCGGCCTAGATTACAAAATGGGACTGAATTCAAAGGCAGTGGTCTACCTGAAGGGCTCTCTTGCACAGGAGGCAGGGTGGGAGGGTGCTTGGGGTGGTGTGCGTGAGACGCAGCCAGCTGGCGAAGAGCCTGGGCTTGCTGCTCCTTTGCCTGCTGTCGCTTGAGGGCCTCCTGCTGCTTCTGCATGTACACAGTGTTGTGTGTGTGAGTGTGTGTGTGTGCGTGCGTGTGTGTGTGAGTATGTGTGTATGTTTGTATGTGTGTGTGTATGTGTGTATCTGTGTGTGTGAGTATATGTGTGTGCGTGTGTGCCTGTGTGCGTGTGCAAGTCTGTGTGTGTGTCTGTGTATCTCTGTGTGTGCGTGTGTGCGTGTGTCTATGTATGTGCACGGCTGGAAGCTAGAAGCTAGCGTGAAATAGGGTGGGAAATGAGGATGGATTTGTGAAGAAATCATACTAATGCCTTAGTGCTTCCTTTGCAGACCTGGCCACTGCTTAGGGCTTACACACAGGGCTGCTGTTGCATTTGCGTGCATTGCAATCGCTGGTGCCATTGTTTGCCATCGTTAAAAGATTGACGTGAGCCTGGACATTGGCGTCAGTGTTAGAGAGGCAACATATGTTTGGTGTGTTTTATGCTGTACCTATTAATGGCCCTCAGCAGCAGTGATGTCCTCCTAATTGTTCTTACCAGCTAGATCCATTTTTGCAAGCAAGTAGCAAGTTATTACGAGCACTAAAAATATCCACTGTTGCTCACACGCAACCAGCTGTACCTGTTTTTGTGCTTGTCGTTCTTGCCGTACGCGCTCTTGGAACCCGTCAAAGCTGTCTGGCAGCTGGGAGGCAGGGTCATTTCGAAGCACAAAACCAGGCTCGCGTGTTGATGACCGCCCGGTGTACTGTGCATCTCTGCAAAGGCAAGCATGCATAAGTACAGGTGATGAGTACACAAATGTAGGGTCATTTCAAAGCAGAAAGCCAGGCTCGCGTGTTGACGACCGCCCGGTGTACTGTGCATCTCTGCAGAGGCAAGCGTGCATAAGTACAGGTGATGAGTACACAAATGAAGGGTCATTTCAAAGCAGAAAGCAAGGCTCGCGTGCTGACGACCGCCCAGTGTACTGTGCATCCCTGCAGAGGTAGGCAAGCAAGATTACAGCTGATATGAGTACACAAATTAAGGGTCATTTCGAAGCACAGAGCCAGGCTCGCGTGTTGACGACTGCCCGGTGTACTGCGCATCCCTGCAGATGTAGGCAAGCACGCGTGAGTACAGCTGATATGAGTACACAAATGAAAAATGAAAGGTCATTTTGAAGCAGAAAGCCAGGCTCGCGTGCTGACGACCGCCCAGTGTACTGTGCATCCCTGCAGAGGTAGGCAAGCAAGATTACAGCTGTTATTATGAGTGGCACCAATAAAGAGTCACTTGAGGCACAAAGCCAAGCTTGGGTGTAGACAACTGCCCAATCCATAAAGCATCCTGGATGCACAAATTATGGCATTAGGGGATTTGTGGAAGGGTGGTGCAGGCATGGAGCTGAGTTTGCAGATTGACTGCCACAGGGTAGAGTGCTGAATCTTTAGTTCTACAACGTTTGGATCATGAGATGGCGGTGGATTATCTACAAGTAAATAGAAAAGGTTCGCAGGGTGGTGCAGCATGAAGCTGGGTTGCACATTGACTGCCACAGGGTAGGGTGCTGAATCTTTAGCTGCTGCATGCTCGTTTGCGCAGGAGGAGTCGCGATTGAGCAGCCAACTTTAGGGCATCCCTGTGATTAGCAGACGCTGAGTGCTGAACCTTTGGCTGCTGCATGCTCGTTTGCGCAGGAGTAGTCGCGATTGAGCAGCCAACTTTAGGGCATCTCTGCAATTAGCAGACGCTGAGTGTTGAAGGTTTAAACGTTTAAACAGACAAAGGGAAGTTAGGCTGAAAGGGATTTCTGGCGACATCGAATTCAGCAGATATTGAGCAAGCAGTTACAAGACAAGGGCAAGGTTTTCTATAGACTAAGTTTCAGTTAGCACGGCGCCTTGAAATTGGAAGAAAATTATAAAAACACTACCAAGCGGACAGGCAAGCGGAAAAGGGATTCCCAATCACGCGTCCGATTAGATCTAACAAATATAGGGTTGGCTAAAACCACATACATACGGTGTATATACGGTGTTTTTGGCAGGGAAATTACCGGGTATACAGTCATATACGGTGTATATATACGGTTCTGGCCAACCCTATACAATTAACACCAAAACATATAGGCGGCAAGAAGCCATTTCCCGGAATGCCACTAGGGTTTGGTAGAGTGCAAACATCAGCAATGAGCTTTTAAAGCGATTCAGGTGTCTTACAGTTTTTAAGGGACAGGTGTGCTATTGCATATATCAGTGATGTGAGTGCTCCCAGCTAGTGCTTACAAGGTTTACAAAAAAAGGCCTCCAGTCAATAAGTGCGACTGCTAGCAGTGCTTACAGCCATAGCCACAGCCCCACCACCTCAGCGGAGCACACACAATGCTGCAGCTCCCTCTCAATTACACTCTGCTGTTCAGAGCAAGTCAAGCCCCCACGCATGTGCACTCGGCACACATAATGCACATGCATCCACGTACATGCATCACTTCCATGCAATGCTGCAGCTCCCTCTCAATTACACTGTGCTGTTCAGCGCCACTGCTGATAACAAGTTATGAAACTCAACGCCTGCCACTTCCAACTTTTTGTTCTAGCTCCACATAAAGGCGCTTGCACACAGCCGATCAAGCCACCACGCAAGTGTACTTGAACACATAATTCACGTGCATCCACTTACATGCATCACTTACACGCATTGCTGCAGCTCTCTGTTTTAGCCCCACGCAAGCAAACTTGCACAAGCACACTTGCACAAGCACACACGTACATACACATACAAACGCTTTGACACACAAATATACGAGCGCACACTCCAGAGTACTTGACACACTCACACACAACGCTGCAGCTCCCTGTTCCAACTCCGCACAAGCTCAATCTCCTGTTGCTTGGCCCACGCCTCCTGCACAAAGAAGGCATTTGAAGACGTGATTGCAATAGGCAGACGCGTTTGTCATAGCGACAAACTTTTTCACATGATTGCAATAGACGCGTTTGTCATAGCGACAACCTTTTTCAAAACATAATTGCGGCTGACGCACGAGCTTTAATTGTGGCACAATGGGAGAGCTGGTGATGCCTCCTTGCTGGTAACACCTCCTATGCATAGGATTGGCCAGAACCATATATATATACAATGTATATGACCGTAAATCTTGTTGATTTCCCTGCCAAAAGTACCGTACATACACCGCATATATATGTACATTCTGGCCAACCCTACCTTAGCACAGGACCGGTCATAGTAAGCACTTGATTATGACAATTGTTGCTAGGGTTTTAACTTAGAGCACCATTTGAGGAGGACATCGAAGCAGGTGGAAAAGTTGCCCTTTAAAACGACTGAATTGATTAAGAGCAAGGAGGTGAACATTTTGATGCACTTCATAAGGAAATAAGTAGGGTTGGTTAGAACCGTATATATGCACCGTATATGACTGTATATTTGGTGCTTTCCCTGCCAAAAATACCGTATATACACCGTATATATATGGTTCTGGCCAACCCTAGAAATAAGATACTGTGAATATGGTGCCATTCATTTCACAGTGTACCTTGTTGTGTTACATGCCGCTTCAGACGGAGCCGCTTACAACCTCTGGTATTTCAAGCTGACCAGCTCCTGGTCGTTCAACAGTTTCCCAAGTCCAACGAAGAGCACTGAGGCTTTAGAGGGAGCCGCTTACAACCTCTGGAAGTTCAAGCTGACCAGCTCCTGGTCGTTCAACAGTTTCCCAAGTCCAACGAAGAGCACTGAGGCTTCAGAGGGAGCCGCTTACAACCTCTGGGAGTTCAAGCTGACCAGCTCCTGGTCGTTCAACTGTTTTCCTTAGGGTTAAACCCCTAATCCTAAAACCTAAGTCCAACGTGTAGAGCACTGAGGCTTTGGTTTCGCACCTTGGCTGCCGCCTGCTTTTGGGCAGACCAAGTGCTGAACACTTTATCGGCCTCAGCCTGCAACGCCTCCTCCTTTGCACGGAACTGCTTCAGCCCCTCTTCCTTGGCCCTGCATTGGCACGAATTACACAGCTGAGCAGCCAGAATAAAGCCCTTGCTCTTCCTTGGACCTGCATTGGCACGAATTATACAGCTGAGCAGCCAGAATAATGCCCTTGCTCTTCCTTGGACCTGCATTGGCACGAATTATACAGCTGAGCAGCCAGAATAAAAGCCCTTGCTCTTCCTTGGACCTGCATTGGCACAAATTATACAGCTGGGCAGCCAGAATAAAAGCCCTTGCTTTTCCTTGGACCTGCATTGGCACGAATTATACAGCTGAGCAGCCACAATAAAATCCTTGCTTTTTTCTTGCATGTGCTAGCGTTGCGCTAGGCCCATTTCCTTGGCGATGTATTGACGCACACATTACATTTGAATCTATCAGCGTCTGGACAAAGCGGTGTATTCATGCACATTTTCTTCATTGGGTCGCTGATCTGCTTCAGGCCCTCTTTCCTTGCCCTGCAACATTGCGTGTCAGCATGGTACACGTAAGAGCAGATCAAATGCTGTGCATGGCACATCAATGGGGTTGGCCAGAACCGTATATATATACACCGTACATTGCCGTAATTTTGGTGATTTCCCTGCCAAAAATATCGTGTATACACTGTGTATATATATATGATTCTCGCCAACCCTACACATCAACATAGTATATAGTATGCTTCAAAGGCTTCAATCAAACGCTGTAATTGCTTGTATGTGTGTGTGTGTGTCTGGGGGTGTGTACGTTTTGTGTGTGTGTGCGTATGTGTGTGTTGCGCTATACTTTAAGGTCTTTGCTTTGCTCGTGTTGCAATTTACCTAACTGTCATCAAGCCCTTGCAAGGCAGCTAGCAGCCAAAATAAATACAATCCCTAGCCATGACGTGCGCAGGTTCAGTGGAGCGGGTTGTGCTGGTGAACTCCCTCCTAAATCTTGTTAGTTGTGTGATTGCTACTGATGGCTTTCCCTTCTGCTACATCATGCCTCCGTTCTCACCTTTGCTGACGTGCCCGCTTGCGGTCATACACAGCCCCCTTGGATGCCATCCACTCCTGGTAAGCCTGTGTGTGGGCACGTGTGCGTGTGCTCATGTACAGGGAAGACGTGTACATGTTGCAGCATTTCCCCATAGTTGCCATCAAGACAAGGCCTGTGTGGGTTGGCCAAACCACACATCTAAGATATAAGCGGTGCTTCTACGGTGTATATACGGAATGATTAGCAAGCAAATTAACGTAACATACGATCAACTAAGTTCCCTGATGTTCATATGTATGAGGGGACATGCTCACACTTTTCATAGATCTGGGTCAAACCCTGGACAAAACACATGGTGTAGCTGTGACCATGCAACCCTGCCTAAGCCTGCAACATATATAGGGTTGGCCAAAACCACATATATACGGTGTATATACGGTATTTTGGGCAGGGAGATCACCAAATATACGGTCATATACGGAGTATATATACGGTCCTGGCCAACCTTGAACATATATAACAGGTATATAAGCCTGCAACCCTGTCTGACCCTGCCTAAGCCTGCCTATCCCTGCAACAAAGACGATGAATGTGTGACTGCCTTGAAGCAACTCCAGGCACTTCTTCAGGGGTGTCTCCAGCAATCGTGAGATAAGAAATTTCTAACTCTCCCTCTTTGTGTTTTCGTCCCTAATCCTCACCCCACCAGCAGCACTGTAGTCTGCCAGATTTTTAAACGTGTTCTTGCGTCGGGGTTGCTCTTCATCTAAGTCTTGTCACACAGAAAGATGGTATTATCACCTGCTCGCCAGCAACATCGTGGTCTGCGAGCTTCTTAATGTCTTCTTGCGTAGGGATGCTCTGACGCCCGCCTGCATGGCTGCGGGTCTTGGGGTAGCCCACGGTGGAGGGGTGGATGTCTTTTGAGGGGCTGAGGGACATGTACCTGTCGTCGCACAGGGAGTGCGTGATCGCATTGAAGCGTGAGTATTGCAAGGGAGTGCGTGATTGCATCGAAGCGTGAGTATTGCAAGTTAGTGCGTGATTGCATTGAAGCGTGAGTATTGCAAGTTAGTGCGTGATTGCATTGAAGCGTGAGTATTGCAAGGGAGTGCGTGATTGCATCGAAGCGTGAGTATTGCAAGGGAGTGCATGATTGCATTGAAGCGTGAGTATTGCAAGTTAGTGCGTGATTGCATTGAAGCGTGAGTATTGCAAGGGAGTGCGTGATTGCATCGAAGCGTGAGTATTGCAAGTTAGTGCGTGATTGCATCGAAGCGTGAGTATTGCAAGTTAATGCGTGATTGCATTGAAGCGTGAGTATTGCAAGTTAGTGCGTGATTGCATCAAAGCGTGAGTATTGCAAGGGAGTGCGTGATTGCATCGAAGCGTGAGTATCGCAAGGGAGTGCGTGATTGCATTGAAGCGTGAGTATTGCAAGTTAGTGCGTGATTGCATCGAAGCGTGAGTATTGCAAGTTAGTGCGTGATTGCATCGAAGCGTGAGTATTGCAAGTTAATGCGTGATTGCATTGAAGCGTGAGTATTGCAAGTTAGTGCATGATTGCATCAAAGCGTGAGTATTGCAAGGGAGTGCGTGATTGCATCGAAGCGTGAGTATTGCAAGTTAGTGCGTGATTGCATCAAAGCGTGAGTATTGCAAGGGAGTGCGTGATTGCATTGAAGCGTGAGTATTGCAAGGGAGTGTGTGATTGCATCGAAGCGTGAGTATTGCAAGGGAGTGCGTGATTGCATCGAAGCGTGAGTATTGCAAGGGAGTGCGTGATTGCATTGAAGCGTGAGTATTGCAAGGGAGTGCGTGATTGCATTGAAGCGTGAGTATTGCAAGTTAGTGCGTGATTGCATCGAAGCGTGAGTATTCCAAGTTAGTGCGTGATTGCATCGAAGCGTGAGTATTGCAAGGGAGTGCGTGATTGCATTGAAGCGTGAGTATTGCAAGTTAGTGCATGATTGCATCGAAGCGTGAGTATTGCAAGGGAGTGCGTGATTGCATTGAAGCGTGAGTATTGCAAGTTAGTGCACATTCATGTGGACAAGTGGGTAATTTTTGACTTTTGTGGGCTGAGGGACATGTACCTGGTGTGTTGCTGAGCAGGATGTGTGTGATCACATTGAAGTAATGCAAGGTAGTGCAAGTTGAGTTGTAGACCACGAGCTGAAACATATTCAGTTGTGCAACCACTTGCTGTAAAAAATAAGATTATCACTAGTGGACAAAAATAAGCTTACCCAGAGGTCCCCAGAACAGGACGGCCTTGGCCAACAGGTGAACCAGGCTGGTGGTCAGAGAATACTCCCAGGCGATCTGCTACGGAGTCATGCGTCATCCTAGAGAGGGAGCACGCGTGCTTGTGTGTGTATATGTGTGTATGTGTGTGTGTGTGTATGTGTGTGTGTGTGTGTGTGTGTGTGTGTTTGTGTGTAATATACAGTCATGACATTTGCACATACGGTGTACCTACACAATCCTGCCAGCCCTAGAAAATCAATTGGCTTCTAGGGTAATTGCGCTTTGCACATGTTGGGCACACTGACGCACTTTGCATCACAATATCACAATGTACATCTTTGGTGGGACCCTGGCACTAATTATTAAATTTTCTTTCATACTGGGTGGTTGGTACCGCATAGACCTTTGAGCATGGCACTTTTATAGGGTTGGCCAGAACCATACATATACAGTGCATATATACGGATGTGGCCAACCCTACATATAAACACTGATGTTCAGGCAGATGTGACACTAGGCATTGCTAACGCCAACGGGCACCATAATCTTGCAACCTTCAATCCAATTGCATGTCCACGTAATGCTGCCTGGAGACTGTTGAGCAAATATAACACTCAATGTGTAATGGGACGCAAGTAAAGGAGCGGTTTTTTGAAAGAAAACGTGCTGCACATTTTACAAAGCAAGGAAATATGAGCACACCTTTGTCGAGACCAAGACTATGTGGCGCATACAATCTCAGTGTGTGGTATTCCACTTTTGCAAACCTAGGTGCTCATCAATGCCTACAGAATATCTCAGCTGGTAGTCGGTAGCCCCTTCAGATCTGTGCCCCCCGTCGTTGCAAAATGTTGCTCGATACCTCTGGTGAGCAAACTCGAACACGCACCTCACGCCTGTCCTCTTAAGAGCAACCGAACAACCCAGGCCTCCAGACCAGGTGGTTCCCCCCTCCCCAGGGGCCACAGCCATGCCCCCATTGTAGGCAGTGCTGTGCCAATGGTCTGGTGTCGCTCCACGCCCCTGTTGCGAGATGAAGTGTTGCAAAATGCATAAAAATGAAAGAAGAGCTGCAGACAGTGCAATAAGGATGCGTCATCAACGAGGATACGAGCTCAGGAGCGTGAGCGTGTGTGTGAGCGTGTGTGTGTATGTGTGTGTGTCTGTGTATCTGTGTGTGTGTGTGTGTGTGTGTGTGTGTGTGTGTTTGTTTGTGGGTGTGTGCACGCACACTCACACACATATGCACGCTTGTATGCGTGGGCATGGGCATGCACGTTTTTGGTATGTGTGCCTGCGCACACTTGCATTGCCTTCGTGCACGTCCATAAACACTTCGTGATGAGCACAGCTCACCTTCCTGGTCATCTACTTGGAGCCTCACAAGGTGGGTTGTGCAGCTTTTGCTCTAAGGTGGGTTGTGGCTTCGAGTCAGATGGGCACCGCAATTGAAACCACCTAAATAAATAAGGTCTCTCTCGGAAAGTTAAAGGAAAAACTGCACTGCGACACCCCCCCGGTTGTCCAACCGAAAAGATTTTCCATTCCCCCCCGTTTTGCTCACGCCTCCCTCTCTGAATTCAATTCTTTTTGTGCTGAGACTGTTCTGCCATGTCCCTTGAGGAGTTCAAGCCGACTGGCGTGAAGGATGTGTCAGCGCACGAGTTCATTGCTACCTACGCTGCGCACCTGAAGTCCAACGATAAGGTGTGTTTGTGTGTGGGGGGGTATATCTGGGTTTCATTGCGCGGTGAGCTCTCAACTCCCTCTGCGGTGTGGTGGTTCTGTTGCCGAACCCCTCAGTTGATGTGCCATGCACAACTTGGCCTGGATGGACTACCTGGACTATTGTTCTAGCATTTGGCTGTCTGTGGCATGCAGCCAACACCTCCTGCCTATCTGCGCATGCGCATTGCCGGCTGGTGCTTCTCTGTAGTGCAAACCCGCATGGTCGCTCCTCCTTCCAGCACCCACCACCCCTCCAGCATGCTTGAGCACTGTTGATTGGCACATGGCAGGATTGCCAGGAGGTGGTGAACACACCCTCTTATGTGGGGGGGTAGCAATGAGCATTTCCTCACTGCAGTTTGCAGTCCCTCTGCTGCTGCTTGTTTACATCCTGCTCCCCTTCAAACCCCTTGTGACTTGCAGCTCCAGCTGCCCACCTGGGTGGATGTGGTGAAGACGGGCGTTGCCAAGGAGCTCCCCCCCATCGATGAGGATTGGTACTTCGTGCGGGCAGGTGTGTGCTGGTGTATGATGTCGTCATGATGCATGTGTATAATCGTATTTGTAGCGGGTTTGTGGTGTGGGTGTTTGAGTTCTCGAGCTGGTAAAACTTATTTCCCTCTCCCCTCCCTTTTTTTGCAGCTGCCATCTGCCGACGCCTGTACAGCCGCCCCGACATCGGCATTGGCCGCTTCCAGACTCTGTTCGGCACCAAGATCCGCAGGGGTCAGCGCAAGGAGAGGCACAGCAAGGCAGCTGGTGAGGAGAGGGAGGGAGGGAGGGTCCCCTGGGGCTGTTCTCTGTGCTGGTGTTGATGTGAGCAGCAGCAGTAGAGCACTGTGCGTGGGAGGAGGGGTACACAGGCCAGCAACGAGAGTGGGTTGTCCTCTCTTGGCTCCAGAGGCATTGGCCCAGAGGCATTGGCCCAGAGGCATTGCCCACAGAGGCACTGTTCTCTGTGCTCAGAGCACTGTGCATGGGCAGCCTCTCCAATTTTGCAGCAAATCAGCAGCGAACATCCTGGTGGCTAGCAGGCAGTATGCGCGATTTGCTTACATAGCTGTAGGAAGGCTGCTGTGGGGCCTGAGGTATCATTTAGGTCTTGGCTCTTGCGCTCCAGTTTGCTCCAGTTTGCTGGCGTTTCTACGCTCATCAAGGGCCCTGACTTCCTCAAGCTGTACTTTAAAACTTGATGTCTGCGCTCACCGGGCCATGACAGCAGAGCACCATGCTGTTTCAGCTTAGGAGGACATGTGCCGAGCTTTTCTCAAGCATGTGGTCAGCCACAAGCATCCCTCTTGCGTTGGGTATCAGGGCATGTGCACACTTTTTTGTGTTTTGTGCTAGTGATACATCTGGGAGAGGCCTGATGTTGCAGGGCTCTGATGCTGCAGGGACTGATGTTGCAGGGTTCTGATGCTGCAGGGACTGATGTATTTTTGCTTGGCTCTGATGTTGCATGACTCTTATCATGGAGAGTTTCAGTTTGACTTTACACTCGAACAGCTGCGTAGCTTGTAGTACAACAAACACGTACCGCAGCAGGATTGACTCCATGTTTTGACGGTGCTAGTTGTCATCTGAGTAGAGAGGAGGGTTCATTCATTGTATGGAATGCATTCAATACAATGAATACTGTCGCTTCTCTCCTTCAGAAGCCAATTCGTTTTTTTGCGCATCATGCATGGGCGTGTGGGATACCCTCTGCACCCCCCAAACATAGAAGTCATAATCATGTCCCTTTTTCCCTCCAAAAAAGCCAGCCGCACTTCCTTGTATAACGAGCAACAAACACCATCATCCGTATTGCAGGTGGCTTAATCCGCCACATCTGCAAGGCCCTGGAGGAGGTTGGTATCCTGGAGAAGTCTAGCGGCGTCAAGGGTGGCCGCAAGCTCACCGGCAGCGGGCAACGTGACATGGATCTGATTGCAGGTGCGTGTGCGCAGCATGTGAGGGTGCGGGTACCATCATGAGCATATTGGATGTCTGCTCGGGCTTGTTGAGAAACGCCGTACTTCAGCTTTCTTGACCATAGTTACGGTTCCGTACCATGATTTGTTGTACAAGTGCAGTCTGTTTTAAAATACGGTGCCACCGTACAGTACAATTTTGACCGTTATTGTCCGTTTGGCTCCAAATCTGGCCCCAAACATGTCTTTTAAGCGTTGTGTGGCGTCAGCACAGAAGAGGAGGAGCATGCTGGAGGTGGAAATGGAGGTGTTTGGGGCGGAGAGGCCTTTCTGAGGCCACTCGCAGTTTCAGCCCCTGAGCTGATGCAGCCCAGGGCCGTCTCTCAGGGAAGCATGTGTGGTGTCAGCACATGGGAGGAGCACACCAGGGAGCATAAATGAGAGGTTTTGGGATGGAGAGGCCATTCTTCCACTGGCAGTGCCAACTTGGCACCGTACCGTACACCGTACTGTATTTTACCGTAATTACGGTAAAATACGGTGTGACAATTAAGGTAGTACGCCGTATCACAACTAAAACGGTCCGTACTGAACTGTAATTGTACTGCACCGTACAACTCAACAAGCGCCCTGATGCACATGTTACGCCGCTCTTGTGCACATGTGCTCTCTTTCAGCGTTTTTTCCGTCCTCATCCCTGCTGCCTGTCAATGACGCAACCAGTGGGTGAGACCAATACCCAATAATAAGAACAGGTTCTTCCAAAAAGGCCAAAGAGAAATTTTGCCTGGTGAGAACACTGACCAAAGCAGTGAATTCTAGGAACATCTCTCGAATCTAAGTCAAATACTTCAATACGACATCAAAATTGAATGATTTATTTATCATGACATGCGATAAGAACAATAGAAACACAGTAACGTAAAGCCATCTTGTGTTAGTTATATAGATTGCTCATCTCAGATTCACAAAAATGATTCACAATAAACCATTCCAATTTTAAAACTTATTCATCTAATCCCTTACAATGTCCCATGTAATATAACATGGGACATTGTAAGGGATTGTATGGATAAGTCTTGGAATTGGTCTAGATCATAAAATCACATTAAAATTGAAGAGCTCTTCATTTTCTTGATTATAGGCTAGGCCGCATTCACACGCATGCAGTTTGAATGTTGATTAGGCGTGTAAGTATTGTTTGTGTTTTTGCAAGAGGTCACTTCTGTGTTAGTGTGAGTCAATTGCCAGCAGTTCAAGCCTGTTCGAGCCTGCATGCTGATTGGTGAAATATGTAACAGTGTAACACTTCCAACTAGTGCTTGTAAGCCAGTACCAGTTCAAGCCTGTTTATTTTGCTTAGCGCACACCCACTTCAGCACAGAATCGGCAAAATGCATTACCGTACGAATAATATATCACGCCGCAAAAATATTGTTTTTGGGGGGTGCGGCGAGCTCACACCCCCTGAAATATATAATTAGTTGAGGGGGTGCGGATTGGTGTGGATTTAATTAAGATAATTACTTTTGAGTTTTTGACGGGTCATGAGTGGGAAAGAGCCCCCGAGAGCCCCTGTGGTCCTGCAAGGTGCACATCGCTGCTGAGTTCCGAGACTGGCTGAAGAAGCGGTTCCCATTTGTGCACATCATCTTGGTGCCGGCTGGCTGGTGTTGCTCAGAGGGGAGTGAGGAGGGGGGCAGTG